>Ga0105055_10011154_pt1 | contig 11137 bp, 9 predicted proteins | sample BON03_FD_78090 | JGI IMG/M metagenome (GOLD analysis project Ga0105055, IMG submission 78090) | Freshwater microbial communities from Lake Bonney liftoff mats and glacier meltwater in Antarctica - BON-03 | ecosystem: Environmental > Aquatic > Freshwater > Ice > Glacier meltwater | place: Lake... | reverse complement strand
GTGTTGCATGATGTTGCAGTGTGTTGCAGTGTGTTGCAGTGTGTTGCAGTGTGTTGCAGCAAGAGTGGTCGTATGTTGCAGTGTGTGTTGCATTATGTTGCAGTGTGTTGCAGTGTGTTGCATTGTGTTGCAGTGTGTTGCAGTGTGTTGCAGTATGTTGCAGTGTGGTGCAGTGTATTGCAGTAGGAGTTGTAGTGTGTTGCAGTGTGTGTTGCATTATCTTGCAGTGTGTTGCAAAGTGTTGCAGTGTGTTGTAGTGTGTTGCAGTGTGTTGCAGTATGTTGCAGTAGGAGTTCTAGTATATTGCAGTGTGTGTTGCATTGTGTTGCAGTGTGTTGCAGTGTGTTGCAGTACGTGTTGCACTGAGTTGTGGTATGTTGCAGTGTGCTGCAGCGTGTTGCAGTATGTTGCAGCGTGTTGCAGTATGTTGCAGTGTGTTGCAGTGTGATGCATTGTGTTGCAGTGTGTTGCAGTATATTGCAGTAGGAGTTGTAGTATGTTGCAGTGTGTATTATTTTGCAGTGTGTTGCAGTACGTGTTGCATTGAGTTGCGGTATGCTGCAGTGTTTTGTAGTTTGTTGCAGTGTGTTACAGTGTGTGGCAGTGTGTTGCCGTGTGTTGCAGTGTGCGTAGTGTGCTGCAAGTGCTGCAGTGTGTCGCAGTGTGTTGCATTGTGTTGCATTGTATCGCAGTGTGTTGCACTGTGTTGCAGTAGGAGTTGTAGTATGTTGCAGTGTGTGTTGCATTGTGTTGCAGTGCGTTGCAGTATGTTGCAGAGTGCTGCAGTGTGCTGCAGTGTGTTGCTTGTGCTGCAGTATGTTGCAGTGTGCTGCATTGTGTTGCAGTGTGATGCAGTGTGTTGCAGTGTGTTGTAATGTAGTGTAGTGTGTTGCATCGTGTTGTAGTGTGTTGCGGTGTGTTGCAGTGTGTTGCAGTGTGTTGCAATGTGTTGCAGACTACGTAACGCCTGTCAACGTTAAAGGCTTCCGTGTTGCAATGTGTTGTAATGTGTTGCAGAGTATTGTAGTGTGTTGCAGTATGTTGCAGTGTGTGTTGCAGTGTGTTGCAGTGCGTTGCAGTGAGTTGCAGTGCGTTGCAGTGTGTTGCAGTGTGTTGTACAGTGTTGCTGTGTGTGGCAGTGCGTTGCAGTGTGTTGCAGTGTGCTGTAGTGTGTTGCAGTGTGTTGCAGTGTGTTGCAGTGTGTTGCAGTGTGTCGCATTGTGTCGCAGTGTTTTGCTGTGTGCAGTAGTGTGTTGCAGTGTGTTGTAGTGTGTTGCATTGTGTTGCGATGTGTTGCAGTGTGTTGCAGTGTGCTGCAGTGTGTTGTATACTACGTAACACATTTCAACATTGCAAATTTCCTGTGTTTCAAGGTGTTGCAAGGTGTTGAAGGGTGGTGCAGTATGTGCTGTAGTGATTTGCAGTGTGTTGCTGTGTTGCAGTGTGTTGCTGTGCGTTGCAGTGTGATGCAGTGCGATGCAGCGTGTGCTATAGTGTGTTGCAGTATGCTGCAGCGTGTTGCATTGTGTCGCGGTGTGTCGCAACATTGTGATATGTGTTGCAGTGTCCTGCATATGAGTTGCAGTGTCTTGCAGTGTTGCAGTGTCTTGCAGTGATATGTGTTGCAGTGTCTTGCAGTGTTTTACAGTGTGTTGTAGTGTGTTGCAGTACGCTGTAGTGTGTGGCATTGTTTAAAGTATGTTGCAGCGTGTGTTGCATTGTTTGCGTTGTGTTGCTCTGTGTTTTAGACTACGTAATATCTGTCAACGTTGCACGTTTCCTGTGTTGCAGTGTGTTGCACTGTGTTGCACTGTGTTGTAGACTACGTAAAGTTTCCTGTGTTGCAGTGTGTTGCACTGTGTTGCACTGTGTTGGCAAAAAACTGCAACACACTGCAACACACTACACGACATATTGCAACACCCTGCAAAGCTAGAACATTGCTACGACCTATATGAACACCTCCCTCGCATGTTCTTCTTTTCTGCGGTAATGCAACACACTGCAACAGACTGCAACACGCTGCAACACCCTTCAGCACACTTCAACAGACTGCAACACACTGCCGCACACTGCAACACACCGCAACATACTGCAACATCCAGAACATCACTACGGCTTCTATGGACACAACTCTCTCATGATCTCCTTTTCTGCGGAACTGCAACACGCTGTAACACACTGCACCACACAGCAATACACTGCAATACACTGTAACACACACTGCAACACACTACAAGAAAATTGCAACACACTGCAACACTAGAACATTGCTACGACCTATATGGACACCTCCCTCTCATGATCTCCTTTCCTGCGGTAATACAACACGCTGCAACAGACTGCAACACGCTGCAACACCCTTCAGCACACTTCAACACACTGCAGCACACTGCAGCAGACTGCAGCAGACTGCAACACACCGCAACACACTGTAACACACTGTAACATACTGCAACAATAGAATATTACTACAGCTTCTATGGACACGACTCTCTCATGATCTGAATTTCTGTGGAAGTGCAACATGGTGCAACACACTGCACCACACAGCAATACACTGCACCACTCTGCCACATACTGCAACATACTGCAACACACTGCAATACAAGAATATTATTACGGCTTCTATGGACAACTCTCTCTCACGATCTCTTTTCTTGCGGTACTGCAACACACTGCAACACATTTCTATTTGCACATGCAACATCGGCTTTTTCCGCACATGATACTGGCTCTTGATATTTACGATAGGATTTGTTCCTACACACTACAAACACTGCAACACACCGAGTATACCAAGTGTTGGCACAAATAAGGGCTCTATTTGCACATGTAACAACGTTTTTTGCGTATATTATACTGACTCTTGTTATGTATAATATTATTGTTTCTACACACTGAAGCAAAATGCAGCACGATGCAACATACTGCAATGCACTGCAACACACTGCAATGCACTGCAACACATTGAGGATACTGTTATTCCGACGGATTCTTTGTACTCATTGCTACGAAATACTGCACCACACGAGTATTGTATTGTGTTGTAGTGTGCTGCAGTGTGTTGCGTTGTGTTGCAGTATGTGTGGCAGTGCGTTGCAGTGTGTTGCAGTGTGTTGCAGTGTGTTGCATAGTCTAGGCGTCATGGCACAACCCCTCCGCCTCCTGATCAAACTTGATGATGATGCACTTTCCTTCAACCCACGGCAACCCACTGCAACACACTGCCCCACACTTCAACACGCTGCAACATACTGCAACACACTGCAATAAACTACCACACACTGCAACACAGGTGCTAGAATGCGAAATCCATCCGTTATGGCAGGCGGATCACGTAAAAAACCTTGCCCCATGGCCGTAGATCAAATTCTTGCGTTTGCGGAAACTTGAAATTTTCAACCACGCAGGACATTGATAGGAGCACACCACACTTCTTCAGTGATTCGTCTCAAACGAGGTGTTTGAGCAGACATGAAAGTACGTCGTGTTTTTGGACAACAGGAAAGAAACCAAGAGATTTGTTCCGAACAAGTTGTTTCCGCAACACATAGCAAAACACAGCAACACACAGCAACACATAGCAATACATTGTAACACACTGCAACACACAACATGCAACACACTGCCAACGCACTGCCACACAATGCAGCAATCAATAAAAGTACACAAACTCCATTTCAGGCAAGGCGGTGCGCTCACGAACCTTCTCATGTAGATGACATGTTGATAACATGTAACTGGAAGTGGGTCATTTCTATCGAATGGAAATGTGTCATCTACATCTCACGAACATGTAGTAGGTGCTCGAATGCGAAATCCATCCGTTACGGCAGTCGAACCACGTGAAACCCGTAGCTTCGTGGCTGTAGATCAAAATTATACCTTCTCCGGAAATTAGAAATTTCTAGCCAAACGCGAGATTGATAGGAGGAAAACACAAATCTTACGCAGTCACTTCTGACAGATCTTTTATGAATCATTGGGGGGGGGGGTTCCTGCGCCAATCTGATGACACTGGAGGACTTGAGAATCCGAGTCCAGGCTACCTTTGCCATTGATGACAAAAGTGGCAACGCCATTTTATGGCATAGGACTCCAAGCAATCGCATTTGAAGGTTCATTTCTTCATTGCAATTGCATTTGAAGGGTCATTTCTTCATTCTCCAATCTCAAATCGAAATCTCTTTCCACTGGTCCAAGTTTCATATACAAGAGAGCCATTAGATTGAGATTGGCAATGGTGATTGAATGACGCTCCAAGTACGCTGTGCTTTCTTCCTTTCTGGATTTTCTGAATGCTTTCCTAAGTTCTTTTTCTGAATGCTTTCTCAAGTTCTCCTCACATTCAATTGTTGCTTCTAAAGGTTCACATCGAAAAACATCACTTCGTAGTCTCTATTTTGCTCAAGTTTGATGGATACATGGGGAAATGCATGCGAAAAGAGAAACATTGTTTGTTAGTATCGTGTATTTAAAACTATTTAGAGAAAATATACCCCACGCTCAAGGGACCAACCCTTGTCCCTCTTCGCGAGTATCATGTACGTGGCCTTCGCCCCTTACGAGCTGATGCACCGCAGTTTCCAGGTCGCAGCACACATCCTGAATGGCGCTTAACGTGGCGCGACGCGGGCGTCGCGGGGCAATTTCCTCCACAATAACAGCACCCGATCCTTCCATGCATGATGACAGTAGCTTGCGGCTGTCAGCGCGGGTTTTTTTTCGGGGAGCCCTTGTTGCAAACGCTGGTTCGTCGGTTGTGGCTTCGCGACGAAACGCTGCGCGTAGCTGGCGCTCAGCCACGCTCAGCGTCCATACCTCGTCGTAGACGACAATGCCCCGGCCAGTGGCTGGAATATCATATGACGAGCGCGCCATATTGCGGCAGGTGAGCGCAAACGATGAATACCGCAGCGAGTGCGCGGAGCCCATTTCCAAGGGCTCGCTGCTGAAGCGGCGCATTGAGGGGAAGCTACCAGAAATGTCATTTCTGAGGACCTTCCTCCTCGCGGTCCACAAGCGGGCTGCTCTCGCACCGCACTATCGACATGAGGCCAGTGGCGCTCTCCACTTTGTCCTTGCTCTCCATGGCTATCTTCAAGTCTCAAGGTTGAGCTGAGACAGACCAAGAAGTCGGAACTACTTCGTTCCAACAGGCGACAGGTCGCAACTACAAGGCACGGTCTTATTGTGGCGTACGTATGCCAAAAGGAAACGTGTAACTTTTTCAGATATGACCGTTCGAACGATTTCCTGAAAATTGGGTCATGACTCATGTCTTCAATCTCCATCAATCAATGGAGTCGAGTCGAGAAATTTGAAAACATTTATTGGAAATTACAGCCTAGGATTAAAGGAAAGGAACACTACACTGTATTAAAATTTCCAATAAAAGTTTTCAAATTTCTCGACTCGACTCCAGGGTCCTTTAACCCTAGGCTGTATGATGATGATGATTGCTTTTATTACTTTCAAAAGTAGTTTAGTACCCTTGTTTGAGGGTCTATGAAGTTCACATTCATGAGAATTTGAGGTATCGGGTTTTAGCCGGAATCGAACCGAAGACCTAGGGATTGACAGTCCCTCGCTCTGGCCAACTGAGCCACGCTTGCACGTGTTAAAATTTCCCATAAATGTTTCCAAATTTCTCGACTCGACTCATCTTACAACACCCTCCCGCTGCCTCCCTTTTTCTCCCCCTCTTCAAGTAGCTAGATCCGAATCATTTGCTTGGAGAGGCTGAGACAGTCTCTCAACGACCTTGGTTGCTGACACAAACTGTACGCCAGATGAATCGCCAGCAATATTGGAAGGAGACGCTGTAGGAGAACACCCTCCGCAGCCGCAACTGCATTCTGAATATTAGGTGCTGTTCCCTCACGGTCTTTTTCTATCAGGTGTATGTCAAAAGAAAGAAAGAAAAGTCAAGAACACGCCGGCTGGCGGCGCTGCGCCCTGCCCTCCACATTGGAATAAAGAACACCGAGATTGATTTTACCCTACCAATGTTAAACCCAGCGCCGCAATTCAGGCTCAGTGTAGTTGTTATTCTGAGGGCAGGACTCGGTATATACCAAGGCGTAGCCAAAACAAAAAGAGGTCTATTGTATTCAACCCACTCCTTCCTTTTCTTCCGGGGTTGACATTCGGGGGTTGACAACCCCGGAAGAAAAGGAAGGAGTGAAGGAGTAGGTTGAAAAGAAGCCAAAAAAATTGTCAACGGCTATCTTTCATACGGTAGGAAGGACCTCGGAATAGCACCCCATTCTGATGGACTGGACTCTGTTGGTAAGTTGTTACAAGTGACCAATTAGGCCCTGTAGACAGTAGAGAATCTTGAAATTTTTTTCAAAAACTTTAATTTAGTACCTTGCGTTCCCACATTTCTCTTTTTGTCTGTGCTCTAGCTGTGTGGCGGCAAAACCAAAAGAAAATGTTCTTGGAATTATTTTTCAATGTTCTCCACAACAAGAGGACAGACTTCGACTTGGCAGTGTTGCTGCGGCGTTGGTGGTCCCTGTGAGCTGGCAGAATGTTCGTGACTGTTTGTACCGTGGAAAAGATGTGGGTGGGAGGCTATGTCATATTCATATTTCACATCTTGTCCATCCGAAAACACTGATTTTAGACAGACTAGAACACGCACAAAAACGACCGAAAAATCTTGCAAACACCTTCTTCGACGCGCTAGTGATTCTCAATTTTTTTTGCCGGCGTCAGAATTTTTGAGTTGTGACAAGTTCCACTGCGGTGACAAATTCCACTTGGCAAACAAGTCAACTTGTCAAGTTCACATGACAAGTTGATTTGTCACCCTGCCCGGAGGAAGAGGACCCTCCCTGAAGAACAAAACCCACAATTGAACACCACAAGACAAAAACCCTCTGGGGGGGGGGGGGTTCTTTCGATCATTTATGAATACAGATTTAGTTGCACGATCCAACCCACATTAGATCAAACATTTAGCAAGTTGCACTTTCTGTCTAAAAACCAGTTTTTGGCATTCCACGGACATCTCACATTGTTTTTCTGATTATTTAATCTTTCTATTACTTCGCAATACGGTGACGTAATTGCGTAGGCAAACTTGCATCTTTGACATATTGGACCGCAACCTTCAGTGTCAGTGTGTCATAAAGGAGTGATGATGGATTGTTTATTGGTGCACAATCAATGGAAATAGTGGTGAAGGAAACCCGTGTAGAAATTTTTGTTGTTCCAAAAAAACCCAGGCTAGTTGGCGAAAATCATGCAGAATATTAACATTTTAATTTACGACACACACGGTACACTCACGTTGCACCCTCACGATACACACTCATGATCTGAGCACACGTTACACTCACGATGCACGCATGCATTCATCTTACACACGTTGCGCTCACGTGTTGTTGCGCACGTTGCACTCACGTAAGAATATATTCAATTGCGTTCCCAAGAAGGTATAAGCACACCTAATATTTACCTTAGCAGCCTTTCCATTCTAGTAAGCTAGTCTTAAAAACGCCCAGGAGACCAAAAGGTCTTCTTATCAGGTTTTATCCTAATAATCGAATTTATCTCTTACTCACGTAATGTAGCACAGGTGTGCTTATGTTGCACAGGTGCATTTATGTTCCACACGTGCGGTGTACCCATGTTGCACAGATGCAACCATGTTGCACAGGTGCATTCACGTTGCACAAGTGCAATCGTGTTGCACAGGTGCACTTATGTTGCACAGGTGCATTCACGTTGCACAGGTGTATTTATGTTGCACAGGTGCAACCATGTTGCACAGGGTGCATTCACGTTGCACAAGTGCAAACATGTTGCACAGGTGCACATATGTTGCACACACGAGTACACGTGTACGACGTGGGTGCACCTGTGCAAAACGCGTGAACCTGTGCAACATCGAGATTCAAATATCTTGCGCCGAAATGTTAAGATATGGCGCTAAATTCGAATTTCTGGGACAAGCTCAACAAAAAAAAATTGTACCATTAAAAACCTTCCGTTTTGTACAATGAGAACTCTCATCCCGGCCAATTCGACCCCTCAGTTCCCCCCTCTGATTGGTGTTAGTTGAAAATAAAAAAGCCCACCCCTTGTGATTTCACCCATGATGCGTGCCTAGAGTCTCGAAACAGTTTCGTGGGTCCTACGAATACGTGTAATACTAGTATACTTCAGCCCGTTCCCAAAGAGATGAGACTTGAACTTGAAATGGTCATTATAATGCAAAACAAAATCCTCGATGGTCATCACAGGTCTCTTTCCAAACGGCTCATTTGAAAAAAGACCTGTGATGACCATCGGGGATTTCGATTTGCGTTTCGATGAGCAATTTGAGTCTCATTTGCTCAGGAATGGGCTGTACAGTGCCGACTGACGACCTCAGGTGAGTTCCCCTGTTTACCTGCCATGCTGTTAGATGTGCTTTTCAAACATTACCCTTGCATTGTCAGTCCATAGTCAGCCATCGCTCCTGCGTGACATAAGCACGCAGTAGCTATTGACTCGCTCCTACGCGACATACTAAGTTACGCAGTAGCCCTGTACCTACTGGGTTTGGTTGTACTTGTCCATGCCGTCATACTGCACTCCCTTCGCCAAGTCGAGTTCTTGGGTCTGTGAACTTTTGCCAGTAACAACCTAATGTGAAATGTCAACTGCGGGAAGGCCGTCAGCAATAGCGCATAGGCGATTCCGGTCCACCTCATTACTGCACACCATCCGTACTCGTTCCTGATCAATCTACGGCAGAAAAGTAGTGGCCCTAATCTGGATTAGATTTGCTGACAAAGTGTTGCGATGTAGCGCTGCAACTTGAAAATTGTCACGGCTCTCACAGGATATGTGAAGATTTAAAGTCAAATCAACCACTATTTCTCGTGTGGAGTGTGCTACACTGAAACCATCTAAAGTCTATCAACCTGACCAGGATGAGGTGAATATAAATTGAGGCACCTTAACCTTTACCAAACATTTCTAACTAAATTCATCTGGTTCGGCTACTTTTCTGCCGGTAAGTGCTGATGTCATATCAGGGTAAACATTGTGCGGGTCATAATAAACAATAACAAAAACAAATACGTGAGCAACGGCCCGGGACAGTGTCTTTATTCGAGTCGTAAAAGATTAGGGAGTCGTCACTGAGAGGGTTCAGCCCGAAGGCGCATTGCTATAAGACAATCTCGTTTCACACGTGTGATGGGCACTGATTGGAGGACACTAATGAGACTTGGTGCCTTTTCTACCCGAGTTAGGGGGCATCATTTCTTAGGCGCTACAATTCTTGGTAGTTGGGGAGACTTGATTGTGGATACTTATTAGCCCGAGGATGCATGCCAGCTCACAAACATTTTAAAACTGCTTTTACCCAGTGGGTCGGTCTCAAACTAGGGTTTGTTATAGTCTGCAACAGTTTCCTGTGTCCCACGTGAACAATTGGATGCACACTTTCCACTTATTTCAGTGATTAAGTTGGGTATTCACTATCCAAGAAAGAATTAAAAAAAAGAATCAATCGGTGTTCACCACCCTATTACTGTGCACCACTAGTATGCCTTCCGAACTTCTTGGGAGGGTTGGCGGGGTGTCGACTCTAGTTACAAACAAACAAGCAAACCACCAGTAGTCCAGTAATTAAGTTGAGTATTCGTCACCCAAGAAAGAAAGATAGAAAGTGAATGGGGTAGTCGCCACCCACGAAATCTACCCCCGAATCCGATATGGGGGACCTACCCACGGAAGTTGAATATTGATGTTCTTGTGCCTCCCTAATTGTACTACATTACAATCATGCATTGGACTCGACGGTGCCCCAAGGTTCGGCGACCCTACCCACCTCTTGCCATTTTATGCTCTGTTCTTTCTCTCTTCTGTACATGTGGCCTAGATCTCTGTCCTGTTGATGAGTTGGTCTGTGATCTGCTATTAAAAGGTGGTCGAGGGCTTTCGCCCAAATGCGCATTGCCAGAAGAGTTTCTCGGTCACAATCTCAACAAGTACTGTTTGGAGCCAAGTTGGAGGACACTGAGGTAGTTTGGTACCTTACCTACCCGGGCGCACGGCGACGAAGAGGCTTTAGCCCCGAGCTGCCGCGCGCCAAACACGACCCAACCCGGGATATTTTACAATTTCTAATTTTTACCGACTTGTTCATATGCTACAGTTCCGTCACACGTCGCATTTCGTTGCAATCCTGAACCACATGTCGAAAAAATGAAAAAGAATCAAACGAAAAAAGATTGCTCCAAGAATCACGGTGGAAAACAAACCGAACCCAAAGGGAAATTGTCGACCTCCAGATACAAAAATCCAAATACAAAAATATTCAGCGATTTGAATCTCAAAGAATTAACTTGAACATCAAATTGCAAACAAATTAGACATCCTCCATAGATCACAATCCAAAAAGATTCAAAATTGGTGCTTTCCAAAAATCCACATACATAAATGGTCCCAGATGATGATCTCAGAAAACCCGTGAAGGAGCACCATTCCTTGAGCGCAACCTTCCTTGGTACATAGGGGGGTTTGATGCTCGGAACTGGTTAGCCTCGAGGATACTTGCCAGCCCACAAACATTGTGAAAAGTTTTTACCAGCAGCTTGGCCATTATAGGTCGAACAGTTTCCTAAGTCCTGCGTGATGAATCGGGTGAGCACCACCCGCTTAGTCCAGTAATTAAGTTGGGTTCAAACCCCAAGAAAGAAGGAGAGTCTCAGGAGGCCCTGAGGAGGGTTATAGCGGTGAGGCGGCTCACCTCAAAAGGTTCCCGCCAAAAAATGGGGTGACACCGAAATTGCCGAGCGAGGTCGCTCAGTGCTTGTAATGCGCTCCCGCTATAGATCAGTTGGATGCACACCGCACCAGCGCGGGTGGACGTTTGCTGGCTGACGGCACCACGGCTGTGACTGTGTAATGGACCGCTGTAAATGCAGCTGCTTGTGAACGACTCTTCGCGAAAAGGCACGTGTATTCTACACCACTGTATTCCTCCTGCCTCTCTCAGCTACGCATGGGGCCACCATGGGCTACATGGAGCTCAGGTCATGCTATCTGTGAGGATAGCGGATCCGCTGTCTGGAAGGAGAGCGGGATCATGATGTGGTACAGCAGAAAAGAACCATGAGCTGTTCCC
>Ga0105055_10011152_pt1 | contig 11138 bp, 4 predicted proteins | sample BON03_FD_78090 | JGI IMG/M metagenome (GOLD analysis project Ga0105055, IMG submission 78090) | Freshwater microbial communities from Lake Bonney liftoff mats and glacier meltwater in Antarctica - BON-03 | ecosystem: Environmental > Aquatic > Freshwater > Ice > Glacier meltwater | place: Lake... | reverse complement strand
CGGATTGCCATCAGGCTCTTTTCTTTCAACAAGATACTCTTGTTTATTAAGAAATTAGCATTTGATGGCTTTTATCCAATACTAGTAGTTTTAAAAAATCGATTTTTGTTGTTGTTTAAAAATCGATTTTTGTTGTTTAAAAAAAAACGGATCTATTGAATGAAGGTGACGGTGCTACCACTATCCGGGAATACCAATGATTTTCCAATAGTGAATTCTAGGGTGATCAAACCTGCAGTAAATCAAGTCCAAAGCGCGCGGAACTACTCAAGGGAGAAAATAGTTCAGGCGAACAGAATTGTCAACCATGGAATTCAGTCAACAACCGTATCCAATAGTATCGATTCGAGATTTAGGAAAATTGAAATCAAGAAGCAAACAACTATTTTGCCTACGAGACCACCAAAGGAATCCAATTCACACCGTCACTTCATTGGTAAAGCAAGAAATGCGGCGGGGACCTTGGAATCCAATCTCCAACCAGTTGCAAGGTCGATTGATGCACCACCCATAAAAAAGAAAGCGGACCCCTCAGGAAGCTTCATGCTAAGAACCTGTCCGGAGTTGTTAACTGAATGTGAGAAACAAGAGATCATGTCGTTCCAGTCGGTTTATTATATTGGTACTCAAAAAAGCAAATGGACTCGAATGGCGTTAAAGGACTTTGATGATTCAAAGGGAGATTATTTATTTATACCAGGTGAACAGCTGCAATTCCGGTATGAAGTACAAAATATTCTAGGGCAAGGATCATTCGGACAGGTTTTTACCTGCCTCGATCATAAAACCGAGAAACAAGTAGCAGTCAAATTGATAAGGAACCTTCCCAAATTTCATACACAAGCGGCTGTTGAAATTGAAATTCTTCAAATAATTAGAAACCGAAGCAAAGGAGGTCCATCAATCTTGTGCTTGGAATCGTTTTCGTTCAGAAATCATTCTTGTCTTGTTTTTGAAATGTATTCAATGAACTTGTATGAACTTATCAAGCTCATGAAGTTTCAACCAATACACGAAAGGTTTGCGAGTCACGTAACTTTGCAACTCTTCGAAGCATTGGTATTCTTTCAAGATAACGGAATCTTGCACTGCGATGTTAAACCCGAGAATATATTGCTGGAATTTGATCCGCTTCCACCAAGCGCTGACAAGCAACCTGATTTTCTACTATTACCCGATGGACGACAAGCCATTCCAAAGATTAAGGTCATCGATTTTGGTTCTTCGTGTCTATATGGCAAGCAGGTATTTACATATATACAATCTCGTTTCTATCGAGCACCAGAGGTCATACTTGGTGTTTCTTATAATCATCCGATAGACGTGTGGAGCACAGGATGTGTGGTTGCAGAGTTACTCAGTGGAGTTCCAATTTTCCCAGGTTCCGACGAATACGAGCAGCTAGAACACATTGTCGAGTTTGCAGGAGAACCAGAACAATCTCTTCTTGAAAGGGCCAGCCGAGCTAAAAAGTTCTTTGTACAGGATGACCAAGGTGCATGGCATCTTATTCATTCAAAGAAAAAACCGGGATCGAAGAACATGCCTCAATACTTATCGCGTCAAATTACACAGTTTATAATAAAATGTTTGACGCTAGACCCTGACCATAGACTCACGCCATTGGAAGGATGGAAATTGTGTACCTCCATGGTGAACTGACCAAACGTCAGAATTAGGCGTCACTTTCGTCAGATTCTAACATATTGAACCATTCCCCCTCCATAATGTCACGAGCTGAAACTAAAGCCATTTGACCGTCCTCCAATTCGGCGACTTCACAGTTGGGACTGACTTCCACTCGGGGTAATGAGCAGCTAGGCATGTCAGACTCACAGAATATGATAGTACCAGAAGGAATGAAGGTAGCCGCATACAATCCATCTTGGTTTGTCATGTCTGATTCAACGACAGGGGTTCCGAGAAAGATATCTCTGGCGTAGCTTATGCTCGGGAAACTACCAGGAGGCAGCTCCGTTCGATGCCACCATAGTTTCGTATTCAAGATCAGAATATCACCTGCTTCACATGTGATGGAAATCTCTCTATCAGGAAAAATGTCTGTCCCTAAAGCTTCGGTTGGTTTAATAAACCAACGTTTAGAGCCGGAAACTTGCAGGTGCCATGTTCCATTGTGAGGCACATCATCTGTGTGTAGACTTCGCCCAGCAAACGATATTTTATCTTGCCTGTTTTGTCCGATAAAAAACCATACGGCTTTTCCATGAACCAACTTATCGCCATCGTTTACAACAGGAAGTTCGCCAACCGGAAGTTCGCCAACCATCTTGTTGAAACATTGCTCATTGTCACCTTTAAAAACGAATGAGCTGTACCACGTTTTATTGCATGTGTCAGAGCAAATCATGTCAAAAGGATCCTCGATGATTTCACTTTCGGTGTTCTCAATGCACCAGGTTCTCTTGATATCATCCGATGCATTTTTCCAAATATTTGCCACCAATTCCCTCGGTTGTTTTAGTTGCTTGACTCTTGGGCGTCGAATCAATAGCACTTGAGATTCACTATAAATACGTTGAAACTCGACGAATTCGATATTTTCATGATCCAAAATTATTTCAGGAATTAATGACGACGTCTCCTTCCGCTTCATTGAAGCACCAGTCAAATAAAAGTGCGGGGGGCTTCCTACTATTTCGTAAAGCAGAATTCAGATTCAGATAATTTGGAATGATATCTCATTGTGTCATCACTGGTTATCGCGGATTTTCTGATTACCGTTTCAATAGCCAACAAAACCTTTTGTGTATTCTCGATCCTTGAACGAAATTGTTGAAGAACGAATGAACACGTTTTCTTATTAGGAAAGGATGTGATTGGATGTGCAGCAATATGTTGCAGATTTCTAGTATAACGACTAAGTTATATTTTTCTAAAAGGCCGAATCTTTCATTATTAACTTTTTAATTAAAATATACATCTGAAAATCGCTTTTCAATCATCAATAAATATTTCGTTCTGTTTCCTTCACCTTAAATTAATTTTTAAGAAGAGTCGATATTTCGGTCATGGTCAGTCATCTTATTTCGTCTCCAATACAGCCATATATGGAGTTATTATTCACGTTTTTCAGGTGACATTAAGGATAGGCATCAAAATTGAGCAAAACAATCTCGGAAGAGGAAAATCAAATTTATGTGTACCATTTTTGACAATTACCGATATTCGCTATCAGAGCATAGTACTTTATCTTCGCGTGGAATTACTGAATAAATTTGTGTGTAAATATGATGAGTAAGAAGACGATTAGGATGCACACCATGGACGATAGCATGTCGGCGTTAGTGAAGAGTATGGGCATGGATGAAATGTACAACAAACTACGTCAATTAGACGAGGCCTCCGCGTTGGTGGAGCAAGGCAAATTGAAACCAGAAGTCTACGAGGCATTAATGAAAGACGTCAAAGAGTCTTTGAGTCAGGAAATGAAAGGCCAGCAAAAGAAGAAGGATTGGATGGACTCGTTTAGAAACATGTTTCATCAGCAAGAGGTAGAGGTTCCTAATTTTGTTCGTGGGTATCAAGAGAAGCCGTTGATTGCATCGTATTTGTACCAACGATCAAGACGTGACCATAAACTTATTGGAAAGAACTGGAAACGTCGCTACGTGATGCTCTATGAACGCTCCATTTCAATATGCAGAAAGAAAGGAGAAGAAGATTTACCCAGACATACAATCATTCTTACACCCGAGTTCTTTTGTGCTCAAGTTGGAAAGCAAGGGTCGGACTCTACAGTCGGTGATTTTGGAGTGGATGACACAGAGTCACAATCTTTTAATGAAGAAGGCCGTCGTCATCGTGGAGATCCCGAACATCAATTCTTTATTTCTGATCTAAATATGAAATATACATTGGGAGCAGATACTCAAGAAGAGGTGACTATGTGGGTGCACACTATTACCAACGTAATAAGGAAAATTCTTGACGAAGAGTCCTATTTTGACACCCCTACCTTGTTAGATGCCCCTGTACGCACACCTGAAAGGATACAAGCCGATTATGAATCACGGAAAAACGCCTATGTTCAAAGCAGCAGGCAGAAAACCCTAAAACGAGTACGCAAATCGATGTTTGGTAAAAAGAAAGAAATTGACGAAGCACTCTTCGATGAGGATCAATGGGAGGAAGAGGGGGGTCGTCTAGCGGCTAAAGATGCAGCCAGAAGACTGATAGAGCAAGAGAGAGAACATGTGCGGAGATTACTAGAGGAACAAGAACAAAACGAATTAGAATTAGAACGTATCAAAGAAGAAGCAAATACATGGAAGCACAATGCGGAAAATAACGAGAAGAAGCTTAAACAGGCTGAATTCAGAGCCGAGGAAGCAGAACGCAAGGAACAGGAACTACTGGAAACGTTAAGGGCACAGAATCTAGAGAAAGAAGACGCTCTCAAAGCGGAACATGATGTGGCAAAGAATCAACTTGCAACCTTGCATGATGCTCGACGCAAGAGTCACCATCCTGCTGCATTAGAGGAATACGAGAAGCAAATCAAGGCTCTTCAAACAAAACTCAAAGCACTCGAGAGCGCATTGGATGTGGACTTCGATGGCTTAGATTGGGATGGGACTCTTGACGATGCAGAAGCCAAGATGAAGATGTGCATACCTCGATTAATGAGCGACGACATCAAGGAGTCTCAAGCAGCGCAAAGTGAATTCGATCAATGGGACAAACTTATTCGCAATCACGCTGACTATGTGAAACGTGAAGAAGAGAAATGGAAAATTTGGGAGGAGGAAGAAAAGCCAAAGTGTGAAGAAGCATGTGCAGAGATGAAGAAGATGGTACCAAGAGAAGTTCTTTCAGGGGTTTCTGAAACGTTTTTAAAGAATAAAGGTCTCAGTCCGAATGCTGCCAAGAGAGTTATGGGTACAAAGATATTGCAGTTTCTGTATCTGGAGAAAGATGTTATTGCCAAGTTGCATATCGCTGATCTTAGCTCACGATACGTGCCACAAGGTCTCGATATTACCGAGCTACGAGCTGTGTATAGTAGATTACCTGACGAGTTTTTACTTGATGGGGATGGTCGTAAAAAACTGTGGCTAGAGACAACACGTCAGAAACTTAAGATGATGTCAGAGAAGGAGAAGACAGGGGGGTTAACAGGACCGGAGAAGAAGCATCCGGCATACAAGAGTGCAGCGGAGATTAAAGCGTCTGCACCTGCTCCTCGTGCGAAACCAAAGCCAGGGGGGCCTAAGAAAGGAGGTAAGAAACTTGACAGTTCAGCATTGAATGCTTTATTTTCTGGTGGTCCTCGCGGTCCTCCGACATCGGGAGCTTCAAAAGGTTTTCCCGGAGCAGGAGGGCCTCCTCCCCACATTTTGAAGATGATGGAGAAAGCCCAGCAAGAAGAGAAGAAAGAAGAATCTCGGTCATCGAGGCCCAAGGCTGCTAAGAATGGATCTAATACTAAGACTGATGTTAAAGCGGACGAAACGAAGACCACAAACCCTTCAAACAGTGCTACGCGAAAGAGCAAAGTGCGTTCAGTGCGCAATGGCACCAGCAACTTTTTCTCCTCGGTAAAAAGCATGATTACTGGTTCTACTATTGAGGAATCGGTTCCTGCGCAAGTGAACAGTGAGATGAAAGAGGTCCAGGCAAAGAAGGCCAAGCAAGAAATGAACGCAGAACAGAAACTTCTTGCAGATAACATTCGAGGTATGATGGACTCTGCGAAATCCAAAGATGTTGTAAAGTTGGATGATTTCGATGAGAAGAATGCTCCTGCGTTTGATTTTGGAGAATACGGTTCTAGGAAGAACGAGCTGAGTAAACGACGAGCAGCCAACTTCAATAAAGGCGTGGAAGAAGGCATCGACAGTTTAATTAAGGTGATTAAGCGGGTCGGGAAATTTGACAAGTCAGAAGGTGGTGTCGCGACTGTTACGTTCGGGGAACTTTTTGAAGAGTATGAAAATATTAGTGACATGCTCGTGGGTCTTTTAATGCGTGCAAAGAAACGAAAGCGTTTGAAGTACAGTGGCGATATGCTGTTTCAAGGGATACACGACCATGTTAAAATAACTGTGTTACATACTAGCTAATAATAAATAAATAACTATTTAGGCGATGGAGCATCGGTCCGAAGACCGGGAAAGCTGAGGAGTTTCCTGCAATCGCTGCTTGATTCTGGAGATGTCCACATTCTCTGCGGGGAAAATGGAATTCAAGTTCTCATTTGCCAGTACATCTTGGCGAATATAAAACAACATGTACGCATTGGAAGAAACGATCCGCGATTCTTCAACCGGGACCACGATCTTATCATCGTACAAGTACCACTTTGAATCAATAGTGTTCTTCACTGTGGCCACATAGTGACCCGCGCCAAGACTTCCACTGTGCTCCACCACTCCAAACAAATCGTATTTGGTGCTCATACCTCCATGGTCAGATCCCCCATAGTATTTTAATCCAGTGTAATCAGAGTCCATCAGATTTTTAACCATTTCATTTTGATGCTCTTGAGCTGGATCCAATTGCTGCTTCACGTGATTTTCGCTCACACTGTTTTTGCGTGGCTTCGAGGGCATAGATGGTGCAAGATAACTTTCGAATTCAGCCCCTTCAATCGGGAAATTTACAAGATTTATCAACTTGGACTTCTCCGTCGACACATGTTGGAATCGCTTCAAGTGAATAACCATCACAGGCGGAAGTCTCCAAAGATCGATTTTTTTAGAATGGTCTCGGAACTCTTTGCAATGCGAACAATACACTTGGTCCATGGTAGATAGCCTTTCCGCTTTTGAAAAATTCTCCAGTAAGTTGGAAAGTGGCATTTCTCGAGTGTCTTCTAGACGGTTTTCCTCAATACTGATGTCTTGATCAATAACTTGAATTCCAACATCCCTGTACGACGTGGCCAGACCCCAGTCCAATATGATAGCGGAGCCGCTGGTTAATGGTAACAGTGACAAAGGTGTCGAGTCGTGGGGAATAGGACAGCCATAGCATGGTTTCATCCACGAGCATCGATTGCAACTTCCTCCCGTTCGCGTTCCATGAACTAGCTTGAATCCCCATATTCCAATAATTTCCTTCTCGGATACAGTATCATGAGACTCTCCAGAGATATCCATTCCTAATTGCTCTGCAATGATATAATAAACCTCCTTACAGGTCAGCAAGCAAGGGTCAGTTCTCAACAACAAAGGTAATCCAATGGAAGTTGCTCTATACGGGTTCAAGAAGTAGCATGTATATTTGTGCCATTGACGTTGCTCCACCACCAGCAGAATTGATTCGGCATCTTGAATTAAAGAAAGTTTCTTTGCTGAACTCCAAACAGTTTTAAATGATGCTGACTTTCGAAGCAAGGTTCCAGATTTTTCCACGCGCATCCCCACCAAGTTGTGGTTCTCACGGAACTCCGTGACTGTTCCTACCAAGGACTCTTCTCCTTCTTGCCGCAGCACTACCCGTGATCCAACTCTCAAATTGCTCGCTTCACTCTCGGGAACTTCCAAGTGTGCTTTAGGGAGTATATCCGGGATTTCAAAAGCAAATATAGGATGATCCATGTCGGAAATGATGGAATCTTCTGCAATGATGGAAAAAATCTGTTTGTGCAAAACATGAGCAAACACTAAACTATCGGAATCCAGTGTCACTTGCGTTCGAAGAACCACGGTCGAGAGGCTTCCATTCACCATGATTTTCCCGCTGGACGCCGGTTGTAGATGCACTAATGACTCCCTTACTTGTGCAAGTGTTGCATTGCCGGGAAGTCGAATACTACACAACAGCGGGGGTCGTTTGGCGTCACTGAATACGATAGTAACATTGATGGCTCGGGAAGGGGGTTCGGGAAGCGGCAATGACAAAAACAGAAACGGTTCAAAACGTGCAGATTCGTATTCGCATGTTTCACAAGAAAGAAGAGATTTGAATTGACCAGTGAATATTCCGGATACAATACTGAGTTCTCGTCTCAGATGATTCTCCCACCATTCTCTTGCAACGTCTTCATCGCTTCTTCCGTCAGAGTCTTGGAGTTCTACATAAGCCTTTTGATGTATCATGTTCAAGTCCTCAGCCAGTCCATCCAACAAAGATGATAAGAGCTCTTGAGAATCTTGTTGTTCAAATCCATTAAATCTTGAATCGAACCTCCCAATTTCTTTTTTAAACCTTCGTGGTGCAAACCAACCAAGACTAGCATCCCCATTTCCTGTCCACACGTTTCGAATCAAATCTGCAAAGCTATCTGCCAATAAACCCCCTGTCCCATTTTTATTGCTTTCGTTAATATCCTTTGCATATCCACCATGTAAGAAATAGTCTTTGAAGTGAGGAGTATGGATGAGACATTGTAGTGCAGAGTTCATGAAACAAGTATTACCTAAATTACAAAGACCAACTGTAGCAGGTACTTTGGTCCTTTGAGGTGCAAATGCTCTCTCTTGGACTACTGGTGACTGAGCACCCCCTCCAAGCATTAGCATTTTACTGTTGGTGGTACAATTCAAGGGAATCGAAGAACGAGATCTGAGAGATCTTATCGTTTCTTGACTAGCAAACGGCCAACAACCATTAGCACTACTGATCTCCAACACGATTGTCTGTCCATCCACCAAATTGGCGTCCTCGACTGTCTCCTCTCTGTTCACCAGTAGTTGAATGTGATTCGTTTGATTCAAAGGGGTATGAACTCCAGGGTTGCATAGAAACTCGTCGATGCCGCTTCTCCCTAACACGCTCCATAATCTCATTCTATCAGCAGTGAAGTATATATCGTTCACTCTTACTTCTTGGTCGTCATCAGATGCATTGCAGCTGGTAATCGACGATGATCGCCGCCTAATGCGCACTGGTGAATCCATGCAGGTTGAGAGTACATTTTGTTGTAGCTCAGACACTTTAGTTCGTTTAGAGACCACAATCTTCTTTCCGGTTTCACCAGGTCCTTTTTTTAAATAGTTTTGAAATACAAACCCGATATCATGTTCATCGGTTGAGGCTAATGTGATGCACCGTACGTTGAGCCCGATTGGAAATAACTCCAATTCGTTCCCTTCAATAACCTGCCGCCGAATAACAGGACCACCGCCGTATCGATCGTGGATAATCTTCCAAGAATCGCGGTTGAGAAGAATATAATCGTGTTGAAAATGCACATCTGATTTCATTTCGTACAACTTCCCTTTGTCATCGTAATGATTCAAATCATAATCGCACGGAATTTCCTCTGGTTTAATCAAGCATCTATTATCTATCGGACCTGGTCGAGGGTTGGACATTAGCGTCTCGATGCCTTCTTCTGAAATATCGGCGTTGGACGACGAAGAGAATCCGGTGTAAGCACGCCATAAATCAAACCATGCAACGGATACAACATACCAGTAATCTCCTAATTCAAAACTACGTGGTTTTGGTTTCGCATAATTTTTTTTGAACAGAGCACCCTCTTGAAGCTGACTTCGACTGGACTGATGTCGAACTAAATAATATTTACCGGCGACTGGAGCTGCCCCATTGTCACTATCTTCTGAAGCGAAATTGGTTTTCTTGGTGCTCAATTGCCGAGGAGATTGCTGTGATATATTAGAATCGTACAAGGGGTTAAGAAGTCGTTGACCAACAAAGTTTATCCATTTTATTAGCGGCGCATCGGTGAATTTACCAACAAGTTGAGTAAATGCAGCAATTCCAACTTCTTGTTCGCTCAGTGTGTTCCCTGATTGCGACTTAAAGGCCTCTTCAATCAATGCTTGAGATAGAAAACGTTCATCTTCAGGCGAGCGACAATCGTCCAGTTCACAAGCAAATTTCTCTAGAATAGATTTAGAGAGTGTACCAGATGCACCAATATCATAAATGGCAAATAATAACCGTAATCGTTCTTCCATTTTTCCTCTGGACATGATGCAAATACCGCAGACAACCTCGGGCAAATCCAACCCAAAGTTTGAATTGGTGTCCCAAACTATAAATATCCGTTTGGAAAGACTCTCTGGCAGATCAGGAAAATCAGCAAGAAATAACCCCCGGAAAGTCGGATAGTCTACTTGACTGTAACCTCCTTGCTGGCTAGCTTTACATATACGATCAAATCCTGACGCAAGAGCTCGCATCTCGGCTCGTGTGAATCGGCTCACAGCTTCATCGTACGAGATAATTGGGGCTGAACCGCGATTGCCCATATGAGCAAGTAGCTGCACAAACGGTTTCTGTTGGGAGAGTGCGGTGAATAGAAATAAACGTCCACAAAAAAAAGTGCAATCTTCTTCTCGAACACTTTCAATGGACCATCCTTATCTGTCGTACGCTATACTCGAGCACCTGAAGTCAAATCATACCGGTGAAGACATGGATAATGCAATAGAGCTGCTCTCCAAGTCACTGGGTGTCGATGTGGAAACCGATGCAGAAGCCTACAAAGCCAACAAATCATTGCTGGAGATTTTCGAAGCTGGCAAGAAGTCGCTCAAGGTGATTACGGGAAGTAAGGACCCTGTTGAAGATACCGATACTTTCAAAAGATATCTAGAGAAAGTCACCGAGAAAGGATTTTTTAAGGGCGTTGAGCCAAAAAGCAGCGAGTATAAAGAAAGATATGGCAAGTTGTTGTCGAAATACAAGGAGAAGTTTGCTGTTCCCGAAGCTGAGACGACAGACAATGTAGCCCTCGGTGATGAGTTCAAGGCTGAAGGCAATGAATGGATTCAAAAGAGGGAATATGCGAAAGCTGTAGCCTCGTACACTGAAGCTATAAACGCATGTCCCACTGGAGATAGCACATACATATATTACTGCAATCGTGCCGCAGCCCACTTGTACTTGCAAAATAACGAGCAAGCCTATGAAGACTGTGCTATCACTGTGGGGCTGAATCCATCCTACCCGAAAGGTCACGCTCGTCTAGCACAAGCTGCAATGAACCTGGGAAATGAGGAAGAAGCCGAAGAGAGTGCCAATAAGGCACTCGAGTTAGAGCCCGGTAATGCAGTAGCTAAAACCATTCTGGCAAAATTGAACTCAAAATCAATGGCACCTGCAGCTTCAGGGAATCCAATGGCTGATCTGATGAAAGGGATGGATCCTAGTATGTTAGCTGGTCTTGGAGGAGGAGGAGGAGGCATGCCTGACATTGGGGG
>Ga0105055_10011151_pt1 | contig 11139 bp, 11 predicted proteins | sample BON03_FD_78090 | JGI IMG/M metagenome (GOLD analysis project Ga0105055, IMG submission 78090) | Freshwater microbial communities from Lake Bonney liftoff mats and glacier meltwater in Antarctica - BON-03 | ecosystem: Environmental > Aquatic > Freshwater > Ice > Glacier meltwater | place: Lake... | reverse complement strand
TCACAGCAGGTCTGGGATCAGTCGACAAGCAGGCATTAAGCAACTTAAATCTGTCGCCCGATATCTTGAGATTTCAGAAGCGTGATTCCAACACTATACATCAGTTTAACAATATCTAATGACGCAGAGGAGGTTCTTTCGATTCTCCTCATTGGCGTGCAAAGAATTTCTTTTTTGAAAGTGAAAACTTACCTAATAGCACTATGACAACTATCCTATATATACTAATCGCTGCCTGGCTTGCCAAAGCCGGATTTGAAATCCTCGTCGGCATCTTGCAGATCCTAGCGGGCCTGACTTGTGGCATTATAAGCCTCATCCTATTTGCTTGCGCGAGCATCCTCGAAATCTTAGAACGGCTGTGGGAAGCAGCCTTCTGCTCATGACTCCCCGCCAAACCGCTCTGCTGGAATACCACCGCGACGTTGCCGCTTTAGGCACCACCCCGAAAGCCCCGGTCCTTGTGATTCTTGATCTCGAGGACGTGGTTGCCTTCGAAATCGCGTCCGTTTACCAACCAAATTGCGCGCAAAACCGAGACACCATCAAAGCCGCGGGAGCCTATCCCGCGGTTGTGCTCGCGCTCCCGATCGAAGGCGCAAATGCGCTGATCGCGCGCATCTCGCCGGCTAAAAAGATCAGAGCGATCCCCGACGGCATGATCCCTATGATCGTGGTGTCGGAGGCCCGCTGCCTCGTGGCGCTTGTCCCCTGTGCATGACCCGCCTAAACGCCTTTTCCCGCTCCACAACAAAACAAAAAAACCAAACCAATTTATGAAAGAAAACAAACAAAAATACAAGCTTACAGGTGGCACCTCATCCGTCGTCATGGATACCCAAGGCAAAGCGATCAATGCCGGCTCACCGCGCCTCAATAACGCCATCATCACCTACCAGATTTCCCGATTGGAAATTGAGAAATGTATCACCCGGAGGATCGTCCATGACTTGCGCGCGGAGCCCAGCAATCCGCTCGTCTGGAGCGGAATGGATAGAGTAATTTTTTGTGTCCATGGCTATGACCGCGATCGCCGCGAACTGTTCATGATCCCATCGTTTCGGAAATACATCGCGAAGGTCCATGAGCAAAATCCCGGCTGGATCTACTACGCCAACCTCGACAGCCATTGGCTGAAAATCATCGCGATGTGTCTTTTTCAGACCGCGACGGCAGTCACCAAAAAAAAGAAATCTGACATGTTTTTTCTGGCAACCGACGTGGCCGATTTTATTGCTGGCCAGCTCGCTCCATTTTTCACTCTATGTGAGATCTCGGGAGTGCGACGCGAAGATGCAGACGATCGCATTCGAGCCGTTTGCGAGAGTTTCGGCGTTCATCCTCCAAAGGAATGAATGAACCATGCGATATAGAAAACCGCATATTGACTCTGCGATGCTTTTTTACGAGTGCGACCCGCGGGTTTCACACTTGGGCGGAATCTTCGCCGGAGCGGAAGTTGAGGGTGAAATCGCGCGATCAACGCTCGAGAAAGGCCGCAACGGTCAGGAGATCGCGAAACGCCTAGGGATTTCCCCTTCGGCCGCCTCCCAGCAGCTCCGGCGGGTGGATGCGCAACTCAGCGTCCTCAATGACGCCGTGTAGGTCGCGCTCCGATGAGAGTCAAAACACTCGCGCTTCCACGACATGCCGCAAAAGGGAAACCTAACTGACGCACCCGGAAACACTCCGGTTCAGAAATTCTTCGGGTAAGGTTGTCCCCCCGTCATTCAGCCGGCGTGCTGCGAGGAAATCGAGCTCGGTAACATCCACAATCTCGAGAGTTCATTCCGGCTGGATCGCAGGCGCAAGAAGCTCAAAAGCAAAGTGGGTCGCTGCGTGTTCGCGGCCATGGGTTATGCCGGGGACGAGGAGAGGTTCTACCTCATCCCCGAGGTGCGGAAGTATTTCCGTGTTCTGGTTACCTACGACACCGCCGCGATAAAGGCCGTTCTTTGACGGGCGTCTTGAGGTCACGGTCATCCTCGACGCGCGCGCGGTGGCATTCGCCGGCAGGAATCCGTCCGGCTGCTCCAGCACTTCCGGTAATGTGTAGGGATAGGGGACTACTCTTCCCGGTCGGAAAACCTGCAGGAAAACTCAGTTTTCTTTTCTTGGTGTTTCCATAGTAAAGGAAAACTCGTCGAGCTGTCTTTATGGCCCGGACTCAGTTTTCCTTCGGACGATTACCAACCCCACTCCTCCCATTCCGGGCCAATTCTTTGAGTTTTTGATCGCCATGTTTTCGGAGGAGTTCGCGACATCGCGCGAGATCGACCACGTCGAAGAGTGTCAGACGTTTTCGACAGACTGCAGGAGTAAGCCACCCAGCGTCGCGAAAATCCTGAATGATCTGCTCAGAACCGAACAGATCAGCGGCATCGTTTGGCCTGAGAAGCCAATGGCTGAGTTTGTCGATTCTAGGTTTCATCGACAGGCTTATTTCCTGTCAACCCGTGAAAAAGGTAAGGAGAATTTTCAATTTTTTGAAAAAATCTCTTTTTCCACCATTGGCTTTCCATCCCGGTTGTCTGGTGGAAAGCCAGAGCAAGCAGACGGCTTAGCTACATAACTTTAGCTACAGTGAAAAACGCGCTCGCGCTGAAGCTGCCGTAACTAGCTACCCTGCACCATTTTACGAAATGGAGCCTAGCGGGATCGAACCGCTGACCTCCTCAATGCCATTGAGGCGCTCTACCAACTGAGCTAAGACCCCGATCAATACTGCCCTCAAGGAACGGATTCGGGTAAGGCGATTTTTCGCCTGAACGCAACTGAGCTATGAACATAAAGTAATCAGCTCCGATTGATCAAGCGGGATTTTGCTCTGAACTACGGAAAATATCGTCACTGTCCTTGGGGCTAGTGGAGGAATCCGTCTCTGGCTTGCCCTCGTCGAGCATTTCTTGCGCGGTGAGGATCCGCGGAGTGGCCCCGACGGGCAGCAACTCCGGCAGCGCAGTATCATGTCCCAACCCGAGGTCATTGAACCGTCGGGCAGAGACCAGAACTCGTGACTCGAGACTGCCTACCGCTTTGTTGTAGCTTTCGACAGCCTTGCCCAAACGTTGACCGACATCGGCGAAATGGGATCCGAGATCGCTGACACGTTTATAAAGATCCCTTCCGAGCTCGGCGATTTTGCGTGCGTTGTCGGCCATTTGTTCCTGACGCCACCCGTAGGAAACAGCTTTGAGCAACGTGATCAGCGTGGTTGGGGTGGCAAGGATAACCTTTTGTTCCACGCCGAGTTCGATCAGCGAGGGATCTTCCTGGAGAGCGGCACTAAAAAATGCCTCGTTGGGAAGAAAGAGAACGACAAATTCCGGGGTGGGTTGGAATTGCTCCCAGTAAGATTTTCGGCTCAAAGCCGCCATGTGGTCGCGGATCAAGCGCGCGTGTTCCTTGAGTTTGACGCGGCGACGGGCCTCGTCGGGTTCGTCCATGGCCTCCAACACGGCGGATAGCGGCGCCTTCGCATCCACAACAATATTGGTCCCGCCGGGAAGGCGAACTATGAGGTCGGGGCGCAAGCGACCGTCTTCGGTGGTGCTATTTTGTTGCTGATAAAAGTCGCACCTCTCAAGCATCCCGGCAAGTTCCACGACCCGTCGGAGTTGGATCTCTCCCCAGCGTCCGCGGACGCTCGGGGTGCCCAATGCCTGGACCAAATTGCCGGCGATGTGCTGGAGGCGGTTTTGGGTGTCGAGCAGGTTGCGCACTTGCTCGGAGAGCCCCTCGTAGGCACCGACCCGGGCCTGCTCGATGAGCTGGATTTTTTCATCCACCTTGATCAACGACTCACGCACAGGTTTTACCATTTCCTCGATGGCTTGCTGGCGTTTGGTTAGATCCCCGCGCGCCTGCTCGTGGAAAGTCTTCAACGTCTCGCCCGCAAGTTCAACAAAACTTTGGTTGTTGCTTCGTAGTGCTTCAGATGACAGCGCCTTGAACGCATCGGATAGCTGCGTCTGTGCTTTATCGAGCAGGGCAAGCTTTTCGTCCGCAGATTCCCGATCGGCCTGAGCGCGGATCTCCACGGCTGCACGCTCACCAGTGAGACGGGTCACCTCGGCGTGGAGTTGATCGGATACTAATCGAGCGGCTGCCAGCTCGTGCGTCAGTTCCTCCTGGCGAGCGGTCCGGGCAACGAGTGTGGATTGGACCGTCGCCAGCTCCATGGACATGCGAGCACGTTCTTCGGCGGATTTCAGCGAATTACGGGAATGGCAAAAAAACCATGTCACGAAGCAGCCGGCACCAAGACCTGCGGCAAAAAGAATCCAGGGAAGATACGCGTCCATGTTATCCACCCACTCTAGAGCGGACCGCGCCCAAGCAGAGACAAAAAAACGTTGATTACCTATCAATATCCGGCCCCTAAAAAGCAGAGGGCGGCGGAGTTTCCCCCGCCGCCATGCTTAGATACCCTAGGTCCCTAGCAATTGTTTCTTAGACCGCATCTTCGCCGGTTTCATCCGTGCGAATACGGATCGCTTCCTCGACAGATGAGACGAAGACTTTTCCGTCGCCGATCTTACCGGTTTTGGCTGCCTTCACGATGGCCGCTGTCGCGCTCTCAAGGAGAGCATCAGACAGGACCACTTCGATTTTGATTTTGGGCAAAAAATCGACCGTGTATTCGCTACCACGATAGATTTCTGTGTGCCCCTTTTGCCGTCCGAAGCCTTTGACTTCGCTAACTGTCATTCCCTCGATGCCGAGGTCTGCCAGCGCGTCTTTAACTTCTTCCAGTTTGAACGGCTTGATAATGGCTTCGATTTTTTTCATTTATAGATTTTTCAATTTGATGCTGTAAGCCAGTTTTATGCTTCGGAGACGGGTTGGAAGTCAGGGTAGGCTTCCTGGCCATGTTCTCCAATATCCAGCCCTGCGGTCTCTTCCTCGGCAGATACACGGACGCCCATGACCAATTTGAGCAGACCGAACACGATGAGCGAGAAGATAAACGCTGTGGCACAGATGCTGAACGTTCCAAGCGCTTGGATCGCGACCGTGTGAGCGGCGTCGAAGGAGAAGATACCCACGGCAAGAGTGCCCCAGATACCACAGACTCCGTGAACGGAAATCGCGCCAACAGGATCATCAATCTTGATTTTATCAAAGAAGATAACCGCAAAAACAACCAAGATCCCTGCAATAGCACCGATGATCACTGCACTGAGTGGAGTGACAGTATCCGCGCCGGCAGTGATGCCAACCAAGCCTGCAAGAGCACCGTTAAGAGCCATCGAAAGATCGGGCTTTTTCAGGATCGCCCAGGAGCCGAACATGGCAGCGATGATACCAGCTGCACCAGCAATGGCAGTTGTTACAAAAACGAGAGAGACCAGCACGGGATCTGCGCTAAGAACAGAACCGCCGTTGAATCCGAACCATCCCAAGAAGAGGAGGAACACACCGATCGCGACGAGCGGCATGTTGTGACCAAGGATAGGCCTGATCTTACCATTTGGTAGATACTTGCCCAAACGCGGTCCGAGCACGATTACGCACGCGAGTGCAGCGAATCCGCCCACACCGTGAACGATCGTCGAGCCGGCAAAATCTTTGAACCCGGCTTCGGAGAGCCAGCCGCCACCCCACTGCCATGAGCCAGTGATCGGATAGAGAATAGCCAAGAGCAGTGTGGCAAAAATCATGAATGGAGCAAGTTTCACGCGTTCAGCCACAGCGCCCGAAACAATCGTGGCAGCGGTTGCAGCAAACATCGCTTGGAAGATGAAATCCGCCCAAGTCGTCATGTCCAAGCCGTAGCCAGCCGGGGTGAGTTTCGCGAAGACAGTTTCCGCATCTGTTGCCGTCGGGCTGTAGCCGATGCCGAAGCCTCCAAATCCAAGCCATCCGTTCGCGATCCATGAATCTCCAGGATACATGAGCGAGAACCCGACAGCCGCATAGGTAAGAATACCGGTTGCAACGATGAAGAGATTCTTGGTCAGGATGTTGACGGCATTTTTCGAGCGGCAAAGACCACTCTCAACCGCCGAGAATCCTGCGTGCATAATGAAGACCAACGCTGCGGCAATGAGAATCCACAGGTTATCGATCATGAACTTCGCATAAAGCATCGGATCGGCTTGAAGGGCTTCCATCGTGGTATATGGAGGGGCTTCTTCTTCCACGGCTTCGACCACAGCGGTGGTCTCAGTAACGATGACGGCATCTTGCGCATGGAGCACGACCGGCAGACCTACAAACACTGCAAGCAGTGCCGAGGCTGCCAGAGAAGCCAGATAATTGGGGCGTTTAAGCATTGGGTAACTTCCTTAATGGGTTGGGTTTGTTTTTAGTTTCGATCGCATCGCGCCTAGCGTTGCGACTGAGACAGGACATCAAGCAAATGGCGTGCCAAGTTCTTGAACGCGATACGTACATGGTCCATAACCCAATACATTTCAGAAGCATCCAGAAAAGAATATCCCGCAGCAACCAGAGCAATTGCGGAGAAATGCGAGGCGGCTAAGCGTCGTGCGATTCGCGCCCCGGGGAGGTCCGCTTCGCCGTGGACTGAATGGCCAAATCACGCAGTTGCCGCGGATCTACAGCCGCAGGAGATGATGTCATTAGTTCCTGGCCCCGGTTATTTTTCGGAAAGGCAATCACATCCCGAATCGAATCCGCCTTGGCGAGGAGCATGATCATACGGTCTAATCCCAGAGCAATACCCCCGTGCGGCGGCGCGCCAAATTGAAATGCACGCAAGATGTGACCAAACATCGATTGTTGCTCGTCGGCGCTGATTCCAAGGATCGAGAACATCTTCGCTTGGAGGTCAGATTCATGGATTCGCAGGCTGCCTCCCCCGAGTTCGACTCCATTGAGCACGACATCGTAAGCGACGGCACGGACGCTGGCGAAATCGCCTGATTCCAAGGCGGGGATGTCGTCAATCATTGGCCGCGTGAACGGGTGATGCACGGCATTCCATTTGTTGTCCTCGGCGCTCCAGGCGAGGAGCGGAAATTGGGTGACCCAGAGGAAATTCAATTGTTCGGGATCTGTGACCTGCTTCAAGATATCAGCGACGCGCAACCGGACTCTCCCGAGCACTTCACAAACGATGTCCCATTTGTCGGCGCCAAAAAGGACCAGGTCGCCTTCTTCCAGTGCGAGGCGGTCTGTGAGCGCCGCTTTTTCGGCTTCTGAGAAAAATTTAACGATGGGCGATTTCCATTCACCGTCTTCCACCTTAATAAAGGCGAGGCCTTTCGCGCCGTGGAGTTTTGCAAGTTCGGTGAGTTCATTGATCTGGCCGGATGTGATCGACGCAAATCCCTTCGCGTTGATCGCCTTGACCGAGCCGCCGGAGTCGAGGGCACTGCGAAAGACTTTGAATTCCGAGGCGCCGAACACATCTCCGAGGTCCACGAGTTCCATTCCAAACCGGGTATCCGGTTTATCGCTGCCGTAGCGATTCAGGGCATCCACGTAAGTGAGTCGGGGAAATGGCGTGGAGATTTCCACACCACGCGCTTCACGCACGATGATCGTCATTAATTTTTCAATGAGCGCAAAAATTTCTTCCTCGGTGGTAAACGACGCCTCGACGTCGAGTTGTGTGAACTCGGGTTGGCGATCGGCCCGGAGATCTTCGTCCCGGAAGCACCGGGCAATTTGAAAATACCGCTCGATCCCTCCGACCATGAGGAGTTGCTTGTATTGCTGCGGTGCCTGAGGCAACGCGTAAAATGCGCCCGGACTGAGCCGCGCCGGCACGAGGAAGTCACGCGCTCCCTCCGGGGTACTTTTCGAAAGCACCGGGGTCTCGATTTCATAGAACCCCTCACCGTCCATAACGTCCCGGATGGTTTTGGTTACTCGATGGCGCAATCTTAGGTTTGCAGCCATTTCCGGGCGTCGTAAGTCCAGGTACCGGTATTCCAGTCGCAAATCTTCATTGGCCACGCGGGAATCGAGCGGGAATGGAAGCACGTCGGATTTATTCAGAACGTCTAAAGCAGAGGCCACGATTTCGATGGCACCTGTAACTAAGCGCGGGTTTTCGGTGCCTTCCAGTCGCGGCGTCACGACACCAACGATGCGAATCACATCTTCACTGCGCAGCGCGTGAGAAAGGTCGGCAACCGCGGGGAATTCGTCGGGACGGAATACAATTTGCGTGATCCCCTCACGGTCTCGCAGGTCGATGAAAATGACGCCGCCGTGGTCGCGCCGGGAGTCCACCCATCCGCTCAATGTGACAGTGGTTCCAGCATGGTCGGCGCGTAATGCGCCACAGGTGTGCGATCGGTAGTTCATGGAAAAGTCGGTTAGAATGCCTTGGATTGCAGCCATTCGGCAAGTGCTGTGTGCGGGATGATTTGCTCCGTGCGTGCGGCGAGGTCCTTGATTTTAATTTCCGGCCATTCCGCTCCAACCAAAATTGCTACGGCCGCTCCCGATGCTTCCGCTGCCTGAAACTGCTTACCAATTTTTGTGGGCGTAAAAGGAAACTCGCACCGACGCCCGGCATCACGGAGCGTTTGGACAAGGGCGATCGCTTCGCTCCGTCTCGACTCATCCGCAACAATGCAATAAATCTCAACTGCGGGATCTGCTGAGATCGCCGCATCCCGTAACGCCACCGCGTGCGGGGTGTCATCGATCAGATTTGCAACGACCACATCTCCCATGCCAAATCCCATCGCAGGAAGATCGACAGCGCCATCGCTCAAATCGGCCAGCAATCCATCGTAGCGGCCCCCGCCCGCCAGTGCCCGGCCTTTGCGGCCCCGGTCAAATGCCTCGAATACCAAGCCGGAATAATACGCAAGCCCGCGAACAATCGATAAATCAACCTCAACGAAATCCCTGAGCCCACGCGCCGTGAGCTCAGACAGAACCGCATCGAACGCCGCCGGAGGTGGAGCAGCAATAAAATCCCGCAGCGCAGCCAATGAAACTCCCGTGCCTTCCAGCTTCGCCTCCAATGCCTCGGGCGTGTCACGCTCGATTTTATCAACGACTGCCATCACCGCAGGAATCACAGATTCCTCGCATCCCATGGAGGACAAAAATTCCATCCAAGCGCGTCGATTGCTGAGACGAATCACAAAATCAGCTGGACCGAAGCCCAGTGCGCGTAATAGATCGATGACCATGGCGATCAGTTCCGCATCACTGCCCGCAGATTGATCTCCGATGATGTCTGCATTGAATTGCACGAATTCGCGCAGCCTGCCCTTCTGCTGCCGCTCGTAGCGGAAATACGATGCAATACTGAACCACTTGAGCGGCTTTCGATAGTGACGCTCGCGGGCGATCACCATTCGCGCCAGCGTGGGAGTCATTTCGGGACGCAGCGCCACCCGCCGGCCGCCACGGTCTTCGAACGAATACAATTGCGTCAGAATCTCCGCTCCGGATTCGTTTTTCTTTTCGTACAGCTCAATGGATTCCAGCACCGGCCCGTCCATTTCAATAAATCCATATTGACGCGCAACTTGGCGCCACCGCGTCAGGATATAGTTCCGTTTCGCGAACTCCTCAGGGAAAAAATCGCGAAACCCAGGCAACGACTGCATCATCTAGTTATCGAACACGATTCCGGCATCGGATGGCAATGATGGATCATCAAATCATCCTGATTTGGGCCGGGCAGGAGAACTGCCCGCTAATTTTTTTGTGCCTCCGCCAGCACATCATCAAGATCGCGAATGGAACCATCAGGAAAAAGCAACAGAGCGCCGCGTCCATGCACGTTAGCAATTTCGACAGCCCAAGGTTGCGTATTCCATTTGCGGGGAGTGCTCGGGTTCGCATCAAACATGGTTGGTGTGTAATGGATCAACGGGGACTGGCGATGCGCCTGCAGCTTACCCAGACGCAAGACGGCCGGGCACTGCCATGTGCCCGGAGTCATTCCATATGGTGCCATAGTTTTCATCCACCAGTTTTCATATTCTGTTTGCTGCGTGATATCAAAATCCGGCTGCTGCGGCCATTTCGTCTGCTCTTGCAAATACGTGTCGAGCGCAATGTGGAGGTTTCGCAAATTGGCAGAGCACTTTGAGCGGTCGGCAGCACCAGGCAACCTCGACACCACGGTCGTGACCAAAGTAGCAAGAATAACCATGATCGCCATGCCCGCTAGCAGCTCAACTAAAGTAAGACCTTTGGATCTGCTGTGTGAAAAAAGCATGGGTAAAAATACAAACTCCGCGCCCGTTGCCAAGCGCGGAGTCCGAATAATGCTGTTGGATCTCTCGAAGAAGATTAGTTTCCGGAGGTAGTTGGTTCTGGTGTTGGTGCGGCTGAAGGCTGTGTAAATCCCCCTTGGGCGGTAAAGCTGGTCCTCACCCCTTCAAACTTGAATTTACTACCGGGAACCAATGCAGGTGTGTTAGTTCCTGGAGCTGTCAAGCCTTCGCTTCCGGGAATGACGACGGGCACAGCGTTAACCGAGACGCCCGAAGTAGAACCATCAGGGGTATCGCTGCTGCCCTCATCGATACCAATGAATGTTACCGTTTCTTCACCTGCTCCGATAATTTTACCATTTCCGCTGAAATAGGACATGCGATCTTCAAGGTCCAGTTTCCCTGTGAACGTGCCCGATGCTCGGTTACCACGGATGACAAAAAGCGCTGGCAGCTCTACAGCGCCCTCATCATCTGTCGGAACCGTAAATTCTTGTCCTCCCAAAACTCCCGCCAATTCCTTTCCATTGATCGCGACCGTGGATGAACCTGTGGTCACAACGCCATTGACGAAAAAAACATACGTGTTGGCGGAGGCGATAGGCGATTGCACGCCGTTTTGATAAGCGAAACGAATGATTCCTGTGAGGTTTGTGCCCCGTGCGATGGCTTGGTAGCTGCCGTCATTTCCACTTTGGAGGGGCGAGAGGTTTGTAAACGGAGGCGGCCCGCCGAATGAGCCGGCGACGGCTGAGGACGCGACACCGAAAGCGAGGAGGGAGCACAGGAGTGAAATCTTCATAGCGATACTGTTGTTTTTCATGCTCTGACCAGTTGGGTCAAGCGAATTTTAGAAATACCGTGCAAATTTGTCAGAGTTTCGAGGCCATATCCGCTAAGCGCTTTGCGGCAAAGGCAGTCAGGGCAGGACGTGCAAGAGGGAGGATCAGCTTAAAGATTCCCAAGAGAAAGCCCC
>Ga0105055_10011149_pt1 | contig 11139 bp, 7 predicted proteins | sample BON03_FD_78090 | JGI IMG/M metagenome (GOLD analysis project Ga0105055, IMG submission 78090) | Freshwater microbial communities from Lake Bonney liftoff mats and glacier meltwater in Antarctica - BON-03 | ecosystem: Environmental > Aquatic > Freshwater > Ice > Glacier meltwater | place: Lake... | reverse complement strand
TAATCTGGTAGCAGGACGGACAAGCTCACGTGCTATCATAATGCCTCAACCGATACAACAACACCCTCCCCCTATCATTCCCCACCGCCAACATCCCACTGTTCGGACTGAAAGCCAGCGCAGACGGGTACCTGATAGGGGTCTGCCCCGTGGGCCAGTTGGCATAGACCGTGCGAGAGGGCACATGCACCACCCGCAAGGCGTCCCGATTCCATTTCGAGGCCATCGCCAACAGCTGCCCGTCATGGTTGAAAGCCAGCGAGTCCACCGTCGTCGTCAAGTGAGTCAGAGCCTTGGTGGGTGGCAAGGCAGCGGAGGTATGTCGCGCCAGCGCTAGCCCTCCCTCCGCTCCTTTCCTTCCCAAGACGTCAGAATCCTCGTATAAATTCACCACTCCACTCTCGGCCCCCACCGCCGTCATGCCCGCCGACGACGCAGCTAGGGCTGAAGTGACCGTCCCTCCCTCGTTGTGGTATCGAGCGAGGCACCGGGTCGAGCGCAAGTCCCAGCGATACACGACGGCATCCCCCCCCGAGGCTAACAGATGCTGGCCATCTGCACTGAACGCCATGGATCTCGCCGTCCCATTCATCTTGAACTCCCCCGCCCACTGCTTGCTCTTCGCGCCCACCAACACAATATATCCGTCCTTCCCCGTGAACGCCAACCATTGCCCGTCTGGTGAAGCCACAAACCTCTCGAGGCTCTTCTCCTCTCGCCCCATCAACCGATGCACCCTCCCCGTCGTCCCCGACACGGTGTCATACCAATAAAAAAAAGGCCTCCTCCCGCTGACCACCACCTGCTCGAACGCCCCCCCGCCCGAAGGATCCACAAAGGCCGCCGATTGGATGGGTAAGTCAGGAAAGAACACCCCCGCCACCTTCTCGTTCCTCTTCCCATCCACCTGGAAGAATCGGAGCGTCTTGTCCAAGCCCGCCGTGAACAGCAACCCGCCCGTCGAGGGGTGAAACTGCACCGCCTGCACCATGGCCTTCGAGGGCTCTTGCATGTTGCCATCCCGGCAACGAACCACCTCCAAGGTTCCCGGCTGCAGTCTCTTGTTGCCCCCCGTCCCACTAGCCCCCAACACCAACGGCGCGGTGCTTCGAAACAAACCACCAAAGTCATCGTCGTCCTCTTCCTCTTCCTCCTCGTCCTGATCATCCTCTTCCTCTTCGCTCGTATCCCCTCCCCCCTCTCCATGCCATTGACGGCGCCTCCCTCTCTTCCCTCCTGCTGCGTCGTCCGCGGGTGTCACGGGCAGTGCCGCCCAGTCCAACGCCGCCTTACTGCTCTCTTGAAAGCGCGCCCGCAACCGCTCCTGGTAATCCGCCCCACTGATATCCTTCTCGTCGGGCTGCCGCCGCAATTTACGCAGGCGGTCCTTGCCCGCAATGTCCACACGCACGGCCTCGTCGTCCTCGTCTTGCCAGGCCGGGGCCCGTGCCGCTTTTGCAGCTGCTGCAGTCTTGGCGTCCGCTGCTGCGCGACGACCCTGGCCACTGCCGTCTTGGGCCGCGGCTTCTTGGTCGTCAAAGAGCACGGCCGTGTCCCGCGCCCCAAATACCAAACGCTCCAGCATGCGTTCCTCCTCGTCCTTGTCCGCCTCCGCAATTTGCCCCTGCCGCCGCCGTTGCACCTCGCCTTGCTTCTTCTGGCGCTTGGTCTGCATGGCCGCGGCCTCGTCCTCCTCCTCTGCCGCCTCCTCCTCCTGCTCTACCTCTTCCGATCCCGCCGACTCTTCCCGGTCCAGGTAGAACAAGGGCGCTGCAGCCTCCTCCTCCTCTTGGACAGGTACGGCCGCCCCTGCACCATCCTCCTGATGATTGACCTCCTGCCTCCGCTTCTTCGCCTTGGCGTTCCCCTCTCCACTGCTGCTACGCCGGCTGGACCGGGCGGCGGGGCCTGGCATGATGGCGAGCTAGTATAGGACCTTCCTGTGCTGTGTGTGTATGAGAACGTGGGGACGTGAGTGACTAAACGCGGAGTAAACACGCAAAGGGGGGCCAGTATCTGAGAACGAACGGCCTCGCTTCAGTCATCAGTCATCGCCGGCGGTCGCGAGGCTGGCTTCTTTCATTCCCTTCCGCCTCAAAGCACGCCATCCACACCGGCACAATTTCTCAGACAGCTTCCCACACCTCCCCAGACAGGCAGCCAAGCGATAACGAGCCCGGACCGGAGCTAGCGGCGCCACTGCTTGCCAAACGGGGTGAGCATTTCGCCTGCGTCTCACGTCCTCTCCACCGCGCTCAAGGAAGGAAGCAACGACCACAATCGGACTTGGCAAGGCAGCCATGCACTGCGGATAGCCTCGTCGACCATCCCTTCTTCTTCAGTGCCTACTCATTGCGGCCGCGCGCTGCGCGCTTTGCTCAGGAGATCATAATCTACAGACCCCAACGTGCCCCTAGTAGGCAACTTAGCGCGGCATTTGCTTGACCCCGCCTTCGTCGTCCCCTCTCCGTTCCTCACACGTCTCGCTTCACCAGCACCACCTAGTCTAGCACCATGTCGAGCAGTCTAGGGGATGCGCACTTCTTTGAGGAGAGCATGAATGCCACCAAGGTATGTCCTTCGCTCAACGCTTGTGTCTCCCTTCCTTGCTTGGCATGAAGACGATTAAAGGGCTGACGCTGACTCATCACTCTTTTCTCCATACACCCATTCTACAGGTGCGCGCCTACCTGGCTTCGAACAAGGAAGCAGAGAAGTCGAGAGGCATGAAGTTTCTGCTGGCCAACATGAGCAAAGGTACGTACGTAAAGGAGATCAAGACCACCCCGTCCCTCTCTACACCCCAGCACTCTCACCCTTTCTCTCTACTATCCCTTCCCTTATCTGTAACACACAGGCCGCGACATGTCCGAATTCTTCCCCGACGTGGTCAAGAACGTGGTCGTCCGCGCCGTGGAAGTGAAAAAAATGGTCTACATGTATCTGGTCCACTACGCCGACGCCACCACAACCTGCCGGGAACTCGCCCTCCTCTCAATCAACTCCTTCCAAAAAGACCTCGCCGCCGCCAATCAGCTCATCCGCGCCCTCGCCTTGCGCGTCATGACCTCCATCCGTGTCCCCGACATCATCCAAATCCAGCTCCTAGCCGTCTTCAAGTGCGCCTCCGACTCCTCCCCCTACGTCCGCCGCTGCGCCGCCACCGCCGTCCCCAAGATCTACGCCGTGGACGCCTCCCAACTCCCCGCCCTCATCCAAGCTTTGGAAAGGCTGTTGAAAGACTCATCCACCATGGTCCTAGGCTCGGCCGTCGCAGCCTTTAATGAGGTCTGCCCCACCAACTACGAGCTCCTGCACCGGTGCTACCGCAAGCTCTGCCACCTACTGGCAGACATGGACGAGTGGACACAAATTTCTGTCCTTGCCGTGCTAACACGATACGTTCGCACGCAATTTTGTGATCCTGCTCCTCATGCCCGCGCGGCTGTCCTGGCCCAGGCCCAGCAGCGTGCTTCCGCATCTGCCTCAGGTGCGGCCGCCGTGGCGGCAGCAATGGCAGGAGGAGGAGGAGCAGCCGCAGCGACGACGACAGGCAAGGCGTCCGCGAAAATCAAGCGAAGGGTGGTGAGGAAGGCATTCTATTCAGACGAAGAGGACATGAGCGAGGAGGAGGAGGTAGAGGTCTGCGACCCCCACCAACAGCAACAACAGCAGCAGCAGCAGCAGCAGCAGCACTTGATGAACATGCCCCCCCGCTCCTTCGGTGCCCAGCCGCCGCACCGCTACCACAGCGCGGACGCCGAGCTAGACGCCGCTGACCTCGACCTAGACCACAAGCTCCTCCTCCGTTCCTCCCTCCCCCTCCTCAAAAGCCGAAACTGCGGGGTCGTCCTCGCCGTGGCCACCCTCCACTACTACTGCGGCACCCAGAGCGACTTCACCGCCGCACAGCTCGGCAAGTCCCTCGTGCGGATCTCGAGGAATCGAAGGGAGATTGCTTTTGTGGTCCTAAAGGCAATTGCCTCCATGGCGCAAGAGAGACCAGCAATGTTTCGGCCGTTTTTGCAGGATTTCTTTGTGAAACCTGCGACGGACCCCTCGTTTTGTCGGACGCTGAAATTGGATATTTTGACGGCTTTGACGGACGCGGGCACGGTGACCCTGGTCTTGAAGGAGTTGCAGTCGTACGTGAAGCATGCCGATAAGGAGTTTGTGTGTGCGACGGTCCGGGCGGTGGGGAGGGTGGCGGATGCCCAGCCGGAGGTGGCGGCCAAGTGCTTGAATGGCCTCATGTCCTTGCTTGCATGTATTCGCTCGGAGAAAGTAGCGGGGCAAGCAGTGATCGTCGTACGGCAGCTGCTGCAGCAGAACAAGAAGGGGGCTCATATCGAGGAGGAGGAGCAGTCAAGGGTGGTGCGGCAGTTGGCGCATGTCTTGTTGAAGGAGAAGGGGAAGCAGGTCCCTCCTCCGGCGCGGGCTTCCCTCATTTGGATTGTGGGGGGATTTTTGCGGTTTGTCGCCCCGGCTGCACCTGATTTGCTGCGGTTGCTTGCTCAGTCCTTCCCTGAGGAGGAACCGCAGGTGAAGATGCAGATTGTGAATCTGGCGTTGAAGCTCCACCTGTACCATTCGCAAGAGAAGAAGAAGAAGAGAAGAGAGGGAGGGGGAGGGCTGCAGGAAGTGGAGGAAGAAGAGGAAGAGGACGATGCAGTGGCCAAGCTGGTGCGGTATGTGTTGGAGGTGGCTCGGTTTGACACCAACTATGACTTGAGAGATCGCACCCGTCTGTTGACGGCCAGCTTGGGTCTGGCGGCAGGCGGGGCGGGAGGGGCAGGAGGGGCGGATACCGCGGCATTGGTCGCCTTGCGTGCCAAGGCCGAAGAGGTCTTCCTGCAGACGAAGCTCCCGCCGTTGACCTCCATGGGGCCGGTGGCGATGGAGGGCATGCCGCATTTGACCATCTCCTCCTTGTCCTGGATGTTGAATCACAAGGTGCAGGGCTATGAAGAACTGCCCGATTGGGTGAGCTTGGCCCCTGACCCGTCCGTACGGGATGCGCCAAAGGGCCCCGTGGCCGAGGAGCAACAGTCGGTAGGGGTGTTTAGAGCGGGCGGGGGAGGGAGAGGAAGGGCGATGGAGGAGGAGGGGAGCGAGGGCTCTGAGTTTTACTCGGACGGAACGGGGTCGTCAGGTGAGGAGGAGGAGGAAGAAGGGAGTGGATATTCTTACTCTTCCTCGGAGGGAAGTCGTAGTGGCTCTTCGTACAGCGGTTTGTCAGACGAGGAGGAAGAGGAGGAAGGGAGGAAAAGAAGTTTACCACCAGCCTCCGCGGTGCCTGCTGTACCACTACCTGCGACAAGACGAGCGAGCGTTTCCTCGTCAGAGGAGGAGGAGGAGGAAGAGGAGAGCGGTAGTAGTGACGGCAGCAGCACGGGGGGGTACTCGAGTGATTCGGAGAGCGAGGAGGAGGACGAGGCGGGGAACGGTCTTGATGGGAGTCGACGGGAAGGGTACGATGAATTGGGGCTGGGGATGCTGTCTGGTGGTGGTGGTGGAGGAGGAGGAGGAGGAGGCGGCGGCAGCGGAATGACCCCTCCCATGCAGCAGGGGTCGGCGGAGAGCTCGTTGCTGGACTTAGAGGCTTACGCAGCGGCCAAGAAAACGTCTCCCCCCAAGGCGCATCCACATAACAATGGTAAGGGCAAGAGCAGCAAGGCGGATGAACAGCTTTCGGGACTGATGCAAGGGATGGGCGCTGCGTCCATCAGCACCGGTAGCAGCAGCAGCAGTACCCGCAGCAGCACAACAGTGTTATCCGCGCCCCGGGAGCTCTTACGGCACGAGGTGGGCGGAGGCCTAGCGGTGGACTACTGTTTCTCAAGGGAAGACGCCCCAGCGAGCAGCACTTGCACGCTCCTCCTTTCCTTGAGCAACATGCGCGAAGGCCCCATGCGACGAATCAAGGTCACCACGGCGGCCGCCTCCGATTTCAGTCGTCTCTCTCTTTTCCCGGAGATTCCCGTGCTTGACGCGGGCGCGACTGTGGAGGTCCGGTTGGGCGTGCAGGTAGGGGGAGACGGAGCGGGAGAAAGCATCAAGTTGCAATTTGCGACCGATCGCGGAGGCCCGTATCCAGTGACGGTTGTCTTGCCCCCAGAGGAGCTTTTGAGGCCTCACCCCGTTTCCCAGGCAGAAGCCGACGGGATCCAACGCTCGCTTACGGGGGGGTTCCACGAAGGGAAAGCTTCCTTTGCTTTGCCTGCAGCTTTGCGCGCTGACACTGCAAGTGTGCCAACCAAGGTACTTCAGGCAGCAAATTTGGCGTGGGTTTCCTCTCCTGCTCGTTGGCGGGAAGAGGGGCGGGCGCTGTTTGCGGCGTTGTTGCGTCGGAAGAAGAGTGGGGGTGGGAGTGAGAGGATGGTGGTGCAGGTGTCGTTGGAGGGGGGGGGTGAGATGTTGACGTTGCAGATGAATTGTGATGATGCGATGATGAGTGCCACCTTGCTGGATGTGCTCAAGCGGGGATTGGCTAGTTCGCATGTGCCGCGGACTTTGTAGGGAGGAGGAAGGGGGAGGAGGAGGAGGAGGAAGGGGAGGGGAGTGTGGGAGAGCGCTTCACACGCACAGGGAGGAGAGATGATATTAGTGTAAGAAGAATTGAAAAGGAGCTGACCACACAAAGAACACAGCACCATATATATGGACGGGTGATTGCTCGAGAGGCAGTTGCTTGTTTATTTCTTTCGTTTCGTGTTCATTCTGCTTTCGTCTTCCTCTCATTCTGGTATGTATGTTACACTAAGGGGCGCGGCGAAAAAGAGGCTCTATCTTGCTCACTCCAAATCTTGCTCTATGTACAGGAGGAGTAAGCAACCCGAAAGCCAAAGAGTCGGTCATCTCATCCCACTCTCCCTCCCTCACCCCCCCTTCCCTCCCTCACTCCTTCAACAACGCCTGCAGGTCCTTGATATCCTCCTTGCTGCCAATAAAAATCGGCACCCGCTGATGAATCCCCGTCGGCTTCAAGTCCAAAATCCTGTCCCTCCCCGTGGTGCTCAACCCCCCCGCCTGCTCCACCAACATACTCATCGGGTTCGCCTCATACAACAACCGAATCTTTCCATTCGGCGCGTCCACCGTGCCAGGGTAAGCGTACACCCCTCCCTCCACCAGCACCCTGTGCACGTCCGCCACCATCGCTCCCACGTATGCCGTGCGGTGCGGCAAGTTCCCCTCCCCTTCCCCTACCTTCAGCCGCCGTACGAATTCGGCCACCTTGGGCTCCCAGAGGTGGGAGGAGCCTTCATTGATGGCGTAGAGTTGTCCTCGGGCCGGGATGCGCATATTGGGGTGGGTTAAGATAAAGTCCCCGCCGGGCTTGTTCAACGTGAAGCCATGCACGCCCTGTCCGAAGGTGAGGACGAGAATGGTCTGTCCTCCATACAGACAGTAGCCCGAGGCCAGGAGCTTGCTCCCCGGCTGCATGATGGCCTCGAGAGGATCTCGTTCTCGTTCGGGGGAAAGGTTGAGCTGCGGGCGTCGGTAGATCCCGAAGATGGTGCCCACGGGCAGGCCTGCCTCAATGTTGGAGCTGCCATCCAAGGGGTCAAACACCCCGGCGTACTCTCCTTGGAACGCAGCGCTTTGCAAGACCGCGGAGCAGTAGGTGGGTTCTTCCTCTTCCTCCGAGGCGACGTAGTCCATCTTGCCGGGGGCACACATGGAGGCGGCCAGAATGTTGTTCGCGAGCACATCCATCACCTTTTGTACTTCCCCCTGTATGTTCATGTCCCCGGCATTGCCGTGCAGGCCCGCGATTTCGTCGCATTGCGCGCGCCGGACCAAGGTGGCGATGCCCCGGCAGGCGGACTCGATGCCGCTCATGACGGGTTGCAGGTCGGTCAGCTCGCGGTGCTTCCACGTCTCCACTTCCACGTAGCGCGACAAGGTCTTTTGCTTGCTCAAGGCTTGCGACATGACTGCGGGCTCTCCGTCGTTCTTTTGCTCGTCCATGAGCATCCGAAGCTGTGGTCGGTTCAAGCTCGAGCGGGGCAGAAGCGAGGACGTGGGGCGGGGGATAACGAAGGCTTGGCATTCGAGGCACGCGAGACCGAGCAAAAGAAGGGCATGGAGGAGGGACGACGGTGCGGATAGCGCTTGCTGTGGTCTTCTTCTTCTTCTGGCTGGTGCGGCTGCTACTGCGGCTGGCATGGTCGTAGTGGTCGTCATGCGGAGGCGGGAGAGAGAGGCGGGTTGAGGTGATGATGATGATGATGATGAGCGTGTTGCTTTGCACAGACCCAGGGGACCCGCGCAGGCTCTCCGGCTCCTGCGAATTGTCCTGTATGTCAGTGGTGCGGGAATGGGAGACGCGTGAATGTGTGGCAAGGGAATCAGACATGGACAAGTGCGTTGTGTGGGGTCCTCGCCCGCCACCGCTCATCGTCCTCCCCCACCATTATTCTGCCCCAGCGCATGCCGTCGTCGTTACACATTTTGCTTGGCTGACGTCCTGCCTATCGCAATTGCCACTCAAACCCCGCCTCACCAAACGCATGCATGCACCACCACAATCCACACACACAGGCAAGCCTACGCCCTCCCACAATCTCTCTGTGAGGGGGCAGACGAAGGAAGGAGCTTGCCAGCAACCGACTACTCACCGAAACCGCCTCAATCGATCTTCGCAACACGATGGAGGCCATGCCGCCGCCGCCATCGCAGCCGCCGCAGCACCAAGCGTTGCCACCGTCCCACCACAACCCGGAGCTCCTGCCTCTGCCCGAGCGGCAGATGTACGACCAGTTATTTCGAGAAGCAGGAGCGACGAGCCTCGACGGTTTTGTTCACGGCAGACCCGCCGTGGAAGTGATGTCACGATCCGGCTTGCCCAAGCCTGCGCTGCGACAAATTTGGGCGCTGTGCGACCCCAAGTCTCGGGGTGTGCTCTACCGCCCGCACTTCCATCTGGCCATGCGCCTCATGGCCTTGGCGCAGAACGCCTACATCGCTCCAGACGACCCCACATTAGTGGGGCGCATCCGCGCCAAGGACCCCCTCTCGGTGACGCTTCCTCAACTGCCCCCCCTGCGTATGGCCCCGGCACCGGCATCAGCCCCAGCGAACCCTACGATTGTTGCTTGGACATCGGCCATGGCAATGCAAACGCCATCACGACCCTCCATGCAAACGCCATCACGACCGCTGACGCTGTCTCCAGCAGCACCGGTACTTGCGACGCTCCCTCCTGCTACGATGATGCCCTCGTCACCGCCGTCCTTTGAGGCGGCCCCGCAGACAGTGGCCGGACCAGTGCCTGTGCTGCCTGTGCCGGATATGACGCTGACGTCCTCCATGCTCGCGTTCACTAGCAATCCGGTGGTGCTTTCAGCAGGAAGCAGTGACGACATTGCCTCCCGGATGGCGGCGTTGGACGCGGTGGTGGAGGACCACGAATGGGATGATTTCCAAGAGGCAGAACCTGCTGCCCCTACTCCTCCTCCCTTTTCTGCTGCTTCTGCTCCTACTGTCGTGTCTCCTCCTTCTGATCCAGTCGCATCCACCTCAGGACCGGCGCTGCTGCCGTTTTCCTTTTCTCCCACGCCACCAGCAACAGCGCCATTGCCGTCCTTTTCTGCTTCCCTCCCTCCTGCTCCCCCTTTGCTGCCCATCCCTATCATGGGATTGGAGGCGGCTTGGATGACCGCCCCTGCAGCAGCACCAGCAAACTCGAGCAAAGCCAGCAGCATCCTACCGTCCCTCCTGGACGGAGACATGGACCCTTCGCACTTCCAGCCCTCCTTCTCCTCTGCTTCTCAAGCTTCTGTCATGTCCTTGTTCTCCTACATGCCACCCAGGTCTCCTCACGATCCTTTCGGGGGACCGCAGCTCGTCAGTAACATCAACAGCTACCAAGCCACGCACGTCCCCACCTCGCGCTTCATGACCGAATCCCCGCCTTCCTCCCCTCCCTTGCTCCCTCTCTCCGACGCCATCGACAACGACGACGGCGGCATGCCCTCGATGAGCAACAACTACTCCCTCCCCTCATTGGGCGCTACCCTCTCCTTGACTGGTGCTTCGCAGCCCTCCCTCTACGAAATGAGCCCGTATGCCGAAAACCGTTACGCGGACCCCGATGCCAGCCCGCAGGCCAGCCCTTCCACCCCGCCTGCGCCTTCCAACTCCTCCCCCACCCCCGCGACAACGACGATGGCATTCGGCGACCTTGATCTTGCTGCTGGAAAGGGAGCGATGGCCACCGCAGCTTACGTGACAAGTGCTGCTTCTGCTGCTGCTGCAGCTCCGTCTTCTCCAAAGGGACTGGACTTTGAAGCCCTCAAAGCGTCCTCGTCGTTGTCGTCCTCTGCCCGCAGCCCCTCTGCCCGCAGCCCCTTCTCCCCTCCTCCTCCTTCTTTTCCTCTTCCCCTCCCTCTTCCGCCGTCGCACAAGGCCTTATCCATGGCCAATCCGTTTCAAGTCCAGGAGGAAGTGGTGACTGGTGCTGCCTCCTTCTCCTTCTTGACCACCTCCTTCTTGACAGTCGCGCATACGGCAGCTGCCCCGTCCTCCTCCTCCTCCTCCTCTCTCTCCCCTCCTCTTCCTACCGGTGGGTTGATTACAACTTTCATGACGACCACGACCACAACCACGACCAGCACCAACAGCAGCAGCAGCACCAGCGTGGTGGCGGCTCACGTGCCGCAGGAGGTAAAAGAGGAGGAGGAAGATTGGGCTGAGTATCAAGGAGGGGACAATGGCGGGGTCGAGGTTGGCAGTGCTAGTGCTGAGTTTGTTCGTGTCCTCCCTCGACAACAGACGGGAGACGAGGAAATGGACCCCTTTGCGGGTTTGAAGGAAGACGATGAGGTAGAGGAGCACCCGGTGCGTCCTCTTGCTGCGGAAGGAGACAAACGGTCTTCTCCCTCGCCAATCCAACTGGAGGAGAGTCCTCCCGCCAGCAGTAGCAGCAGCGGCAGCAGCAGCAGCAAGCCCTCCTCTCCCTCTTCCTCCTCCTCTCTCCCTGTCTCAACGGAGGAGGAGGAGAAGAAGAAGGAGACAGAGCACGACGAGTGGGGAGAGTTTGCCGAGTCTGGTTCCTTGCCCCAGATTGCTGTAAAGCCGACACCGACCACTCCCGCCGACATTGCTGTAGCCTTGTCTGCCGTCGCCCCATCC
>Ga0105055_10011145_pt1 | contig 11142 bp, 6 predicted proteins | sample BON03_FD_78090 | JGI IMG/M metagenome (GOLD analysis project Ga0105055, IMG submission 78090) | Freshwater microbial communities from Lake Bonney liftoff mats and glacier meltwater in Antarctica - BON-03 | ecosystem: Environmental > Aquatic > Freshwater > Ice > Glacier meltwater | place: Lake... | reverse complement strand
CCTAATGCATTGGTTATACCACGAAGTGCGTTGATGGAACAGCAGGGTAAATTGTATGTCTATGTTCAATCAAGTGGAGAAGGATTTGATCGGAAAGAAGTCACGCTTGGTGCTGATGATGGTATAGATGTGCAAGTTCTTTCAGGATTGAAGGAAGGCGAGCGTGTGATTACCAAAGGCGCGTATCAGATTAAACTGGCAAGTGCAAGCGGTGCAATTCCAGCACATGGTCACGAACATTAAAAAAAGGAACCATGCTGAACAGAATTGTAGCGTTCTCATTAGAGAACAGGTTGCTTGTAATAGCAGCTATCGTATTAATGTCATTGTTTGGGGGCTACGTCACCACACAAATGGACATAGATGTCTTTCCCGACCTCACAGCACCAACAGTAGTTGTGCTTACGGAGGCACACGGAATGGCACCTGAAGAAGTAGAGAAATTGGTCACGTTTCAGATTGAAACAGCGGTAAATGGTGCGACCAATGTGCGGAGGGTGAGAAGTTCTTCTTCCGCAGGTATTTCCATTGTTTGGGTTGAATTTGAATGGAACACAGATATATTCCGAGCACGACAGATTGTGAACGAACGGATTGCGGCCTTATCGGCAAGCTTGCCCGCAGGGGTTGGCGAACCAACGATGGCACCGCAGAGTTCCATCATGGGCGAAATCATGCTGATAAGTTTGACGGCCAATCCCGAAAAGAACGGGACAGGTAGCTCCAGTCAGATGGACCTAAGAACCATTGCCGATTGGACAATTAGGCCAAGGCTACTTGCAACAGGAGGCGTTGCTCAGGTGATTGTGATCGGTGGCGAATACAAGCAATATCAGATACTCGTTTCGCCAGATAGACTCAAGTTCTACGGCATTACGCTTGCAGAAATGTTGACTTCGTGCAAGGAAGCTACTGGCAATGCTTCGGGCGGTTTTATGAACGAATATGGGAATGAATACATCATAAAAGCGGTTGGCCGCACCACGGATATTGAGGAAATAGGTCGCTCGATGGTAAAGATGGTGGACGACAAACCTGTGCGCATTTCGGATGTAGCTGAAGTGAAGATCGGTTCTGCTATTAAGATCGGGGATGGCTCTATGAACGGCAAACCAGCGGTGATCATGACCGTGATGAAACAACCAAGCACCAATACCCTCAACCTGACCGAACAGATAGATGCGGGAATAGCCGATATGGAAAAGACGCTTCCAAGTGATGTGCACATCAATACCAAGGTTTTTAGGCAAGCTGATTTCATTGATGCTTCGGTGAATAACGTTCAGAAAACCCTGCTTGAAGGTTCGATTTTCGTTATCATCATTCTGTTCCTTTTCTTGATGAATTGGAAAGCAACGGTCATCTCCTTGCTGGCAATCCCCATATCGCTTATCGCATCCATTCTTGCTCTCGATTGGCTTGGTTTCACCATCAACACCATGAGTTTGGGCGGAATGGCAATTGCCATCGGCTCGTTGGTGGATGATGCCATTATTGATGTTGAGAATGTCTACAAAAGGCTGAAACAGAACGCGGCAAAACCCACAGAAGAAAGAGACCCGATGTTGAAGGTTGTCTATGATGCTTCGGTTGAAATTCGGTCAAGCATCATCAATGCCACCTTTATCATTATCGTAGCGTTTTTGCCATTGTTTTTCCTAACGGGAATGGAAGGAAGACTTCTTGCACCATTGGGCATTTCCTTCATTGTATCGTTGCTGGCCTCGCTTGTTGTGGCAATGACTTTAACCCCAGTTTTGTGCAGCTATTTGCTTGCCAACGAGAAATCGCTTGCCAAGAAAGAAGGAGAAAGTTGGTTGGTTCAAAAGCTGCAATCGCTTTACGAGCGTTCGCTTGCAACAGTCATTCGGTGGAAAGGAACCGTGCTTGGAGTCTCTGTTGTCCTTCTGATTATAACCTTAGGATTGATGAGCCAATTGGGACGGAGTTTCCTTCCAGAATTCAACGAGGGTTCGTTGGTTATCAGCTCAGTCACGCTTCCAGGTATTTCATTGGAAGAGAGCAACAAGATTGGAACGGCAGTGGAAGAAGCGCTTCTTTCTGTTCCTGAAATAAGGGTGACTACTAGAAGAACGGGTAGAGCAGAATTGGACGAACACGCACAAGGCGTGAATGCAGCTGAGATTGACGCTCCGTTCACCATCGGTGAAAGAAGCAGAGAAGAATTCTTGGAAGATGTGCGCGATAAACTGAAAGGAATTGGAGGGGCGATGATTACCATCGGCCAGCCTATTTCACACAGGATTGACCACATGCTTTCTGGCACGCGTGCCAATATTGCCATCAAGCTTTTTGGCACAGACCTCAACCAAATGTTCAGCCTTGCAAACAAGATAAAGGGCGAAATAGAAGGGATTGAAGGCCTAGCTGATATTAGCGTGGAACAGCAGGTAGAAATCCCTCAGATTCAGATCAAGGCGAAGCGGAACATGCTGAACCATTATGGCATTTCTGTAGCTGAACTGAATGAGTTTGTGGATGTGGCTTTTGCTGGAGAAAAGGTGTCGGATGTGTATGAAGATGCCAAGACCTTTGACCTCATACTTCGATTTGACGATGCACACCGTGGCAGCATTGAGAGCATCAAAAATGCGCTCATCGACACGCACAAAGGCGAAAAAATACCATTGAGTATGGTAGCTGATGTGATCAGCACCTCTGGCCCGAATACCATCAACCGTGAGAATGTGCAACGGAAGATTGTGGTGTCTGCAAACGTGGCAGGACGAGATCAACGAAGCGCGGTGCAGGAAATTCAGGAAGCAATTCAGGCCAATGTTGAATTGCCAGAGGATTACCGTATCGAATATGGCGGTCAGTTTGAGGCTGAACAAGAAGCATCGAAAACGCTGTTGTTGACTTCCTGTTTTGCCCTTCTCATCATTTTCATGTTGCTATTTCAAGAGTTCAAGGACTTAAAAATTTCAGCCATTATTCTCATCAATCTTCCGTTGGCGTTGATAGGCGGAGTTCTCACGGTCTGGTTTACAAGCGGTATTCTGAGCATTCCGAGCATCATCGGTTTCATCACTCTTTTCGGGATTGCTACACGGAATGGTATTCTTCTGGTTTCGAGATACAATGCTCTAATCGCTGAGAAAATGACTGCAATGGAAGCTGTGATGGTGGGGTCAGTTGACAGGCTTAGTCCGATACTCATGACCGCATTGACGGCTGGTTTTGCACTGATACCGCTTGCCATAGCGGGCGACCTTCCTGGAAATGAAATCCAAAGCCCGATGGCGAAAGTCATCTTGGGCGGCTTGCTCACATCAACATTAATGAACATCTACGTGATACCGCTGGTGTATCTGTGGACTTATCGAAAAACGAATTAAAATGAAGTATCTATTCAACATAATCATGCTGCTGATATTCAGTTTTGCAGGGCCATCTGTCTTTGCACAATCTGAGTTACGAAAAGTACTTGATGAGATTGGGACGAACAATCCGAGCCTCAATTCAGGACAATACTACATGGAAGCCAAGCAATTGGAATTCCGAACTGGGAACACACCTGATGACCTCATCGTGAACTACGTCTTTTTAAAAGGAGCGCAGGGTGCTGGTAATCAAACAGAAATTCTTGTTGCTCAAGCCTTCGACTTTCCGACTGTTTATGCTAAGCGAAAACAATTGGCAGATGCGCAAAGTGCGCAAACCGAACATGAGTTTGAGGCCATAAAAAGCAACGTGATGCAAGAGGCCACAAAGGTCTGTTTTGAGCTTGTGTATCTGCATAAAGAACAACGGCTTTTAGAAGAACAGAAAGTTAGAACAGCAAAAGTTCTTCAGCAATTTGAAGAACGCTTGAAGAATGGCGATGGCACCAAATTAGATGTTGGGAAAGCACGGTTGCAGTTGCTGGACGTGAACCGTTCGTTGGCAGAAAACGAAGTTTCCATATCGGGAGCACAAGCTACTCTGCTTAAACTGAACGGTGGCAATCAGATTTCTTTTGAAGACACCATTTACCAAACCTTGAACATGCCACCATTGGACACCCTTTTGGAGGAGTGGCAAAGCGAAGATCCCATTGCACACATGCTTCAGCAGCAGAGCGCTGTTTCTGAAAAGCAGATAGCGTTGAGCAAGTCAATGTGGCTTCCTAAATTGGAAGCTGGTTACAGACACGTTTCAGGGTTTGGGCAATCATTCAATGGTGTGCATACAGGCATCTCCGTTCCAATCTGGGAAAATCGAAACACTGTTAAACTCAGAAAAGCCGAACAGCAATACAGCTTGGCAAAGGCAGATGCGTATTCTAGCGATAAAAGCCAGCAGGTAAAAATGCTGTATGATCGGCACGTCATTCTGAAAGCTACGCTCGAAGAATATGTCAACACGCTCGCAGAGTTTAGAAATACGGAGTTGCTACAAGCTTCTTTGGAGCTTGGACACATCAACGCCACCGAATACTTCATGGAGATGAACTACTATGTGGATACGTTTAATAATCAACTTAGGATTGAGCAGGAATACCACACGTTGGTTGCTGAATTATTGAAGTATCGGTTGTAACATTCGCAAATGAAAAAGAAAGCAGATGGATAGCCTGATACAAGCTGCATTGCCGTTTTGCTTGTATCGATTGTGCATGCACTTCTTACCTTCATCACAAATTCAAATCATAGCATGACTTCCACCAAACTCTACATTAAGAACATGGTATGCAATCGTTGTAAAATGGTTGTGAAGAGCGAATTGAAAAAGTTGAACCTGCATCCACTTTCTGTTGAATTGGGATTGGTGGAATTGGCAGGAGAAGTGAGTGAAGCGGATATGAAGAAGTTGGACGAAACCTTTCATCAATTGGGCTTCGCCTTCATTGACGACAAGAACGGCCAACTCATTGAACGGATTAAAAACCTCGTGATTGAATTGGTGCATCATAATGAACAAACGCTCAAAACCAATCTGTCAGATTATCTGGTTTCGAACTTGAATCAGGATTACAAATACATCAGCACGCTTTTCTCGGAGGTCGAAGGAACTACCATCGAGAAGTATTATATCGCGCAGCGTATCGAAAAAGTGAAGGAATTGCTGGTGTACGATGAATTGTCGTTGAGCGAGATTGCACACAAGCTCAATTATTCAAGCGCAGCGTACCTAAGCAATCAATTCAAAAAGGTAACGGGGTTCACACCTGGTCAATTCAAAACGCTTGGAGGCAACAAACGTCTTCCGCTGGATGAGGTGTAAATCTTACAGTATTTTCAGATAATCATGTAACAGCATCTCAATCTCCATTAGCGAGATTTGCATCAAATATGCATTCTTACCTTTAAACGGTGAAACCGATTATTTCCATACTTCTTGCCTCAATGGTGCTGGTTTCGACCTCTGGGGTCGGTATAACCAAGCATTTTTGCGGTTCAAGAATTGCATCCGTTTCACTTTTCGGTGATGCCGGCTGTAGCTGTGGCGTGATGGAAGACGATTCCAATTGTTGTCATTCTGAGCGAGAATTCTTTCAGTTAGATGACGACTTTTCGGTTGCTCCTGTTCAGACTTTAAGCTTATCATCAGCCTCCATTATTTCAGTATTCGTTTATCATTTGTCGCTCGATTTTGATGAGAGCAACAAACTTGTGGCTTACCTAAATTACAAGCCACCTATTCCAGATAAAGACATTCCCGTTCTTATTCAGTCCTTTCTTATTTAGAAGCCCCTCCAACCTCCCCCAAGGGGAGGCTTTCCTGCGTTTGCATAAACGCAGATGGACGTGTCATTTCAGCACGTTCTAATAACTCGGAGTTCAAACCTTCTCCCCTTTGGGGAGATAAAGAGGGGCACTTATGCTTAATACCATTATTCGATATTTTCTCGAGAACAAACTCGTAACCGTAATCCTACTCTTTGCCCTTATGGCATGGGGAACGGCAAATGCGCCCTTCAACTGGGATACCAGCTGGTTTCCGCGCGACCCTGTTCCTGTGGATGCCATCCCAGACATTGGCGACAACCAGCAGATTGTGTACACAGAGTGGCCTGGCATTTCTCCGCAGGACGTGGAGGATCAGATAACTTATCCGCTTACCACAGCATTGCTTGGTATTCCTGGGGTGAGAACAATCCGTAGTAGTTCCATTTTCGGATTGTCCAGTATCTACATCATTTTTGAGGATGATGTGGAGTTCTATTGGAGCCGAACACGCGTGCTTGAAAAACTGAACTCGCTTCCTCGTGGATTGCTTCCTGATGCAGTTTCACCTGCGTTGGGTCCAGATGCAACTGCTTTAGGGCAAATCTATTGGTACACGCTTGAAGGGCGAGATAAGGATGGAAATCCAGCTGGCGGCTGGGATCCGCATGAACTTCGAACCATTCAGGATTTTCAGATTGGCTATTCGTTTACCGCAGTGAAAGGAGTTGCAGAAGTGGCTTCTATTGGTGGTTTCGTGAAGGAATATCAGGTTGATATTGACCCAAATGCCATGAAGGCGCATAACGTGACGGTTGCGCAAATAATGATGGCGGTTAAGAAAAGTAATCTTGACATCGGAGCGCGAACTATCGAATTCAACCGTGTGGAGTACCTCATTCGCGGACTGGGTTATATCGAAAGTCTCGAAGACCTTGAGGAAAGCGTCATCGTCTCCAACGATAATGTTCCAATTAAAATTAAGGATGTAGCACAAGTGCATTTTGGTCCAGCCACACGAAGAGGCGGATTGGACAAAGGCGGTTCTGAAGCTGTTGGCGCTGTGGTTGTTGCCAGATATGGAGCCAATCCCTTAGAGGTCATCAACAATCTAAAGGAGAAGATTAAGGAAATAGCACCTGGTCTACCAACAAAAACCTTGGCCGATGGAAGCACTTCAAAAGTGACCATCGTTCCTTTTTATGATAGAACGGGTCTTATAAAAGAGACAATCGGAACACTTGAAGAAGCGCTAACCCTCGAAATGCTCATTGCCTTATTGGTGGTTATTGTGATGGTTCTCAACCTCCGCGCTTCGCTGATGATTGCCAGTATATTACCGATTGGTTGCTCATCACATTCATTATGATGCGCCAGTTTGGAGTTGATGCCAATATCGTTGCCCTCTCTGGAATTGCCATTGCCATAGGTGTGATGGTGGATGTGGGAATTGTCTTTACAGAAAGCATCATTCAGCATTTGGAACTACCCGAAAATGAGGGCAAGAAAGGTTCAGATTTGCTTGAAGTCATTTACAACGGGGCATCCGAAGTGGCATCCGCAGTTATCACAGCATTGTTCACCACTATCGTGAGTTTTCTTCCTGTATTTGCCATGGAAGCCGCAGAAGGCAAACTGTTTACGCCTTTGGCCTTTACCAAAACCTTTGCGATGCTGTCGGCATTGTTCATCGGCCTCATTTTCATTCCAACATTCGCACATATCGTCTTTTCCATGCGGCTGGATAAAGGAAAGATGAGCAAGGTTTGGAACGTTGGCCTGATAATCCTTGGGCTGGGATTGACAATTGCTTTTGGCAGTTGGATTGCGGTTTCGTTGATCCTTTTCGGTATCAATAACCTATTGGAACCACTGTGGCCTGAGCACAGAAGGAAGTTCGTCAACATCATCAATATTGTCATTTCGGCATTCATCGTAGTGTACTACATATCTAGTGAATGGATGCCGTTGGGAGCACAAAATAGCTTCATCGCAAACGTGCTGTTCGTTGTATTGGTCATTGGCTTAATCATCGGCATTCTCATGCTGATAGTCTGGTCGTATCAGCGTATTCTGCAATGGTGTCTTGAGAACAAATTGACCTTCCTATTGATACCGACAGTTGTTGTTCTGTTCGGTATGAGTGCGTGGCTTGGTTTCGGGCAGGTGTTCAGTCTTGTGTCGAAAGGCGCAAACGGCATAGGTTGGGAAATTCAGGAAACGGGTCCTTGGCTTACCATGGAAGAACAACTTCCAGGTATCGGAAAGGAGTTCATGCCTTCACTTGATGAGGGTTCTTTCCTTTTGATGCCAACCACAATGCCGCATTCGGGAGTTGCCGAGAATGTAGATGTGATACGGAAACTCGACCGCAGTTTGAATGCCATTCCAGAGGTTGAATTGACGGTTGGGAAATGGGGACGTGCCAACTCTGCATTAGACCCCGCTCCTATTTCCATGTATGAGAACCTGATCAATTATAAATCAGAGTACAAGCTGGATGAAGACGGCTACAAGATGCGTTTCAAAGTGAATAATGATGGTGCTTTCATGCTCAAAGACAGCACAACCTATGAGTTTGGTAAGGATGAATTCCGTGCCATTGAAACTGATGATTTGATTGGGGATAAGGATGGAAAGTACTTCCGTCAATGGCGGAGTCACATCAATTCACCAGACGACATCTGGCAAGAAATCTTGAAACATGCTGAAATGCCTGGGCTCACCTCTGCGCCTAAACTTCAACCCATACAAACAAGGTTAGTCATGCTTGCAACAGGCATGCGTGCACCAATGGGAATAAAGGTTTTGGGTCCGGATTTGGAGAGTATTGAAAAGGTCGGTTATGACCTTGAACGGGTGCTTAAAGAAGTGCCAACGGTTGAAGCTTCAGCCGTTTTTGCCGACCGAGTTGTGGGTAAACCCTACCTCGAAATAGAGATAGACCGAAAAGCCATTGCTCGATACGGTTTGACCATTGAGGATATGCAACGCACCATTGGCGTGGCAATCGGTGGAATGAAGTTGACCACAACTGTGGAAGGCCGCGAACGATTTCCAGTTCGGGTTCGCTACGCAAGGGAGTATCGAGATAACCCCGAAGACCTCAAAAATGTGCTTATTCCGACTCCTGATGGCGTTCAGGTGCCGCTGGGAGAGCTTGCCTCCATAAACTATGTGCGAGGTCCTCAGATGATAAAAAGCGAAGACACTTTCCTTGTCGGTTACGTGATCTTTGATATGAAGGAAGGAAACGCTGAAGTGGATGTGGTAGAAGATGCTCAACGAGCTATCGAAGCCAAACTGGAAACAGGAGAATTGGTGATGCCAGCAGGAGTGAGTTATCGCTTTACGGGCAACTACGAAAACCAAGTTCGGGCTACCAAGCGGTTGATGCTCGTTGTGCCCATTTCACTGTTTATCATATTCCTCATTCTGTATTTCCAGTTCCGATCGGTGGTAACCACCAGCATGATTTTCACAGGAATTTTGGTGGCGTTTTCAGGAGGATTTATCATGCTTTGGCTGTATGCTCAAACGTGGTTTTTGAACGGCACAATTGCAGGTATTGACCTTCAAGATTTGTTTCAGGTCGATACGGTCAATTTGAGTGTGGCCGTTTGGGTCGGGTTCATTGCGCTATTTGGGGTTGCAACGGATGATGGTGTTTTGATGGCCACCTACATGCAGCAAACGTTTGAAAAAGACCTCCCAACTACGATTGAAAAAGTGAGGGCATCGGTCTTGTTCGCTGCTTCCAAAAGAGTGCGCCCTGCAACGCTTACAACTGCTACAACCTTGATTGCACTTGTGCCTGTTATCACCTCGCAAGGCAAGGGCTCGGACATCATGGGGCCAATGGCCATTCCATTGTTCGGTGGCATGTTCATCCAAACCATGACGATGTTCATTGTGCCAGTGCTTTACAGCATGTGGCAAGAAAGAAATGTGAAACGAAACGGAAAAGCTACGCTATGAAGCAGAAAATATATGGCACGCAGATAACGCGGATTACGTAGATGCTATTGCAAACAGACATCCGCGAAATCTGCGACATCCGCGCGAAACAGAAATGACAGAATAATGAAAGCACCAATCATCATATTAAACTTTATCCTTCTGTTGACTTCCGTCTCCGTCTTCGCGCAGGAAGAGCTGAATACTTACCTCGTTACGGCCTCCAACAACAACCCCGGATTGAAAGCCAAGTTCAATGAGTATCTGGCCGCACTGGAAAAGGTGCCTCAGGTTGGGGCATTGCCCGACCCAACCGTCATGTTCGGCTATTTCATTCTGCCTGTTGAAACCCGTGTTGGGCCGCAACGTGCCATGTTTTCTGCGGCACAGATGTTCCCGTGGTTCGGGACACTTGGCGCAAAAAAGGATGTAGCCACAGAAATGGCCAAGCAGAAATATGAGGTGTTTGAAGATGAGAAGTCGCGATTGTATTACGATGTCAGTTCCGCCTATTTCAACATCTATTTCGTTCAAAAAGCGATTGATATTACGTACGAGAACATCAGCATTCTCAACACGCTAAATCGGCTTGCGCTTGTTCGTTTTGAAGCAGGAACGGGTTCTGCGGTGGATGAACTGCGCGTGAGTATGGAAGTGGCCGACCTCGAAAACCAACTGGCTTACCTGCGGGATAGCAAAGAAGTTTTGGAGATGCAGTTCAATAACATGTTGGATGTAGCGGATGAGGCCGTAATCCTTGTTCCCGATACGCTTTGGGATAATCCATTAAGCATTCCGAAAATATCGGTCATGGATAGCATCACCGCGCAGAACCATCAACTCAAACGGCTTGAACATAAGCTATTGACCTTTGATAAGGAGCAAAAGGTGGCTCGTAAAATGGGACTTCCGTCCTTCTCCGTTGCGTTGGATTACGTGATTGTGGACAAAAATCCCAACCAAGCTATGGCTGGTAGTGAGAACGGACGCGACATTCTCATGTTTCCAAAGGTGGGCATCACCATTCCCATTTACAGAAGTAAGTACAAGGCCATGGTGAAAGAAGCATCCTTGAACATGGAGGCCGCGCGATACGAACAGACCGAAAAAGTTAATCAGCTTAGTTCCTTATTTGAGGCTACTTATCGCGATTACAGCGATGCCGACAGACGCATCAACTTGTATCGGGTGCAATTGAACCGGGCTCAAAAATCACTCAACATCCTTATGACAGAATATTCCAATGAGGGGACAAATTTTGAAGAGGTTTTACGCATGGAGCAGAAGGTGCTGAAATACGCACTCGAATTGGATAAAGCGCGGTCGGACAAGAATGCCGCAACCGCTTTCGTAGAATATTTAACTGGTAAATAAACAGACATGAAACTCAATATCAATAAACGACAACTGGCTTACAGCGGGGCAATGCTGGTAGTAGGATTGCTTCTTGGCTGGCTCATTTTCGGTGGCAACGGAGAAACGGAGCAAACCACCAAAAAAACAGAAGATCATTCTG
>Ga0105055_10011143_pt1 | contig 11143 bp, 10 predicted proteins | sample BON03_FD_78090 | JGI IMG/M metagenome (GOLD analysis project Ga0105055, IMG submission 78090) | Freshwater microbial communities from Lake Bonney liftoff mats and glacier meltwater in Antarctica - BON-03 | ecosystem: Environmental > Aquatic > Freshwater > Ice > Glacier meltwater | place: Lake... | reverse complement strand
GGAATCTTCGAATTCAAATGATGCACATGGTGGTAACCGATATTTCCAGTAAACCAATGCATCATGGGACTCATTTCTACAAAGCTGGATGACTGCAGCGCGGCCCCTGCATAAGTCCATTCATTGGTGTCACGAATAATGGCTGCTGGGAAATTATGCTGTACGTAAAAAAGATACGCGCCAACCCCAGTTGCCAAGAAGACTGGCAAGAAGATTACAAAAAACGTGGTCAACCACCCCAAACACCAGAGACTCGCTGCGATCAAGCCGAAATGCAACGTTAAAGCAATTAGGGAACTCCGAGTCTGTGAAGGCTTGAAGTAAATGGTTCGCACACACATCCCCCAAAAAAACGCGGTGAAATAACCGAAGAAAATCACCAATGAATGTCTTGCAAAGCGATACTCAAATCGTTCGGCAGCCGTGGCTTTGGCGTAGTCGGTAGTGGTCATGATGGGGAACGAACCGATACTTGAACCGAACAACTTCGAGTTATGTTTGTGGTGATGATCGTGCGAACTTTTCCATATTCCGGGCGGACTTAGTAGTAGGTATCCATACAGATCAAGAATACACCCGGCTATAAAAGACCCTTTAAAGATCGCATTGTGTTTGAAGTCGTGATACAGAATAAACATGCGAACAATCAGCATGCCAGTCAGAATACTTGCCGATAGACGAACGAACATGTAATCCGAAAACGCAGCTACCGCCACGCAAACCATCAATGGTACCAACGTCGAAATCAGACAAAACCAGCTGGCTGCCCGGTCTTCCTCGGCAAACACTTTGCTTTCAGCCAACAGGTAATGATCCATTTGCTTATGCAGCTGGGAAACTACCCTTGGATCGGTTTCCCCATCGGTTTCCCCATCGGTTTGCCCATCGGCTTGCTTGACCCGGTGGGGCAGAAAAGTAGCTTGCGAATCTTGGTGATCGGCGGCAGGATTTTCAAATGCGGTAGCAGACAATTCTATTGACATATAAGACTTGGCAAGGAAGGAGTTTTGTCGATGAACACGGACGCTAAAAAGCGATGTCAACCACGATGTCAACCACGATGTCCGCCAAAATCGGTGGGCGGTTCAAGGTGGTAGGCGTCGGTTATCCGCTTATCGTCCAATGACGTCAACTCTACTTGTCGCCGACAGCAACCTAATCCAGCAATTCTGCGACAAAAAAGCCCAAATATTTCCACCATCTGCAGATTCCAATGACCAAATGTTAAGGTAGGTCAAATGCTATCGGGTCCCCAAATATCCGGGCTATGGTTACCTCGACCAACGACTCCCACGCCCAACAAATTGTGATCGAGCGACATTTGGTCAAATCAATGGCCCGCTAACCTCATAGCCTACCAACGACTGCATCTTGGCCCAACGCAGACTCTCAGACCAGAAACGGATGCCCGAACAATGGAACAGACGCCCGAACATTGATTTTCGCCGGTGAACTTCTAATTTCCTTTTAGATGCCGAAAACTTGCTTTTGTACAGTAAAACGTGAGGATTGCAGCGGTGAAGTCCGCCGATGACTTCCAATTTGTTCATGAAGTTTTGATTTAATTTCTAGAAGTCGAACACCTTGACGGTAACTTCTGGTAGGCTTGTCGCCAGATTGGTCCCAACTGGGCACACTGCATCAGGTAGAGACCAACAACAACTATTAGGATATTTAGATGGCTGAAGGTACAATCAAGCGACTGACCGACAAGGGATTTGGATTTATTGACGTAGGAAGTGACAAGGATCTATTCTTTCACTCATCCAGCGTTGAAGGTGTCAGTTTCGACCAACTTCGCGAAGGACAAACTGTTACCTTTACTCAAACACAGGGACAAAAAGGTCCATGTGCTGAAAAAGTGCAGGTAGTTTAGTAACGCCGATGTGCCCGTGCTTCTCCAGCTATAAATTGCTGCTGAAGCACGAACGCACAGGTGCCAGAAAATTGCTTGCAAACCAGGTGCTTGCAGACAAGATCATCGCAAACAAGATCATTACGGACTCCGGTCCGATACCGCAGCCAAGCGACGTCAACCACCGACGTAATAGTTTAGGCGATTGAACACCCTCGGCCATGGTTATGACGCGAAGTTTGAGGCGTTCCAGAGTTTCGTGCGTTGCAAAGCTTAGTCGCTTGTTGATTGCACGGGTCGATTGCCCGGAAATTTTTAGTGTCTTCAAAACACCGGACATGGCGACAGCTTCTTATTTCAAGGCCCGTTGGCAGGGCGATTCACCGATGAACCGGCTTGCTGCCCACGGTTAGTTCAAAATTACGACCAGTCCGAAATTACGGCCAGTCCTAAATTTTTGCGCCCTTGGTTGTACCCACACCAGAATTTCAACGCAGCGAAACTAATGGGCGGCGAAACTAATGGGCGGCGAAATTCGATTGCCGGCAAGAATCAAGCTCCTTAGGTCAAGAAACAAATCTGTCTTTGCCCAAGGCTGCTGACGATTCGGAATGCCCACGCCCAAAGCAAGAAGCTAGAAACAGACAATGGGTTCCCAGCCGTGCTCGCGGTTACGCTCTTGAATGTCCTCGTGATTCGCCCGCTCCAAGCATCACTTAGGCCATTCCTGGACCAGATCATGAAACGCCAATTGGCAACCCGCGGCACGGCAATTTGTGTGCCCTCCTGAACCGACAGTGTTGCAATTCCCATTTGGCATCGCAGCGCCCAACGAAAGACCTCGAGATGAATTCTCCTGAAGAGAAAAAAGCCGAAACAAGTTCAGATCAGCCCATCCCGAAGAAGAAACGCCCACCAAACGTTTTTGATGGGACGCTTCAAAGCATTAACCTAGAACGACTGGTCCTAAAAACGAAAAGCGGCCAAGAGTCGTCGATCACTTTGTCGGCAAAAATCAAAGTCAATTGCGATGGAATTGCATGCGAATGTAAGCATTTGAAGCCAGGGCAGAAAATCCGAGTCTCCACCAAGAAGACCGACTTTACGGTCGCCACTCGTATTGCTGCTTTGGACCAAAAGTCACGCTTCACACCATCGGTTTAATCGGTACAAGAATCGCAGCATAAGAACTCAGACACTGGTTGATCAATAAGACTTACGCAACAACCTGGGGAACTGCCCCAACGCCGCCATGAATGTAGAAAGCCCTGTTATGCACGAAGGCATCATCGTTAGTGTGTCGACCGTCGAAATTGTTTCCACAACGTCCGCTGGCGAAAACCAATGTCACACTTTGGCCGAACAAGCGAAAGTAACTTGCGATGGTAAAACCTGCAAACTGGAAACATTGAAGGTCGGCCTTCCCGTTCGAATTACCAACTGTAAGCAAGACGCCAGCAAAGCGTCCGTTGTGTCAGCCGGCCGAAAGCAGTCTATCCCTTACGGATAGGCCAGCCAAGATCGGGATGAACTAGAAGAAATCTTTGTACCGGGTCATCCAACGGCAAAGGAACCATTCGATCATAGGACGAAGGGTTCCATTCCTTATCTAGGTCCAAATGCCTTGGCATACGTGGCATCGCGTGAACAATAACTGATTCATTTTGAACGTGGGATACTTACTTGTTCGGCGCAACCACGTGCTCGACTTGCCTGCGAACGCTTTATCTAAGCGACTTTGCTTTCCGCCCTTCGTTTTTGCGATGCATTTACCCTCTGATCGCCATGGCGATGCATTTACCCTCTGATCGCCATGGCGATGCATTTACTACTGCGAATTCTAAAGACATTTCTAGTCTCTTTATGGCAGTGGCCAGACTTTCGACTGACAACCATTAGCGTGCCACAGGCGCTCCGATTGACTTGCCATCATTCTCAGGATCTGCGGCAGACCGGTTCAAGAGATCTGTAAATGGGCTGTGAAAGAACCATCCTAAGGCCGCCGATTTGACTGCCACCCTTTGACCATCGTGCGGATACGCCGAGATCTGTACGAACATGGACGATCGCTTTAAAATCGAAAGTCAAGCGAAATATCGACCAACTCGAGCGTTGTCCCTGACGATGAATGATCTATTGGGTTTGCCAAATTACGTTTAAGATAGACGACCCACGATGAAGCTATGGCGATTGCGAAATTCATCGTCTGGAAATATCAACCCAATGGGAGATTGAGGATGGAAAATGGTGAACAAAATGATTCCGATCACTCTATTGAAGACGGCAGCCTGCCGCTGAATGTCATTGAACATAGTGACAAAATTGCACCAAGCAAGAATGTTGCCGCCAGTAATGCATGGCACCGCAGACGTCTTCCAAAATTCTTTCTACTTCCATTTATTCCGCTGCTACTGTTTACCGGCGCAGTCATTGGAATCTATGTTCAACCTCCTGCGTTGCGAGCGTTCTTGAATCTGACGGGACTCAAACCCGGGGGCGGCACCAGTTCTCCGATTGCAGTGTCGGTCGAAGACACGATCGAGAAGCAGCCAAAGCAAGCAATGATTCGCAGCGTCGTTGCGATGGGACGCCTGATCCCTGAAGGCAAAGTCATCACCATTTCGCCTCCCTATGGTGCGGCCGACGCCAGAATGGAAGAGATCAAAGTCGCAATCGGCGATCAGGTGGAACGCGGCGCCGTACTGGCCACACTGGACAATCGCGCTAGCCTCGAGTCGGCTGTCGCCTCGGCCCAAGCGAACGTCGCTCTGCAAAAATCGTCGCTCGAACAAACTCGCATGACGATCACTGCAAGTCTAGAAGAAGCACAAGCAACGTTGGATCGTTCAAAAACTGCGGAAGCATTGGCACGGCGAGAGTTGGATCGCCAAAAATCGCTGCGCGATTAGGGGGCAGTGTCCCAGGCCGAATTCGATCAAGCCACGGCGGTTTACGAACAGGCGCAGAAAGACGTTACAAAAGCAGAGGCGACGGTGACGCGGTTTGATTCTAAGCAAATCGAAGTCCAACCCGATGTTGTCGTCGCCGAGCGAAAAGTGGACACCGCTGTTGCCGATCTTAATCGCGCCAAACGCGACCTAGCCAAAGGAATTGTGACCGCTCCGGTTACTGGAACCATCCTGGACATACACGCTCGACCTGGTGAAAAGCCTGGAGCCCAAGGGATCTTGGATATTGGAAATGTCCAGCGAATGACCGCCGAACTGGAGGTCTATCAATCGGAAATCAGCAAAGTTGCGGTAGGGCAATTTGTCGAACTAACCGCAGATGCCTTACCCAAAGCGTTATCGGGACTGGTCAGTGAACTAGGCTTCGCGGTAAAACGCCAAACGACTATCCGCGACGATCCCGCGGCAAATACCGATGCCAGGATTATCAAAGTGACGGTCCGCCTGGACGAAGATTCTTCAAAGCGAGCCTCGCGACTGACCAATTTGGAAGTCACCGGGCGAATCTCTGTCGAGCACTCCAAATGACTGCGCTGCTTAATCGCTTGTTGGGTCGCTTGCCGCTGGGTTGGCTACAATTGATCTCGAACAAATTTCGCTTCGTGGCAGCAGCCGCTGGCGTGGGCTTTGCCTGCATTCTCGTGTTCGTTCAACTGGGAATGATGGGCTCGTTTAGCGAAGCGACCCGAGTCACCTACCGTGGCTTCAACGCTGACGTCATGATTTCTTCTTCCGATGCAAATGATCTATCGGACGGATCTAATATTGCACGTCGAGGCATGTTCCAAGCGTTAGCCGTTCCTGGCGTCAGCCAAGCCTGTCCACTGTTCATTGGAATGACACAGTGGCTACAAGCCGATGGCAGCAAGATAGAATTCAGAACGATCGGAATCGATCCCGGGCAGCAAGCCTTCATTGCGTCAGCAATCGGAGAGGTAGCACCGCTGATGTTGGCCAACAACGTCTTTCTGGACCGACACGCCCGCGGCCTGAAGCCGGATGTACTGCCAACATCTCGCTGGACAACCCCCTGGTGTTCGAAGCCAATGGCCAACAATTATCTGTGGTTGGCACCGTTTACTTTGGCGGTGGATTTTCAGGAGACGGGTTCATGTTCATCTCCGACCAGACATTCATGCAACTTTCCCCTAAACGTTTCTCCGGTGCACCCAATCATATTTTGCTAAAAATCGATCCTGGCTTAGACGTCGACGTCGTCGTTGAAAACATCCGCAACGAATTGAACACCGATTCGCTAAAAATTCGCTCCTTTTCCGATGCCATTGAACAAGATGTAAAGTACCAGACAACGGTACGGCCAACAGGTCTAATTTTCGGCTTCGGCGTTGCCATTGGCATCGTCGTCGGCATTGTGATCGTGTACCAAATTTTGTCCACCGACGTCGCCGATCACCTGCGCGAGTATGCAACCTTCAAAGCCATGGGATATGGACGGACTTATTTTCGCAGCATCATTTTGGAAGAGACCATCATCTTGGCGGTAGTCGGCTTTGTGCCAGCTTTGGTTATGGCGTTGCTGATTTATTATGTCATGGCTGGCGCTACAGGCTTGCCAATTGCCATGAGTGTCCAACGGGCCACGATGGTCTTCCTTGGAACGGTGGGAAGCTGTGTTTTGTCAGGAATGATTGCATTAAGGAAACTGGCAAACGCGGATCCTGCCGACCTTTTTTAGAAATTCGCCACATGAACTCACCCAGCCCAAACAATCCCATCCTTGTGAAAGAACTGAATCATTGGTTCGGTGGGGGGGAGCAAAAAAACTAAGCCTTGTTTGACATCAATTTGAGTATTAATCCGAGAAAACTGACGGTTTTGATGGGCCCCTCTGGCTCTGGCAAGACAACGCTCCTGACGTTAATGGGCTGCCTCAGGGAAGTTCAACAGGGCGATGTCACGTTGCTAGGGAATGAACTTCGCCAAGCCGATGAGCACAAACTTAACCAACTGCGCCGCCGGCTAGGCTTTATCTTCCAAGCTCACAATTTGCACGAAAGTTTGACCGCAATACAAAACGTGCGAATTGGACTTGAAGTGCATGGCACTGACCGAAAGAAACAATACAACCAAGCTGCAGCCCACATCTTGACGGAACTTGGACTGGGCGAGCGTATGAACTACTTACCTGCGAAACTTTCGGGAGGACAAAAACAACGGGTCGCCGTTGCGCGAGCCTTGGTAGGAAATCCAGCGATTATTTTTGCCGATGAACCCACCGCCGCATTGGATAAAGAATCAGGCGTTAAGATGGTTGAGTTACTCAAACGACTAGGCCAACTACGAGGCACCACCACTGTCATGGTCACCCACGACAACCGCATCTTAGAACTAGCCGACCGCATTCTACGCCTAGAAGACGGCCGTATCGTCAACGACACCGGCCAGGCAGATTTCTAAATTTGCAAAGCCGTCCACCGCACCCGATTCTCCAGGGTCCAAGCAGCAACGCTAGAGATTACGTAGGACAAGCGGTGTGTATAAAAAGACCCTGCTGTAGCGACTTTCCGAATTAGTCTTTACCCTCTGATGCGTTCCGTAGTCTTTACGTCCGCTCAATTAGGAACAGGGAACGGATGCAGCCTTAGCAAAGTCCCCATTCAATTCCAGCCATCTGGTCGTCAGCCATTTTGCGACCGAAAGCTATTTCAGGAAAGGCGTCCATTGGAACCTCAAGCACTCACACCCACTCTAGAACGGCATTTGGCGGGCCGTCGATTTGGTGGTGCTCGTGTATCACCGGATGATCAAGATTTAAGTTTGCAAATTGATGCACTGGTTCGTTGCGGCATTCCGAAACAGAATATCTTGATGGACAAAATATCCGGTGCAAAAAGCGATCGCCCCGGTCTTGGAAACTGCATGCAAATTATCGAGCCAGGTGACATCCTGGTCGTTTGGCGCCTTGACCGACTGCGAAGATCGATCGGTGGCCTGATTACCATGGTTGAAGACCTGCGCCAACGCGGTGTTGGATTCCGGTCGCTCAGCGAAGGTGCGGGCGATACGACCAGCGCTTGGCGAGAGTTGATATTCAACATCTTCTCGGCGCCGGCCCCGTTTGAGAGGCGATTGATTCAGGAACGCACAAAAGCAAGCTTGGATTGGCGGCAGCCCGAGCCTGTGGCCGAATGGGAGGCCGTCCGAAAACAGTTCCCAAAGACGCCAAGGTCAGACTGGCGAAAACTCTGATGGCGGACAAATCGTTAGAACTGGACGATATTTGTGAAACGCTGAAAATTTACCGTTCGACGTTGTAGCGCTACGCGAATCTGTAAAACCCGCGGCCAGTCTCAAAATCAGGTGGTATTTTGGATCGTGCAAGAAACGGTAAACTTGAGCAACCAAGTAGGAGGTACAAGCAATGAATGGTAAGTGCAGATACATCGCGAGTAGTATAATTTTGCTCTTCGCTGCGACGGCTATAAATGCAGCAGAAGGGACAGATCGCCCGAAATACTCCGATTCAGATATTCCCGATGCCATGACTTTTTTGAATGGCCAGGAGGTGAAGTCAGCGGATGATTGGAAAGCGCGGAAAGCGGAGATCAAAAAGCTCTGGTGCGACTATTTCATCGGTCATTTCCCGGCAGAAATCCCCGCACTGCTCTCGGCCGAAGTGGTCAAGACAACGACACCCGCAGACGGTTCCCTGCGAAGGCGCATAGTACTCACGTTCGATACACCGAATAAGAAGTCGTTCGAGATCGAAGTGTGGAAGCCAAAATCGGATGACGACGCAGCCAAGCCGCTGCTGCTCACCCAGCCGCGCAATTATCAAAGAGAGAATTGGGGTGAAGAGGCGCTGAAAAGAGGGTACATCGTTTGCATTTACCCGGGTCTTGATACGCACCATAGCGAGCCGGACTATCCGGGATACCAGGACGTCTGGAAGACGTTTAAGAATGAATACCCGAAAGCAACTTGGTCTTCGTCGCTTGGCATTCAAGCTTGGTTGGCAAGTCGGACACTGGACTACCTTCTCAACCCTGAGTTCGGCCATATCATTGATCCAAAAGCGGTCGGCATCACCGGATTCTCTCGTTATGGCAAGCAGTCGATCTATGCTGCGGCGTTCGACGAGCGCATCACCTGTGTCGTTGCCAGGAGCGCGGGATCTCCGGCAGCCAGCCCCTACAGGTTCACCGGGCGCGAAACTTTCATGGAAACTCCAGCGGACTTTCCCGAAGCGTGGGCACTGGGAAGCCTGAGAGATTATCTTGGACGTGAAAACGAACTGCCGGTCGAATGCAATTCGCTGATCGCCTGCATCGCGCCACGCCACTTCATGATTGATTCGGCCTACAACGATGGCAGCGATCCCACCTTCGGCGTCGAACGCAGTTACCTGAACGCCAAGCAGGTGTGGGCGTTCCTGGGTAGGAAAGAAAACATCTGCCTGAACTACCGCAAAGGTAACCACGGCCCGGTCACCGACCCACAGGTCCAACACAACCTTGATTATTTTGACATGGCCTTCGGTCGGAGCAAAGCCAACGCATCAGATTTCCCGGAAGTGCTGCTCCACGCTTTTGATTGGCAGGCCTGGAAGTCGAAGCAGCGGGAGTCCGACCTCACCATGCCGCTGCAAGCATCGGTTCGGCAGAAGGTGGAGTGGATGCTGGGAGAGCGGCCCGCCGCAATCGAGGACACCGGCAAGTACCACATTAAGACGGGCGAAGAACTGGGGGTTCCCGACTGGTCGCGGGATCGATGGAATCCAGGTGGCATCAAGAGGGTCCCCTTCAGTTTCAGCGGCAAGATGCATGGCAACATTTTCTTTGATCCCAACTGCAAGCAGTACAAGGCAACCGTGATCTGGCTGCATCCATGGAATTATTCTCACGGCAGCAACGAGGGATACGGTGTCGAAGGGGCAACGACCGTCTACTATCTCCTCGCAAAAGAGGGCTACAAGGTCGTCATGTACGACCAGTTCGGGTTTGGGGATCATCTGACCGATGCCGTTGGTTTTTACGACAAGCATCCACATTGGTCCCGGATGGGCCGAGCAGTCTACGACGTTCAAAAGGTGGTCGACTTCTTGGTCGATGGCAAGGGGATCACCGCACAACCCGTTCCGCCAACCGATCCCGAGAAGCTCTACATTTGTGGCTTCGCCTACGGTGGCATGGTCGGGCTGTACGCCACCGCAATCGACGAACGCATTTCCGGTCTCGCCTGTTTCAGCGGCTTCACGCCGATGCGCACCGATACCGATGCGAAACCCACCGGGGGTATTCGCCGGTACTGGGACTGGCATTCCCTCATCCCCAAGCTGGGATTGTATCACCGTAGGGAATCCACCATTCCCTACGATTATGATGATGTGCTCGCCATGATCGCGGGCCGTCAATGCCTGATCTATGCCCCAGCGCGGGATCGCTTCGCTGACTCGAAAGACGTGAAGACATGTATCGAGAAGGCCAAGGCAGCATGGCAGGAGGTTGACGCATTGACGTTCGAACTTCCCGACGATATTTGCAAGTTCCAACGCTCTGAGCAGGATGCGTTGGTGCGATGGCTGGAGATAGAAGCTGTTCGTTAAGGAGGCTGACACATGGAAGCAAGGGAGAATTTGAACTAAGCCGTAATACCTTCGATTGACGGGGATGGAAATGGCTGAAACGGGCTAATCCGCAATCGGGCGTCCCCACCACCTAATTCCGACGTTTACTAAACAGGTTTTGGGCTATCCAGGGAACGTCTGGGTATTCGAATAGGGGTGGGTTTCTGACCTGCGCAAGAATCGTAGGGGTATTTGAATCCAACCAATGGACGGCCATTGTGACAACTCGGGGTGGACCGGCAGTGACGTTCACAAATGCTGGCCCGTTCAATTCGTACCACCAATTCCGATCGACGGAGGCGATTTTTGATGCCGTAATTTCTGGCTTGCTCAGATTCCATTGAGATAAGGCCCAGCATCAGCCTTCACCAACTCAGAAAAGGAATTCCTTCGCGCTGGATCCACCAGTGTTCGACTTAAGGAAACCAACGGATTCAGGAACAAAAGAACTATCGAAGTGAACAGTCAAGTACGAATGTTAGGATGTGTGGCGGAGATGCCAATCCGTTACTGTGAATAGCAAATCTTGACTTACATTCTTCGACTAATTCCTTCCGTGATCTCTTGCAACGGTAGTCATTAGGATCCCATTGGTCGCAAAGATACCATCCCCTCTGTGCCAAGATAGCTGAGACAACATTGAAGTTTCTAATTAAGCTTGAGGGCTTGGAGAACTTTGATGTCAGATCCTGGAAAAAAAGCAGATAAAATATCGTCGGAAGTATCGGAACG
>Ga0105055_10011139_pt1 | contig 11145 bp, 9 predicted proteins | sample BON03_FD_78090 | JGI IMG/M metagenome (GOLD analysis project Ga0105055, IMG submission 78090) | Freshwater microbial communities from Lake Bonney liftoff mats and glacier meltwater in Antarctica - BON-03 | ecosystem: Environmental > Aquatic > Freshwater > Ice > Glacier meltwater | place: Lake... | reverse complement strand
TGTGTGAGTGTGTGTGTGTCCCCCCCCACACATGGGTCCAATGCATCTCTCGTCATCACACACCTCTAACACACAGCCCACACACTGTGTGTCTCGTCATCATACACAGCCCACACACTGTGTGTCTCGTCATCATACACAACCCACACACTGTGTGTCTCGTCATCATACACAGCCCACACACTGTGTCTCGTCATCACACACAGCCCACACACTCCACATGCTGCTTTGCGTGTATATGTGTGTTAGCGTGTGTGCGTGTGTGTGTGCTTGTGGTTGTTTTTGTGTGTGTGTGTGTGTGTGTGTGTGTTTGTGTGTGTGTCCTCATTTAGACACACATAACGTATTTACATGTATGTCTCGTGCGTTTTTTATAAGGGGGGAAAAAAAAGAAAAAAGCCGTGCGATTGAAACAAATCAATGTGTATGACATGTCTCGATTTTTTTTTTCAAAAAAATGAAGATGAAAGAAGGGGTGCAATCAACACGTTTTCAGCGGGTGCGAGGCACTCTGAGCAGTACTAGCTCTGACAAGGTGCGTGTGTTGCAGCTGTGTTGCATGTATGTTGCAGCCGTGTTGCAGCTGTGTTGCGGTGTGTTGCGGTGCGTTGCAGCGTGTTGCAATGTGTTACAGAGGAAGTTGCGAGGCACTCTGAGCAGCACTAGCTCTGACAAGGTGTGTGTGTTGCAGCCGTGTTGCAGCTGTGTTTTGCAGCTGTGTTGCAGCCGTGTTGCAGCTGCGTTACAGTGTGCTGCAGTATTTTGCAGTGCATTGCAGTGTGTTGCAGTGGCAGGTGCGAGGCACTCTGAGCAGCACTAATTTTGATATGGTGTGTGTGTTGCAGAATATTGCAGTGTGTTGCAGCATGTTGCATTGTGTTGCAGTGTGTTGTATCTGTGTAGCCGCGTGTTGCAGAATGTCGCAGTGTGTTGTAGTTTTTTGCAGTATGTTGCACTTTGTTGCATCTGTGTTGCATCTGTGTTGCATCTGTGTTGTAACGTGTTGCAGAGTGTTGCAGAGCGTTGCAGAGTGTTGCAGAGTGGTGTAGTGTGTTGCAGCATGTTGCAATGTGTTACAGCATCTTGCAGTGTGTTGCAGTGTGTTGCAGTGTGTTGCAGTGTGTTGCCGTGTGTTGCCATATGTTGCAGTGTGTTGCAGTGTGTTGCAGTGTGATGCAGTGTGATGCAGTGTGTTGCAGTGTGATGTAGTGTGTTACAGTGTGATGCTGTGTGTTGCATCTGTTTTGCAGTGTGTTGCAGCATGTTGCAGCATGTTACAGTGTGTAGCTATGTTGCAGCATGTTACAGTGTGTAGCAGTGTGTTGCAGTGTGTTGTACAGTGTTGCACAGTGTTGCAGTTAGTTGCAGCATGTTGCAGCATGTTGCAGCATGTTGCAGTGTGTTGCAGCATGTTGCAGTGTGATTGTCTAGGTCTAGTAGTGTGCTGCAGTGTGTAGCAGCATATTTCAGTGTGTTGCAGTGTGTTGCAGTGTGTTGCAGTGTGTTGCAAAGGCAGGCGCAATGCCAAAATGACAACCATCAGTTCTGAGAAGGTGTGTGTGTTTGTATGTGTGTGTGAGTAGCACTAGCTCTGATACGTGGTGTGTGTGTGAGAGAGAGAGAGTGTGGGTGTGTGTGTTTATGTGCGCATGTGTGAACATATGAATGAATCATAAATGAGTCTTGTGTATTGATGAGTCATGTCACACAAATTGATGAGTCATGTCACGCGTATCAATGAGTCATGAATGAGTCGAGTGAATGAACGAGTCACGCCACACGTCTTAATGAGTCATGTCACACATTTGAATGAATCATGTCACACGTATTAATGAGTCATGTCACACGTATGAATGAGTCATGAATGAGTCGAGTATTTCACTGAGTCATGTCACACGTATCAATGAGTCATGTCACACATGTGAATGAGTCATGACTAAGCCGAGTATATCAATAAATCAAGAATGAATGAGTCGATTATGTTAACGAGTCATCCGAATGAGTCATGAATGAGCCGAGTGTATTAATGAATCATGTCACACGTATTAATGAGTCATGTCACACATATGAATGAGTGAGTAAATCAATGAGTCATGACTGAGTCGAGTATATCAATTGGTTATGAATGAATGAGTCGATTCTGTTAACGATCATGTCACACGTATTAATGAGTCATATCACACATTTGAATGAATAATGTCAATGGTATCAATGAGTCATCATGTCACACGTATGAATGAGTCATGAATGAGTCGAGTATATCAATGAGTCATGTCACACTTATCAATAAGTCATGTCACACATGTGAATGAGTCATGACTAAGTCGAGTATATCTATGAATCAAGAATGAATGAGTCGATTATGTTAACGAGTCATCCGAATGAGTCATGAATGAGTCGAGTGTATTAATGAATCATGTCACACGTATTAATGAGTCATGTCACACGTATTAAAGAGTCATGTCACACATATGAATGAGTCATGACTAAGTCGAGTAAATCAATGAGTCATGACTAAGTCGAGTATATCAATAAATCAAGAATGAATGAGTCGATTCTGTTAACGAGTCATTCGAATGAGTCATGAATGAGTCAAGTGTATCAATGAGTCATGTCACACGTATTAATGAGTCATGTCACACATATCAATAAGTCAAGAAACAATGAGTAAAGAATGAATGAGTCGATTCTGTTAACGAGTCATATGAATGAATCATGAATGAGTCGAGTGTACTGATGAGTCAGGTCACACGTATTAATGAGTCATGTCACACATATCAATGAGTCATAACTGGTCGAGTGTATTGATGAGTCACGTCACACATATGAATGAGCCATGAATAAGTCGAGTGTATTCACGAGTCATGGATGAATGAGTCGGTTATGTTAACGAGTCACATGAAAGAGTGAATGGGTCGAGCGTATTAATGAGTCATGTCACACGTATTAATGAGTCATGTCACACGTATGAATGAGTCATGAATGAGTCGAGTTTTCCGAGGGACCCAAATTGATCCATGTCACACATGTGCGTGTTCACGGTATAACACCCGCAAGGCCCAAGCACATATACTACCAAAAACAAAAACAAAAAATCCCTCTCCCTCGGGCGTGACAACTGAACTTGACCTCCCCCTTGCCCTCCCCCACTCCCCCTTGCTCCCCTAAAAATAAAACCAAAAACAGGTTATGCATGTGTATGGACTTTTTGTGCATTTGCCTGTGCTGGCCACAGTAGCATTTACGATTGTGTATCTTGTGCGGAATTTGCCGAATATGGACTGTTTTCCAGAGCCTCTGAGTGGACTTGGGGGGTATATGTAGAAATAAGGGTCTCTTTTGCGGAATTTGCAGAATTCTTTGCGGAATTGCTGAACTTTTTGGCGGAATTTGGCGGAATTTGCCAGAAATAGACTGTTTTTGCCCCTTCTGAGTTGGCTTGTAGATTTATAGAGGCAGAGGCAGGCTCTATGACGGAAATTGCTGAAATCCTTTGCGGAATTCTTTTGCAGAATTTGCAGACCTCTGTTGCAGATAAATGGGGCTCTTTCGAGAATAGATAGGGCTTTTGTGCGGATGTATAGGAGGCTATGTTGCGAATATGTAGGAGAGGCTTTGTTGCGGAAAGATAGGGCGCTTTTGCGGATAGATGCGGCTCTTTGACGGATGAACAGGGCTCTTTGGCGGTATGCTGATTGTCTGAGACTGTTGCGGTGTGTTGCAGAGTGTTGCGGTGTGTTGCAGCGTGTTGAATTGGGTTGTAGTTTGTTGCAGTGTCTGGGACTTGCATATTTGATGCATGAGAAGTGATTTGCGGATAGATGCGGCTCTTTTGCGGATATACAGGGCTCTTTGGCGGCATATTGATTGTTTAAGACTTACGCATTTGATGCATGAGGAGCGATTTGCGAAAAATAAAATATTAAATGTTTGAGATCTGAAATGTCGCCCCTGTTTTGCAGTTGTGTTGCAGCTCTGCTGTCCTGCGGCTATGTTGCAGTGGCGTGCACATCGAATTGTTCAGATCTAAAATGTCACCCCTACACGCAGTTACTGTGTTGCAGTGTGTTGAAGTGTGGTGCACTCTGTTGCAATGTGTTACAGCTGGGTTGCAGTTGTGTTGTAATGTGTTGCTGCGTGTTGCAGCATGTTGCAGTGCGTTGCAGCGTGTTGCAGTGTGTTGCAGTATGTTTCAGTTTATTGCAGTATGTTGCAGTATGCTTTTCTGGATCGCGCAGTGTACGGTGGTGTGTGCATGTGTGTGTTCTGTAGTGTGTTGCAGTGTGTTGCAGGGATCTTGAGGTGAAACTGTACCCAGGGTCGCGATCAAAGTTCTTGCAGTGCGTTGCAGTGTGTTGTATTATGTTGCGTGAAAGTACCAGGGTCTCGACCAGAGTTCCAGCAGTGCGTTGCAGCGCGTTGCAGTGTGTTACAGTGTGATTGTCTGGATCTTGCAGTGTGTCGCAGTGCGTTGCAGTGTGTTGTAATGTGTTGCAGTGTGATTGTCTGGGTCGTGCAATGTGTTGCCGTTGTGTTGCAGTTGTGTTGCAGTTGTGGTGCAGTTGTAATGCAGTTGTGTTGCAATGTGATTTTCAGGGTCGTGCAGTGTGTTGCAGTTGTGTTGCAGTTGTGTTGTAGTTGTGTTGCAGTGTAGCTGTCTGGGTCTTGCAGTGTTTTGCATTGTGTTGCAGCTGTTTTGCAAGTGAACCTAGTGTCTCGTTCCTATGCCAGCTTTTGTTCTAAAATTGCCAACATGCCAATCCTGATATGGCAGATGTAGGACCTACTGACACACATGAATCTAAAACTTCTGATCAAGAATGTTTTGCTACGCCGAATCTCACCCTGAAATTTCCATTTTCCAAGAATGCTGCCTTCAAAGACCAAGAATTGACCGATACAGAATTCACTGAGTGCCTTAGTTGCCTGGTGTCGCAGACAAAGATTGGGATACCGCTGAACCTGTATGTAGGTATGATGATTAGGACGCAAGAAGTGAGCAAATACAGCGTTGTCATGGTGTGCACAAAGAAAGAGAGAGAGAAAGCTTTTAACATTTATGTATATGTGATTGTCAGTATGCATAGACTTGTATTTAATAGCTTCTCGTGTGCTGTGTTTGTGCTGCTGCTCCAAACCCCCTCGGCGTGAGGGAGAAATCATCCGGCCAAATTCTCCAAGTTCTCCATTGGATCCAATGGGAGCGGTTCTCCCTTGGGATTTGCAACGAGCTTACAATCACGTGCACAAAGCAATCCAATATTTTGCAGTACAGAAAATGCGGTCCCATACAGAAATGTTGGACCGCGTTGTTTACTTGTGATTACAAGCGCGTTGCGAATCCCAAGGGACAGGCTCTCCCTTGGGACCCAATGAAGGATTTTGGCCGGATGGTTTTTTCTGAAAAATTCTCCCTTGGGTTCCATATCATGCAGGCTTTATCAAACAATGCCCCATGTTGGCGGCGAAGCGTGGCGCCTGAACGACTGATGACGGGGCTGTCATGGTGTGTGCTTTGGAGCACTAGATCCATGGCATGTGGTACGAAAACCACCGCAGTATGAGGCTACTCCACTTTCGGCATCACAGTTTCCGACGCCTCAGAGTCGCTGCGCCAACACGGTCGGACATTATCTAAAATAGAAATGAGTCTCAAGGTAGGAAAAAAATATCAGGCCAAAATTCTCGCTGGAGATCACATAGGAGAGCCCTTCTCTTGGGATTCGCAACGCGAAGGCGATGGCAAAGAAGGTGAGCTCCAGAGGTCTTCATCGCCAATAGCGGCCAACGAATCAGGTGCAAGCGCATTAGCAAAAACGCCCTCTGGGGTGGGTGAAAACGGGATGAATGGTGAGTGAATTTTTCGAAGTAATGAAAATGTGGGTGAATTAGTTCCATTTTTGTTGAAGGTGGGTGAAAATGTTTTGGAGGTGGGTGAATTTGTCATTTTTTTTCCGTTTCACCAACTTGCAGATTTCGCCTACTTGTAGATTTCACCTACTTGCAGATTTCATCTACTTGCACTTGTCTTGTGTTATGATTAGCGTTGACTGTGTTCGCCTACGCGTCATTTTCACACACTGTTTCCTTTCACTCGCTATGCCACCGAAATGAATTTTCGCCGAGCGACAGGCAATATTACCCCCCCACTTCCGAGTCATCCGAGACAAAATGTCCAAGGAAGAGAAATGCAAGGAAATATTTTGAAATTTAGTGTTTACGCTCAATATTTACACCGAAGATGACATCGCCCGGTTAGCGAAGTAAATAAGCGAAGCAAGTCAAACACTAAATTCACCCGTTCATTTTCACATACCACTTTTCACCCAACAATTTTCACCAGCCTGCTTTTTCTTTTCCTATGCCGCCCAAGAATGGAGAAATCGCACTCCAAACGCCACAAATTTGTCGTTTGCTGGATATTTAGTATTGTCACAGTACTAAACGTCCAACAAGCGAGACTTTACTTACATTCCTGGTACAAACACGTAACACCGAGAACACAAATAAAAATGGATTTGAGCTAAATAGAATCAATCAAGGGTACTAAAATACTGTTTAAAGTAGTAAAAGCAATCAAAAGATTCACAGTCTAAGTTTCACATAGCTGTTGAAAACAAACACTCTTAGCGACTCTGATAAGGAATCTGACGTGGAGTTGGTACCTAATGAATTGCACTGGCCGGCCTTTTCTAGGATTTTTACTACTCGTTAGGTGGACCTCACCCGAGAAGAGTGCGTTTTGTACGGTTTTACGCATTTTTAGGTGGAATCTTGCTCCCCACCAAAATTGTTACTCCACCTCGATTATTTTAAATCTGGCGACTCGGATTACTACACAAAATCGTGATCCAAGCGTACTGTACCGCTTGTGCTGACAATCAGTAATGCGAACAAGAGACTACTGACAACCTCATGATCACAAACATGTTTCCGGACTGAAATTTGAACGTCTTGGACTGGCAAGAGTGGGTCGAGGAAAACAAAATTGCACCCTCTTAAAAAGAGAGACAAACAAAAATTCGACTCTTGAACAGGCGTCTGCGTGGGCGTCTGTTACAGCGTTACTAGTTCATATTTCCCGTATTACACAGCCCTATGCTTAGCACCATTTCACGTATGTTGCATAACAGTACTGGTACAGCCAATGGCAGATAGGGTGGCACAGAATCTTGTGATTATTTCCAAAAACTTTCAATTTAGTACCAGGCATACCAGGATTCTCATGAGATTTATCGTGAGTACCATGTCATTATTATAGGGAGGGTCCTGAATGAATTTTCGGTGATGGATCCGTCACCATATCTCAGTGGAGAAGAGCGCGGGACTTAACAAATTTGGGTTATCTGCAGGTCCCCGGTTCGATTCCGGCCGAAACCCCGTCAACTCAAATGAATATGGTTTTGAGCAAATAAACCCTGAAGCAAGGGTTCTAAACTACTGTTTCTAGTAATCAAAGCCAATAAAATCCGAATAAAGTGGTACAGATCCTAAATCTCATGGGCAGAATTCTGGTTCGTTGAGATGTTTTGGAAATAATCTCTCAACTGGGCTAGGGGTAACTTTGATCGCAGGAAATCTCAACCCCCGGGGGGGTCTCTGTTTGATATAATCTCAAAGGGGGCTCTTTTCGAGGAAGAGGATCCCCCTTCACCAACACCACCAACGAGGGTGGTGTTTCCTCTTCCTCCCACCTTCTGAGATTGGAACATAACAAAAAGGAGACCCCCCCCCGGGGGGGGGGGGTTCCTACGATTAACTTAGGAACACTCCTGACCAATCAAAGATGATGACAAAGAAATCAATACTTTTTTGAAACAACTCCCGCAAAAAAATGGGTTGATATTGAAATCGACGACCGCGTTGCTCAGCGTTCGTAGTACACGCCCGCTATATCTCGAAGCAAAGCTCGAACCCAAAGCTCATAGGCTAAATGCAAAGTCAGGGTGGGGCAGCTTTTGCTCAGAAACGGCGTACAGGCCAATAATGATTGTTTAGAGGTACTCCTACACCTCATTCTTTACCTCTCGATGAGACGGCCCCAAACAATCGGGTATCCTGGTCATGTAACTCCCAGTTTTTGGCCTTCAAAAATGGACTCAACATATTGGGTAGAACCGCACCGAATAGATTCTAATGTTGTGAAAACAAGCGCACTTCAGATCAAAAGCACCACGAACCAGAAAGGAGGGGTGGTAATGTGCAGTAAATAGGACCCTTGAATTGAACTTAGATTCTAATGTTAATCAAATATTCAAGCGCAGGTTTAAAATACTAAAGCTGCGCATGAACGTTTTGTGATGTTTTGACGAAGGTTGAATCTATCTGGTGCTGCACGGTTCCTTTAGTGGGTCTTCGTGCGAGGCTTCAGCTTGCAGGGTTGACCCCCGAAAAATGGTTGTGAGAGCTATTTTGAGCGTGTGCCAACAGTTTGGATGCTTAAAACTCGGTATATGATTTGTTTTCGACCCCACCTTTTGAACTAACCGTCTCTTTTATGACACAGAAAGATTGCAAATTTTTGAGGTACATTTTTTACACCCAACAAAATCATGATGAATTCAAAAGGCGGGGTCGAAAAATGATTTATGTCATAGAGACTTTCTTTCTTTCTTTCTTGGGTGGTGAGTACCCAATTTAATCACTGGACTAAGTGGGTAGTGAGGATCCAAATGATCACTTAAGACCCAAGGGACTGTCTCGGACCGTTGCCGACCTATTTTATGGCTGACCCGCTGGGTAAAAACAGTCTACAATTTGGGTAAATCCGCCTACAACAACTGCCTTGGCAGATCACAGATCAGCCCACTAAAAGGACGGAGACCTGGACCACGAACGTACAGACCAAACCATGAAGACAGCATGTACCTGGGCAAAGAAAACATTTCAAGAGATGACACCCGACGGTCCAAGCAGTTCTAATTTCGAATCCCGGGTTGTAACAAATGCTGTGGTCAGCATTGAGTGGTTTTATCATAAGCCCGATTCATGTAGTAAATTGACAATTTTTGCGAGTACCTGGTTGCCTGATACACACCTGCATCCAATGTTCAGAAGGAGACCAAATGACATCAAAAGATGCGCGAGCGCGCGTTTTAAGGACGTGCAAATACCTAAAGACATGCAGCATCGGTGGCGGGGGAGGAAGAGGACCCCCGTTGAAATGAGAGACCCGGTACCCTCAAAACGCCCACAACTAAAGCTCGTTCGAATCTTTGAAAAAGCAAGTGATGCTGTTTCTTTTTTGCGACCGTCTCCTCGCAAATTTCGGTCGGAACTAATGCTGTTGTCAGCACTTCGAACCTCCCAAGAATGGTGAAATCGCACTCCAAATGCAACGAACTTCTCGTTTGCAGGATTGTTAGTATTGTTATAATACTAAACGTCCTGCAAACGAGACCTTACTTACATTACTAGTACAAATGAAATAGTCTACCCTACCAGATGGTAAATCGGCTCAAAAATTTACCCTGAGAAAATCTTAATATTGAGTCAAGAGGGTCCGAAGGATCTTCGGTGATGGATCCGTCACCATAGTTCAGTGGAGAAGAGCGCGGGACTTAACAAATTTGGGTTGTCCGCAGGTCCCCGATCCGATTCCGACCGAAAATCCGTCAACTCAAATCAATATAGATTTCAGCAAATAGATCCTGAAGCAAGGGTCCTAAACTTCGGTTTCCAGTAATACAAGCCAAAGTAACACGCTGAGTGCTGGTGGCTGGTGGAATTGGTATTTAAGTATTTGTACCACCGGGAAATTCCCAAGAAATTTACTACACGTTGGGTGGACCTCATCCGAAAAGAGCGCTTGGATGGAGTGAGGTTATAGGTAGGGTTGAGTTTTGTTCAAACGAGCGTGCGTATTCAGTGAAATTCAGTTTACAAGGCATTTCATCGAATCTCTGTCTTTGTGGAAACGAACGAAGTGGTCCGTAGTAATTCAAACGTCATCTTGACGCAGAAAATCTGCGGCCAGCGCTCGAGCAGGGTTGCAAGAAGCAAACGCCAAGCGCTAGCATTTTATTTTTGCATACGAATTTGCTATGTGCTCTTATGTCTTTTATGTTGTATTAGATTACAAACTGCAGTTTGTATGATATCATGATATCATTATGTAGAGGAGAGTCGGATCTAGGTCTGTGCATGACTTCAGTACTTGCAAAGAGAATGCGGCTGTACAGTGCCGACTTCCGATTGAAAAACGTGTTTGGCCGAAAGATTCGTCGGAAGTCGGCACTGCGCAGCCGCATTCTCTGTGCAAGTCCCGAACTCATGCATTTACCGAGATCCGACTCTCCTCTGCATTGCTATTTCCGAACACATTCCAGATTCGTATGGAAAAATAAGATGGCAGCGCTCGGTGTTTGCTCTCCTCAGCCCTGCTCGAGCGCTGGCGGCAGGTTTGCCGCGTCAAGATCATGTTTACAGTACTACCAACGAATCGTTTCGTTTCCGCAAGAACAGCTTCGATGAAATGCTTTGTAAACTGGATTACACTGAGAATCCGCGTTCGTTTGAAAAAAACAAAACCCTACCTTAAAGTGAAACATTCGTTTTGAGTTTGTACGAGAGTTTGATCGCAAAAGCTTGCGTTTAGTGCGGCTATTGTTGGACAAAAATCGACTACAGTTTAAGAATGCACCAAATGGAGTCAATTTCAGATTTAGGTAGGTCCTACCTAGCCAGATCGACAACTCAATGCACCTGACTCAGTGATGTGTTGTCAGCACTACGGATGCAGCTTTATCCCGTGGGTGTGTGTGTCAGTTGCGACAGAGGTCGAGGCCAGCGCCACTGTCACACTGGATGATGATGCTGGCCCGGGTGCAGTTGCAGATGGCAAGTGTGTCGTGTGTTTTCTTTGGAGTCACAGATGGTATCATGTTTTTTTTTTGAGTCATGGTGCTGTCTTTGGCATGGCTTGCTTGTGTTGCGGCGAGGCGCGGGCTTGCTCTCTCTTGGGTTTGCTCGCGTTTGTTCTGTCGTGTGCTTATATGTCTCTCTGGATCACCCTCACAGTCGCTGTCGCCCTTCGCTGCTCTCGTCCTCTCGCTTTCTCTGACAAGCCGTGCCGGTGGCGTCGATGTTCGGTGTGTGTGAAAACCATTTCCCTTACTTCGAGAGGAGGGAAACAAAAATCCCTCC
>Ga0105055_10011135_pt1 | contig 11147 bp, 1 predicted proteins | sample BON03_FD_78090 | JGI IMG/M metagenome (GOLD analysis project Ga0105055, IMG submission 78090) | Freshwater microbial communities from Lake Bonney liftoff mats and glacier meltwater in Antarctica - BON-03 | ecosystem: Environmental > Aquatic > Freshwater > Ice > Glacier meltwater | place: Lake... | reverse complement strand
TGCGAACAATGCGATCGAGCGAACCACCGTCCCTTCGGGACTTCTGGCATGCCTCCTGCTTATCCGCTTCGCGGGCAGGAGCCTCGCCAGAAGCAAGCGGTGGCCGCTCATCGCGGACGTTCGGCTCATGCGAAAAGATGGACTTGCACGTCCTGCATTTCCATTGTGCCGGGGGCGGTGAGATGTGGTCTATCAGTTGGAGCTGCTCAGTCTCCCCGCAGTGCGGGCATGGGGATACATTGCAGGACAGCCACACCCGGCGGTGCACCAGCCGCATTGTTGATTCAGCGCGATTCCCGCCCATCTGGATTGCCTCACCAGTCTCTTGTCGGCCAGCGGCATCCTGCATTCGGATGTCGAGATTGAGGACATGGCAAATCTTCGCCAAGGTCTTCAACGGCATGGGTGTCTTTATGTTCTTAACTTCGCTCCAATGGGATTGTGAAATCCCCACCCGCTGGCAGAGCGTCTTCCCGTTGAACTTTCGCTTTCCCATCGCGGCCAAGATGCACCGCACAAGCTGGTCATGGAGCGGCTTCCAGCGGGATTCACCGCAAATGTCATTCGTCATGGCGAAGATATTACGCTGACCGCGAATCGCAGTCAACCGCTTTTCTTCGCTGTCAGCTAGGGCAAAAGCATTTTTAGAGCGTAGCGGCGGAGGATAAAGCAAGAAATGGCGGAGGCCTGGTCGTCCCAAATGTCATTTTCATTCATTTCAATCCGGGCGATCTGGTCGGCTTCCCATTCGACCAGAAAGAGGCTCCAGCGCCTCACCCAAGGAATCCAGCGCGTGAGGGCGTGGAGGCCGAAGGCGAAGGTGCCGTTGGCGTGCTGCTGGGAGTGCGCCCATTCGTGTACGGCCACGTAGGGCGGAGCGTTGCGGGGCAGGGTAATCTTGCGGGTGGCAGGGTCGTAGCAGGCTCCTTGGAGCAGTCTCTCCAGGTCTCCGTGTCTCTCTTCATTCATCGGCCGCGGAACATTCGCTCGCGGATGTCGCTCCGGGCGTCAGCAAAGGCTTTTCGAATGGCGGCAACGTCTTCTTCCCTTGGCCGGGTGATGGACGTGGCGCGGATGACACCTCGGAGCTTGGCGGAGGCCAGGCGGCCGGCGGCGATGGAGAATTTCCGGTATTCCTCGGCGGTCATTTGGTGGTATTCACCATCGCGGCCTTTGAATGTGGAGGGCGGTGGCTGCGGGGCGTAGGCATCGCCGGGGTTCGCGCGGTTCCAGTTGAGGAGGAGCTTGTCGGCAGAATTGAGGGTCGCGTCGGTCTTGAGCGGCGAATTGAAGAAGAGCCGGGCAATGGGATTGCTACCCTTGGCGACTTCTTTGCCGTAGATGTCCACCTTGGGCTCGGCCAGGGCTCCGGCGGGCAGCATGGTGTATTCCATGCCGGAGAGTTTGTAGTCGCGCTTGTAGTCGTCGAGGTTGCGAAGTGGCTGGCGGATGAGATTGGGCACTAAGGCCTGCAGGGCCATGCGTTTGAGGGTGCCGGCGGGATTGCTTCGGCCCTCGGCAATGTCGGTCAGATTGGAAAATCCCTGAAGGAAGGATTTATCATTGACGCTGGCCATGAAGTAATTCCAGACCTGTGCCAGGTTTTCGCGGGGGGTCCCATTGCGCTTGATCCCTCGGATGATGTCGATGGTGGTTCCCAAGACGGTGGCGATGGGCTCGTATCTTCCGTATTGGATCGAAATGCCATTGCGCCCACCAATCCGGATGACGTAATCGCCTCCGGTGTCGCGGTTAGCGAGATCGCGCACTCCCCGGCTGGTGAGGGTGTAGGGCATGGATCCGGTGATGAGGAGTTTTTTATCGTCGTCATCGTCGTCTCCTTGGGCGGCTCCGAAGAGGAGAGCGAAGGCGCTCCAAGCAATGGTTTGCTCGGCCAAGTCGCGCACAAGATCGGGATGGGCGGTCAAATAGGGTGAGCCATCTTTCATGCCGTAGAATCCCTTGCCCATCTGGACGGCGAGATTTGCGGCCCCCAGCGGGCTTTTTCGGAGGCCCACCCGGAAGATATTGTAGGGCGTCTTCACGAAGGGGAAAAAATATCCGATGAGTTTGTTGCTAGAGCGGGATTTCAGGAGCTTGGCGGCCACGTCTTCGAAGTGGTTGCCTCCTTGCGCGGTGGTTTGTAAATCTTGCTGAAAGGTCAATTCGCGGGCTTTTTTGACCGCCAAGTGCCACGCGGCATCGTTCCATCCGTCTTTCTTGGCGGCATCGAAGGCGGTTTGTTCGCGGGCGAGTTCCCAAGCGGTGCTGGTGGTGTCGGCAATGAGGTCCTCGGCGACGAGAGATTCATCGCGGGCGGCGAGTTGTCGGGCAAAATAAGTGACGGTCTCGCTGGTGGGCTTGGTCTTGGTGAGATATTCGGCAAGGATTTCCCCCCGTGTCTTCGTCAATATGGCGATGCGCTTTTCGAGTTTCGCTCCGGTGAGGCCTTCGCTTCGGGCCATTCGATAGGCCTGGGCCCCGGCTTCCATCTGGCCAAGGGTGGTCTTAAAGAGACTGTCCATGTAGAGGAGCGCCCGGCCGGGAATGCGGATAATTTCCCCTTTTTTTCCGGTAATCGACTGGCGGGTGCCTCCGAGTTTGTCCCATTGATGGAGTTCGAGAGGAGTGCCTAAGACGGTATGCTCAAAGAAGTCGTGCTCGGCAGACCAGGCTTTGGCAGCCATGCGCATTCCTTTGGCCACTCCGGGGAGGAGGCCGGCGAGGAGGTGCTTGAATTCCCCCACCCTGGCGCTCTTTTCATCGCGGATGATGGTATTGATGGCGGCTTCCATGCCACGCTGGAGGGTCATATCGAGGAGGGCGCTTCCGGCGTTGCCGGTGATGTTGGCCACATGGGTTTGCGGCCCGGAGAGAATGTTCATGATCCACCACTCGTAGAGCATGTCCCAACGGGAGGTTTCTCCCCGCGCGGCCCGGATGGCCCGGGCCACGCGCATGACGTGGGCGGGGTCTTCAATCGAGAACTTCGGCCGGCCTTGGCGGGCGTCGGGCACGAAGCCGAGTTTTTCCAGCCATTTGGCAAACTCGCGCTCGGCGGTGGCGGCATCGACCTTCTTGCCGGTGATGAGGCTTTCCGCATTGGCCTTGGCTCCGGCTTGGAATTTCGCGAAATGATCGGCTCGCAACCTCGCAATGCTGTCGGCCTTGATCTTTTGAACCTGAGCCTCGGTCAATCCCGTAGTCTTGGCGATGGCGGCAAGGGATCGGTTTTTGATCAGGAGATCGAAGGCGGTGCGTTGCTCTTCCGATTTGCCGCGGGCCAAGAGTTGGCGCAAACCTTTGAGGATGTTCTTGTCGAAAAGTCGGAGGGTCACCCGGTCGTTGAGGATGTCCTCGGGCTTGATGCCGGCGGCGGCCAGCTTGTCGAGAAGGGCCTTGGTCTCCTTATCAATGAGGAATTCCTTGGTCTCCTTCGCCTTGGCGGCGTCGATCTTGGCCTGGAGGACAGCCTGCTCGGCGGCGTCGGCTCGGGCGGTGGCTTCTTTGAGGCGTTTTTGCAAATCGGAAATCTCGGCGGCCTGCTCGGCATTGGTAGGGGCGGCGTCGATGGCCTTTTGGGCTTCTTTTCGCGGTTTGGTCATGAATTCCATGAGGAATTCCCGGTGGCGCTCGGCCGGGGTCTTGAAGGGATCGTGACGCGCTGCGAGTGCCCGGCCAGCGGCGGTGCCGGTGGACCGGTAGGCATACCAAAAGAGACTAAATGCCCGCTTGGCCTCTTCGGTGCCCTCATTGAGCATCTTGCGGCGGAGATCTTTGGCAATGCGGTCGGCTGCTTTTGTCTGTGCGGGCGAGAGCACTTTTCCGGACAATCCGGCGGATTGGATGCTCTTTTTGGTGCCTTCGTAGTCGGCGGCGAGCATCTGGTCGGCTTCTTTCTCCCATTGGGCCTCGGTCTCGGGGAGGAATTTGTCGGTATAGTATTGGTCAACTCCGCGCACTTGGGGGTTGTCGGCCCCGAAAGCGAGGTCCGGGCGGCCGATTTTGAACGGCTCCCCGGAGAGTTCTTCCTGCAGGGCGGCGGATTGGTAGCCAGGGACCAAGGCATCGAGGTCCCGCATGAGGTCGTCGATGCTCTCGCCGTCGCCTTCGGGGGCGCGCGCTTGGAGTTGTTCCACGGCGGAAATGCCACGTTCTCCGAGTTTCCCCCGGAGGCGGTGGAAGGCGGCTTTTTTCAGCTTATTGACGGCCTGCTTGCTGACGCCTAGCTCTTGGGCAAGCTCCGTTTCTGGGATGCCATCATAGATGCCATTGATGATCGTTTGCAGGCGCTCGGGCAGGGTGTCGATGACATCGCGGAGGGTGATTCGCGCTTCGTCGTTGATGGCGATGCGGTCGGGGGTGGCGTTTCGGTCGGGGAGGAGGTCGAGGCGGGTGCCTTCGCCTTCGCCTTTGAGGGGCTCGTCGAGGGAGGATGTCTTCCGGCGGCGGGGGTCTTCTTTGCGGTAAAGGTCGCGGAGTCGGTTGCGGACCGCCACTCCGGCCAGGTGCGAGAAGGGTTTGCCTCGGGAGGGCTCGAATTTTCTGGCCACGTCGGCCAAGGCGATGCGGGCGGTCTGGCGCACGTCGTCGAGATCAAGGCCGGGGTTGCCGGCGTAACCGTTGGCAATGCGCATGGCGCTGGCGAGTTCGGTTTGAAAGCGCCCGGCGGGGGTCTTCTGCCCGTCGGCGGTGGCGGTGGCCGGGTCGCTGGGGATGGCGTCGAAATTAAAGAGGTCTTGGTTTGGATCGGCGGTCTGGCTCCTGGCTTGGAGTTGGCCCGGATCTTCCATCAGGCGTAGCTCCTTCATGGATGATGACACGAAGTTTCCGGGAGCATTTCCCTCGGTGGAAACGTAATCAATCACCTGAATGTTAATAAGTTCCCCGTACTCTTGGATCTCGCGAACTAATTGGCCTTGGGCGAAAGATTCCATCGTCGGGGCCTCGATGATAATACCGTAAGCACCTTCCCTCGCCGCGCCGGCCAGGAGGATGCGGTTGCGGGCCTTGCGGTCCTTCAAATCAGAAACCTTAATCCTTTCGATGGCGGTGAGTTTCAGTTTGGTTGTGAGGTAGAGAATATGAGCGGTGCCAGGATTTCCATTGCGGATGAATTTCGCGAGGGTTTCGGTGGTGGCGCCCCGGTCAAAGGTTTGGAGCTTGTCGCGCCGTACGGCTTCCCAGTCGGCGGGCTTGCTGGGGTCGTGCTTCGGGGCCGGGGTTCCCTTATCCTTGCGGGGCATGTATTCTTTGCTGTCCGGCTGCCCGCCGACCAATCCAGCTTCCCTGAAGCTGTAATACCGTTCCCCGTTGGTGATGACATGATCCATTATGGCCCAACCGGCGGCTTCGGCGATCTCGTTGAGCTTCTTTTGCAACCGTTGATCGTGACCGCTCGGCTGGGGGTCGCCTGAGGGGTGGTTGTGGGAAAGCACAATGCGCTGGTAGTTCTTGCCGGTCTTCTCGCGCAAGTTGGTCAGCACGGAGAAAATGCGGCGGGAATCGGCGATGGACTCCGCGAGGGCGCCGACGTGGAGGATTTGGCTGCTTTGGACGGTGTTATTGCCATCCAAGACCATGACCTTGAGCGACTCGAAATACGGCGAGCGGATCGGCTGGATGATGGAAAGCACGTCTCCGGGGTTTTCGATCCGGGTGCCGGTGATGTCCCATGAGGGGATCCGGTTATTGACCAGATCGGCGTAGATGGAGGAGGCCCGACCTTTTTTGTCAATCTCGCGGGCGAGGGCTTCCCAGTCGCCTTGTAAACCTGCGATGAGGTCGGCGCTGGCTACCCCTCCCCTGGGCCGTCTAGCCGCTGGGTCCGCAGGGGTCTTTGCATCGCGTAGGTTCCGGGATGCTTCTTTTCCTGCTCGGACAGTGGCAGCCCCAAGGCCTGCTTCCTCTGGATTTCCAAAGAAGTCGCTTTGAGTGTAGATTCCAGCTTCTCCCACTCTTCCTCTGGCGCTGAGTTGTAGGGTTCGTGTGATTCCATTGGTAGCTTCCTCCAGCTTGTCGCTGGAGACTCCGGCTTCTTTCGCATACGTGCGGGCGGCCTGGCGGTCAACCGGAGAATTCTTTGCGCCGCTCTGGAGGGTTTTTGGGGAGGGATCGTTTTCCTGTCCAGATGGAGTTTCCTCAACGGCTACGGGCCGCGTCTCTCCAGTGCGGGTTTGGGTGAATTGACCGTCTTCCACCTTGGGCTCGCCGTTTTCGTCGATGGCTTCGGAAACGGTCTCTTTATCAAAGGACCGGTTGACAATATCCTGCTCGGTGCGTAGAGTCTTATTGCTGCGGATGGAACCTTCTTTGGGCAATTGGAGCCCTCTAGATCGGAACCATGCGCGGCTTTTTGCTTGGTGGGAATATCGTAGCAGTCCAGCCTTTATCCACCCTTCGACGGCGCGTGGATTGGATTTATCGTAAATGCTGGCGATTCGGTTGACTTCGTGCTGTCCCTCGCGTCGGTTGAGATGCACTGCCACGAGAAGATTTTCGCCGTTGTGCTTGAGGTCGAGAATGACGGTCAAGGCGTCCTGGACACTGGCGGATTCAAAGACAAAGACGGGATCTTTGATCGCTTGGCCGATTTGTCGCAAGGCATCGATGGGGATGTCGTGGCTATCTACGGTGACTTTTTTGATGATCGAAACCGGCATCGTGATCGGCAAAGATTCAGCCCCGGAGAGGGTCAATGCTTCCGGGGTCGTGCCGACCGGAATTGGCCGGGTGACATCCCAGGTTCCATTGAGCGCGGAATCGATGGCCTTTTTGAAGTTCTCTTCTTCGGCCAGCGCCTGCCAATCGCCAAACCATAGCTTGAATTCCGGGGTGCGAACCTGGGCGTATTGGGCGGGAGGCAGGTTGCTGGGTTTTCCATTGGGGGCCATGTCATCGGACTTGCGCCCGGCTTGGAGTTGAGTCCCTTGATCGGTTTGCTTGGTCTCGATGGTGGCAAAGAGATCATCCGCCACCAATGCGGAGACGCCAAGATCCTGCATGGCGGCGGCGGCTTTGGCCTTGGGGTGGGTGATCCCCTCGCCTTCCAGGGCGGAGGAGTAGGCGGCCACTTCTGGGCCGGCGCTGGCAAAGAGGTCTAGCTGGTTGGGATTCGACTTGCTGCCGGCCTGCAACTGTTGGTCGGTGACCAATTCCGCATCGGAGACGTTGCCCCAGAGGTTGGAAATATCGCCTTCTCGGCGATAGGTGCGCATGGCCTCGCCGAGTTTGGTCCGGATTTCGGGCAGATTCGAGAAGTAGGGCCTCACGTCGCGCTTCATGGAAGATGCGCGATGGGAGAACTTATTCAGGAAGCCGATGGCGGCGCGGACGATCTTGTCGAATAGCTGGCCATCGGTGCCGGCCATTTCTTTCCAGAAAGTGGCATCATTGAACTGGCTTCCGATGAAGTCGTTGACGAATTCGCGGGCATTTTTGTCGCTGGTATATCCTTTGAAATACTTTTTCGCGTAGTCAGACCAGTCGCTCGCCTTGCTGAGAACGAAATCGGAAAGTTCCTCGTAGAGATCAGGGTTGCCCGCTTGCAAGCTGTGGCCGAATTCATGGCCAAGAAGAAACGCGGCGGGATGTTTTCCCTCTACGTTGAGGAAGATGGTGTCTGGATAGGAGTCGGTAAAAACGAGTCCTGATGCATACGATGAAGAGACTCCGGATACGAAGACCACTCGTTTTGAGAATAGGTCTTCAATGCCTCGCACAAGTCCGGCAAAAGATGGTTCGTCTGTTCCCACCCGTCCGGAAATGACGGAATCGCCTCGCCGCCTTGCATCCAAAGCTCGTGGAGAAAGAGCACGATCTGGAAGCCTTCGGTTAAGGAAGTCCAATCGCTTTCTGAGAGCGCCATCAATTTCGGACTCTTTGAGCGGACGGAATCGAAGGGTGTCCCGAATGGCGTCTGTGTCTGAGAGAGGGGTAGCTGAGTCGTTTCCATCGGTGAGGTTTTCACTCTCCCCATACGCTTGAGTCGTCTGAGAGTCAGCCAGTTTTTTCAGGTTTTTTGCGGCTTGCTGGCGCGGCTCGGTGGGAGCCCGGTTGAGAAGCTGGCGTTCTTCCGCCGGGGCGGGCGCGACTTGATCCAAGGTGACGCCGGGGAAAGCGCTTTGGCTTTCGAGTTGGAATCGCTCGTCGCGCACTTGGTCGAAGAAATGGAGGAAATCCTGGCCTTCGGCTTTCTCAAGCTGGGTGAGTTCTTCGCTTTCCCATCGGGTGAGGCCTTCGGCTTGGCGGCGGCGATTGAGGGCCCGGATGCGGCGGGGGCGGTTGAAGCCGGGGGCTCGCGCTTGGAGTTGTTCGCCGGGGTTTTGGTTGACCCCAGAGAACTTCGCACGTAGCTTTTCTTCGAAGCCCGCTTGTGGGGTGTAAATCCGCCAATCTTGCAGGTTGGAAATGGAGGCCACCCAGTTCCCTGCGGGTTTCACTTTTTCAGGGTCAACCGCTTCGATGGTGTAGAGGGAATTGCCTTCGCTCTCTCTGGCAAATTCTTTGACTGTAAGTTTCACCGCATAAATTTCGCCATCGTGTTCCATCGGAGCGTAGTAGCGATGGATGGCCTTTACGTTGGTATCGGCGTCCCGGTCTGGTCGGGACGCGACGCGAACGGAATTTGCAAAAAGGGTATCGGCATTCGCCACTGCCTCGGCGTGAGCGGGAATATCGACCGACTTCAAGGCGGCGCTCGCGCTGAGCATCTTTCTCAGGGCATTATTCGAGACCTGCGCCTCAAGGTTGTCGTCCAAGTTTTGAATCGGCTTCCCAATGAAGTTCTGAGCGGCGGCGCGCGCTTCGGCCAGTGTTCTCGCTGAGCGTTGGCCCTTGTTTCGGGCCTGGAGTTGTTTGACGGGAGTTGTCTCTGAGGCAGACTCTTTCCGAAAATGGGCTGCGATGGCCGCGTTGATGGTCTCGGCGATGGTGGGAGCGGGTCCCAAGAGTTCAGCTTCGCCGGTGAAATTCTCCACGCCTCGGGCAATGTCGGACATGAGGGAGGCGAAGCCGGCCATGGTCTCCTCGGCGTCGATGCGGGTGATCCCTTTTTTGGTCGGCGGATGGTTGACGACTTTTTCGAAAAGGGCGGTGGCCACGGCTTGAATGGTGGGGCCGTCTTCGCCGATTTCAACTTGCTCGGCGGATTTCTTGATGGCCAAGCCGAGCTTGGCGCCTTCTTTGACGTATTGGGTGACGTTTTCGAGGGTGCGGCCGATGGCGTCGGCAATGCCTCCGTGCTCTTTGGCGCGAAGCTGAATCGCGGTCGAGGTGGCGCTCTTGATGAGGCCGGCCACGGTGGCGTGGCCGCTGGTCCATTGGGCGGAGGTGAAGAAGTCGCCCAAGGCCTTCGACCGGAAGCCGGCGGCAATGAGAAGGCGCTGAATGTAGAATTGCGCTTGGCCGGGGTTTTTGACCAATCCGGAAACGAGGTTGCGATCGAGGCCCAGCTTTTCGGCATCGCGCACAAGACCCACCATGAAGTTGCGGGCGGCTTCGGGCGAGAGATCCAAGGGAAGGTCAACGAGGCGGGCGATGGGGATGTTGAGAGCGGCGTCGATGTCGGCCCGTGCGGCGGTGTCTTGGACTACGCCTTGGTTTGGGTTGAGCTTATCGACAAGCTGTTGGTATTCGCGGTTGCGGGCTTCGTCGCGTAGATCGAAGACGCCAAGGAATCGGTATCCACGCCAGCCTTCGGGCATTCCTTCGAGGCCATATTGTCCGGCCCGGGCGGCCCAGGTGTCGGAGAGTCGTTCTTGGTCTTCGAGGGTGGCCAGGTTGATGCCTTGCTCGCGGCCATTCCCGCCGGCGGTCTGGAGGGCAACTTGCTTGCGGCCTTCGGAGTCGTTGAAGATGGCGATGATGACTTGGGCGGGACCGTCGGAGGCGCTCTTGGCATCGGTGACGATGGCGTCCTCATCGAGGGCACCGGGCTTGGCCATATTGAGGACTTTGCCTTGCTCGGTCTCGTCGGAATGGTAGGGCCGGGTGTTCTCGCCTCCGTAGAGGGGGTTTTTGTGGAAATCTTGGCCGGCGTGGCTGGTCTGAACGAGGCCGGGGGGCGAGGCCACGTAGCTGGAAGGAATGTGTTCGCGATTGGCTCCCAAGACGTAGCTAGTGGCTCCGAGTTTGACCTGTTCGAGAATGGTCGCGGCTTCGGCCTGTGAATCCTCTGGCACATTGTTGAGAATCTTGGTTTTGCTCCCAACCAGGTTGACTGCCTTTTGCGCGACGGCCTTATTGCGGCGCTCCTTTACCCGGTCGGCCTCGGCTTCTTTTTCGGCCTTGTAGGCTTCTAGCTCGGCTAGGCGCTTGGCCTCGGCCGGGTCAGTCGCGGGAAGAGATCCATCAGTCGAATTTTCTTTCGCACCGGGCCGTAGAGCCCCGTCGGCGGCGGGAGGGGTGCCCGTGGGGGCTCCGGGTCGAGGGCTGCCAGGTAGGCCAGGTCCTCCATCATCTCCTGGGTCGGAGGACCTCCGGTTCCCGGCGCCCTGGTTGTCAGATAGGTTGTCTCCTCTTCCATAGGTCTCCTTATACGCAGCGTCGCGGGTTTGGTCAGCCTGTTTTTTTAGGGAATTGAATATTTCGACGCTGGCTTTGCGGGCCTGATTGATCCGATCGATGCGGGCGGCGATGTCTTCGGCGCTCACTCCCTCGGCTTCTAGCTGGGTGGTGAGGGCCTTCTTGAGGCGGTCGAAGGTGGCGAGGATCTGCCGGATGGCGTCGCGGAGGCGAGAGAGCAAGCTGGGGTCCACGGTCTCCTCGGTGAGGACGGCTCCATCGGAATCGACGAATTTTCCGTCGGCCATGGCGATGTCGCGCTGGAGGAGCATCCGGAAGAATTCCATGCCAAGGGCGCCGGGGCTTTCGTTAAGGGCTTCTCCCCGGAGGGTGCGAACGTGGGCCTGAACAGCTTTCGGCAGGCTCTTAAAAATCTCGGCGGCTTCGGCGATGGCGAGGGAGAAGGCATCGCTAGTCTCTCCGGTGCGGTCGGTGCGGATCTTCGCGAGGGCGGCGATTCCGGCGAGGTGGGCGACTTCTTCGTTGATGGTGCGCTCGATTGCCACATCGTCTTTGAGGTTCTCAAGGGATCCGCTCCTGAGGAGGTCGGTAAGATTGACGCTGAAGGTCTGCCCGGCGGCGAT
>Ga0105055_10011134_pt1 | contig 11147 bp, 9 predicted proteins | sample BON03_FD_78090 | JGI IMG/M metagenome (GOLD analysis project Ga0105055, IMG submission 78090) | Freshwater microbial communities from Lake Bonney liftoff mats and glacier meltwater in Antarctica - BON-03 | ecosystem: Environmental > Aquatic > Freshwater > Ice > Glacier meltwater | place: Lake... | reverse complement strand
GACGAAGGAACTTGGCACTTTAGCTTAACGAATAAGCTAGATCAGTGGATCGTCCGCGCCTGCTTCTGGGATGTCCACATCCCGTACAACGCCGTGTCTGCTGGCCACGAAGACTTCCACAAAGCGTTGATCATGGCTGCTCGCGAATTGGATATTGGGCCTGTGTGCGTCACTGGTCACTCCAACCTCGTCGCCATCGTCCACAATCAATATTTAATGATGAAAGCCGCCGTGAATCCCATCCGGAAAAGGGCCATTGACTGCCTGTCATCCGTGTTTATGATTCGGCTGAATTTCGACATGTTGTATCAGACATCTTTCTCTGATGCCCTCGACGGGTTCTCCATTCCCCTTGTCTCCTCCCCTCCAGACATGTCCGTGTGGACCCCCCGGCTCCGTGAATTAGGCGAGACCGACGCGCACATACCCAAAGACGAAAGACCCCTGTACGAAGCTGATATTGTCGAGGCAGCTGCGCCGTATTGCTGGATGTTCGTAGCCGCGTACCACCTCCTGTTCCCTGATAACATTTGCAGTACGAAAACAAGCTGGAGGAATGTTGACATTATCTGGGACGAGGCCGTGGAGTGAGTTTTTATTTCCGTGCGTAACCCATAACCCAATGAAATGCACGGCATTGAACTTTACTCGTACGGGTCAGAAGGTGTGGACGATGACGGCTGGGGCTGCGTGTACCGCTCCTTCCAAAATGCCATGTCACACACTGGTTACAAAGTCATTCCATTCATGGGATTACTTGAAGCCACTGGCTATGAATGGAAAGAGTGGAGTGAGCCATCGGATTTTGTAAACATAGGGAAAACAGTGACATTCTGGACAGGCGGCCGTGCAGGCCTGTTCCGACAAACACACCAATCAGAGTACGCATTCCATATCCCCCTGAAAGATGTGAATGCGTACATACAAGACCACAAGAACTGTGCCTTTGTCGTCGATAACGGTGTCTCCGGATACGCCATCGTCCCATTTGAAGGGAGGTTGTACTGGGTAGATCCTCACACACACCATCCCAGGCGTACACTCTTCACCACACAACTCTTGAAATCCAAAGGATGGATGATTTTGCAGTTGTTACCACGACACATGTAAAACCTGTAAATATAAACGGTGGTGCGGACACATGCTGACATCATGGAATGCGTACACTGTTTAAGCATGAAGATTGCCGTCCTGGTGCCATTTCGTGATGAGCCTGCGCAAAACAGGCGCGCGCACTTGGATAAATTCATGACAGACATGCCTGCTGTCTTGGACGCAGCTTTAGGCGTCGGCAATTGGCGCATATACATAGGCATGCAACCTCACGATGGGCACAAATTCGCACGCGGCAGACTCCTGAACGCTATTTTCAGAACAGCTGTGCACGAATACCCAGAGTGTGACCGCGTCATCCTTCACGACGTCGACCTTATTCCAGACATTGAGCGCGCAAAAGGGTACGCGCACCCAATGGCGCCCTCCAAACAAATCCTGGCATTGAACACTACAGGCGAGTACAGTGGTATGATACATTATATTGGGGGCATTTGCGCAATGGAGCCGTCTACATTTTACGAGGTCGATGGTTTCCCGAACGAAATGGAAGGATGGGGAGGGGAGGATGATGCCTTCCGCGATCGGTTGCCAGCGTTCGCTATCGACCAGTACACCTCTGGAAACGTGCAAAACCTGGAGATGGACCCATGCCACGTGGGTATGTACAAACGTGCAAAAAACCACGACGAGTTCAAATCTGTAAAAGAACACCGACGTGAAATCAGGACACTGTGGAAAAACGGGGATCCATCTGTTACAGGGTACAGTGAATTGCTGTCTTCTAAACGGCGGCTGCCATTGATACCCATTCCACACCACAGCATAGTTTTGTACGAGCACGATATTTTTGGATGGTCGCGAATAACTTCGAGGACCACCGGGAAGACGTATTACGTGCATCCCCAAACTCAAGTCACGCAATGGACACTGCCATCGTAATCGTTTTTCCCCCACACCTACTTTCGTAAGAATATACCATGACATGCAAGCTCCGCCTCCTTTAAAACTACCAGGCAATTGTAATGGTCACATGTGGGATTGCGGGCACGCGCCAATCCCGGTATGTCTTTCCCGCAAATGTCATTTAGACGGGCATACTTTGTCTCCAAGTCCGCATCTACGCCATGTAAAAACCACGGCTCCTCGTGCCAGTAGGTCTTTACAATCAATGGTGGTATGGACAGGATGCGACACTCGATCCTCCAAAACTGCGTACCAGTTTTGAACTCTGGGAATTCCCAGAATAATTCTTTCCTGTACTTTTCCAGACTATTGAACAAGTAATTCTCACAATTGCTGGCTTCATCCCCCAATTGGCATTGAATTTGGTACGATGTGGGTGTGTCCAACCCCAAATCCAAAGAGGTGTTTAAAAACCCCAACAGTTCAGGTGTCGCTGTGAAATCCGCGTCCCATTTAAATGTCCATTTGTACAGAGCCAGTGAGAAGCACATGTTACAGAAATGCGAGGCAGATGATGGGTGATCGGCAGGCGTCACTAAATTCTCGTACCCAGGTCGTGACATTGGCGTGCTCCACTCGATTATGCGCACAGGCTGGCCGGATGCTTGCACAGACTCCGCTATGGCCCTACTGCCATCCGTGCACGTGTGCAATATCACTATGATTTCATGCGGAATGGTTAATTGTTGTAAAGACTCTAAGCATGCACGTAAATACGGTTCTTCATTTTTAACCCTGACGATGAAACTAACACCAGGGAGAGCAGCAGACATTTGCACATGTTAAAAAGGTCTTACACAATTGGGGACAAGGGGCACAATGAACGGTACCACGCCACTGTTTCAGCGTTTGCACGTACAGCGCGAGGATGGAACCGCTTCAAGCTCAACCCTTCGAGGGATCGCAGTCTTGACAGAGCTACGTACGCCTGCCCATCGGCAAAGACATCGCTGCCAATGTCAATCTCCGCGAAATCCAAAGACATGCCTTGTGCCTTGTGGATCGTCAGCGCCCACGCGAGCTTCAACGGCATCTGCCGGTACACGAGCATGGCACCACGTTCGTAAGGCAACGGGTGCGTGACGTCGAAAGGATTGACGACGACATCGTGCCCTGACAGCAGCGTCACAGTGACAGAGTTGCCATCTATGGCTTTGACTACACCACGCGAGCCGTTCACCACATTCGGCGGTGATATGTTACAGGTGATGATCACCTGCGCACCAATCTTCAGGACGAGGACAGGCTCCATACCTGTGAGACGATGTGCATCGCCCACCATCCTGAGAAAATCAGCCTTGTGATGCATTTGCTGGGCGGACAGGAACGCAGTTTGCTGTGGCGTCGATGTCACGTCCAAACTGTCGCCAGCTTTTACGACGACACCTGTAGCTGCATCTTTGCGGCCGTAAAAGCACTCGCTCGTAAACACAACCTCGGGCGTGTCCAGCAATTTCAGCTCGGCCAAGTTTATGTCGTTGGCTTTCCACCTTGATGCTGTGAGGAACGTGGGCTTGACACCGTTGCTGTTCAGGCGGACGCCCACACGACCCTCCAGCAGGCGTATGTCCCTGTCGGACAGTGACCCGAACCTTGCAGAGTCAAGTACGGTCTGAAAATCAACCTGGTCCTTTTGACGCCAGTTGTCCGTGAGGACGCATGTCATCAGGTTCAGAGACTTCCACGCAGGAGAATTCAGCAACGGCGAGCCCTCAACAGCGGCAAGCTGCAGTAAATCTCCGGTGAACACGAAGATGATCTTTTTGGTGCGGCGAATGGCGTCGAGGACACCCAAAACAGTCTCCAACAGTTCGGCGGACATCATTGAAACTTCGTCAATCACCAGGACTTCAGGAGCTTTAATGCGCTTCTTCGAGTTCGCGTACGAGGCTGATTTTATGCATGCCTCCAGCGTTGACCGTGGCTTCACGCACGCGAACGAGTTTATGGTCATAGCTCCGTACTCATGGAAGGGTTCCGCGGCGATTCCAGTCGTGGCAGTGACAGCGAATGGGGTCCCCGCTTCCGTCAATCGCTTTAAGAGTACGTGCACCACTCTGGATTTCCCGGAGCCTGCACGGCCCGTCAGAAAAATGTTCCTCCCTGCTAATATGTGCTCCAAAGGAAGTACTTGATTAGGCGAGAGCTCATCGCCGACAGTGTCCATGGTGAACAGGGGGGCTTTCGGAGCCGCGGATTTTTTAGGGCGAGGTGCTGCAACAGCATCAGATTTGCGCTTTGGCGGTCCTCTGGCCGATGACAATGATGCGACGGGCGCCGATTCCGCATCGTGCGTCATGTCCACACCGATGACTGGTCTCATAAATCGCTTGAACATTTGACCCTGAAATAAACTGTGGAAAAATTAAAACTTGAAAAATGTACAAATGTTTTCGGGGGGTTATTATTGTTATACCAATAGTCTGTTTGTTTTTTTTTGGGAATATGGACGGACTGTTGGAACTATTGCAGGCCGATGACAATGCAAAACTATCCGCCTCTCAGTTTTCAGCGGCATGTGGCAGGCCCATAAATTTAAAGTACCCGTTTGGGAACCCAGTATCCATTGAGCGCACGCACCTCCCCATATTCGCATCGGCTTCGTACATGGTAGCCGACAAGAGTGATGGTGTCCGCGTGTGCATCATCCTGTCGAGCATGGGCAATTTCAAATTTGCGGTCGCTATGGAACGCACAGGGAAGATGTACGGCTTGGCTATGAAAACCGATGCTGTGTTTTTCCAAGGGACAATTATGGACGCGGAGCTCGTACGCACACACGACGGGAACTGGCGCGTCCTTTTATTTGACGCGTGCGCAATCGCCGGCAATACGAATGTCGAGTACCTGTCTTTGCCAGAGCGTTTGGAGCTGCTGGAGTCTTGCATGCCGAACATGTCCCTCCTGTCTCCCAATTGGACCATGGAGGTGAAAAAAATGTTCCCGCTGAAAGGACCAAGAGACGCATTGCCAAAATACTTGGAAGCGTTGGCGTACAACACGGATGGATTCATACTGACGCCTGAGCAAGAACCAGCTTCGCAATCAGGGACAGCGCCTCACATCTTTAAAATCAAGACGTGCCATACGATGGACTTTCTGTGGAGCGGGAACATGTTGTGGTACGGTGACCAGAAGGAGCTGTTTCCCATTACAAACATACCGCTGCCGTTTGATGGTACGCAATTGAAACACGTCCGCAATGGTGCCGTCGTGGAAATGTCCCCGCAAGTTGACAAAGCAGGCGTCATCACCATGATTCACTTTGCTCAGGAGCGCCCCGATAAAGACACACCCAATTCGTATTTTACAGTACACCGGACACTGCAATCTGTAATTGATGCGATCACCCTAGATGTAGTGTTGCACGAGTCTGTTCGTTCATAACAATGTCAGTGGTCGTTTGTGTATTCATACAATAACAAAAAAGGGGCACGGAGTGTGAGATATGGACATTCCTGAAATTGGTATTGGGCTCGCTACGCAACTGTATCCAACGCCATGCTCTGTCGTGAAATTAAAGACGGTCGTTGAACCCCCTAAACCTGTGGTCTCGATTGTGGACCCACGTATTCCGAGCTTGGAAAAGACTATAGAAGATTCGCGCCGTACAATCGCTTCTCTCATAGAAAAACTGAAGCTTTCGGAAGACACTGTATTGAAACTGAGAACTCAGATTGAGACGATAGTTCAAGAGTACGAACGCAAGCTGTTTGTCGCATCTGCTGCAAACCGGCCGCAGCAGGTGCCCATTGCCATGTATGCCATGCAGCCACCGAACTCATCCAGGGTTGAAATTATTGAGGAGAACGTGGGGCACCAAAATAAAAGGGTGCACGAGTACATAGACGACAGTTTGGAGGCCAGGGTATTGAGTTTTGACGAGCTGCTGAATTCTGCGGACACGGCGATTCCATTCAGCTTACAGTTTGACCCAATTTCGGACCAAATTGACGAGCCTGAAGTGGAGGAACCTGTACTGTTTTCAATTCAGGAGACAGTCGCTCCTGTGTTTGTTCCAATCTCCGCTCCAGTCTCCGTTCCCGTCTCGGCTACCGTCAGCACTCCAGTCAGCACTCCAGTAGATTCTCGCGTCCGCCGCGTAGACATGTCGGATTTGAGTAAGCCTGGTACAAAACAGGTGGACGTAGCTTCGCTGATTGCAAACATTCCAAAAATGGGCGAGAAGGATGTCTCCAAACTGTCCGTGGAGACGATTACCGACATGCTAACACATCTAGGAGAGACATACATAAAACCTAAGAGCGCGTCGGTTAAACTGTTGATGAAACTGGTGCCAAAGACTTAATACATACGCATTACATCTTGATATATATTGTTGGTTACGTTTCAAAATTAGCTTCTGTTGTGTCTCTGCCGCCAATGAATAGTAACGGCTCGTCGTTTAATTGTGTAAACACCACAGGTACAGTCGTGTGACTCAATGGTTTGGATGCTGGTACGTCCGGGTCTCGTGCATTCGCAACTTCAACAACATCGACAGTCTCACCCCTGTCTCGTAAAAACTGAATGACCGCTATCGTGTGTGGACAAGGGGTCAGTACCAAGCCAGGATATTTTGCATCCAAGTCGTCTTTTCTGTACCGTCCGTACACTTTCCAAATCTTGGCCGGTTTTGTAGCCGTATCAGCAACAGAGACCAATGGAGAAAACATAACTTGCCCTGGGTATAGAATTGCGCACACGTGCTTCATGCTAGGTGCCGCGTACGTTGGGTATGTGTCATACGGGTCAATTATGTGCGAGGGGTACCCGAAATTCCGCAAGTGTGTCGCCATTTGTAGACACCCGAACACATTGTCGCTGTCCTGAAAACGCTCAAACACGCACGGGTCCACATGCTCCGCATCAATTTCGGTCTGTACCAATTGTTTCAAATCCGCGCACGGGCTTCCAACAACATGTTCAATTGTCGCCAGCTGGGGTCGCACACATGCACACGCGACCTCACCAAATACAAACGATGATCCTGTCACCAAATTCAACGAGCAGACGGGAGGAATGTCTGGACACGTGTCGGCATCCAGAAGCAGTATGCGCTCGCGGTCATCCGCATCCAACTCATCAAGCGTCCGCATAATTGTAGCTGCAAGTTCATCGATTGATGGCCATATGCCCCGCAAAAACGGAGCTCCTTCGCGTAAACCTCCATGGTACACACTCGGGACAAACAGGACGGTGTGGACATCTGGCATAAGGTCTTTTGCAAAATTCACATCGTCACCCTCCATTGTGCAACTTTGTTATTACATACAGACCTGAAATTCGGCAATATATATCCTTGCGTTGTATTCCAGCAATCATACCATTCCTTGACGTACAGGTAACGAAATAAGTCGCCATGTCTGGCGAGAAGAGTACGAAACGGGCCAGCATGCCGTTGCCGTCCGAATTGGTGCTCCCGGTGCCAGTTAAACCAGACGCGCCTACACGCGAGGACCTGTTGGACCGCTTACGGAAAAAGCGGCAGACACTGCGAGCTGGTGGGATCAAACCGGCTGTTGCACCTGTCAAATCTAAAAAGGAAGCCAAGAAAGTTGTGGAGAGATTCAGCTCCGGGAACGTATCCAGTTCGGAGGGTGAAAAGATGAAGGAACTGGAGGAACTAATGGAAGAGTGCAATGGGGATATGTCCCGGTTCTGCGCGCGCGCTGGGATAGATGCTTCCATGGTCCCCGCATTGCAGACAGCATTCAAATCATTACAGGAAGGGAAGGACCCAAAGGCTGTAATCTCGGCAGCTGCTGAAAGCGTATTGAAGACCGCAGAAAACATGCGTAGATAGAAAAACGACATACGCAATATAGACACGACTTCACGCAAGAATTTCTTACCAATATAAACAACACACACTTGCAAAATGGCAGCAGTCAGACATTTATCACAAGCAAAGCCTGATTTCTTCAACAGGACGCCGCGAGTCATACCTCCGCCGGTTTTACTGAATCACACAGTGCTGGGATCAGGCGGATTCGGGTGCACGTTCGAGCCTGAATTCGCATGCGAGGAACATGATAGACAGGCTGACATATCATCCCGAAAAAGGGTGGGGAAAAGGTACGTCTCCAAGCTGTTCAGTAGAGATACAGACGCCCTAAAAGAAGAGCAGAATTACACACTCGTACACACGCTAGACCCGTATGGCATCTTCACTGTGCCGATGTTGGGTATGTGCAAAGCAGATACAACTATAGAAGACATTGAACAGAGGATAGTGCCTGGACGTAAAACGTGCGGGAGCGTGACGGACAAATTAGTAGCGGCGTTCAGAAAGGGAAGTCTTACTCAGGCGGTCTACGAATTTGGTGGCGAATCTTTATTCAATGCTATATTAACCGTGGACGCACGCACGTTGCTGTTGTCATTGACGCCGATAATAACAGGTATCGCCGGGTTTCAGAAAACTATTGATGGTATAACCAGAACTGTGTTTTTCCATCACGACATTAAACCGGCAAATATTGTGTATCACCATGGTAGGTCTAGGTTGATTGACTTTGGCTTAAGCACAAACGATCCTGTCGATTTGTTCTCAAATCGTGAAATTAAGAAGGTCTACCGGTATTGGCCACCAGAGGTAGATGCGCTGTATGAAGTCTTAACTCTTGTTGAGAAAACCCCCAGTTGCCATTCGACAGCATATGAGGATGTACTGCAACCGTTTGACGACAGGAGAACCGGTGGAGAGGCAAGTGGGAATTACATGGAAAGTTATGAAGATTTTAAGACTTCTTTGGGTACAGAACCACTCCATGAAGATGTACACAGACACAAGTTTGCAGACACTTTTGCATCCAAGGCTGATATTTTTGCGCTGGGTATAACTGTTGCGGAAATACTTTTAGATAGTACGTCCTTGGAGTACTTAACTCCTTCTGAACAGCTACGCGTACGAAAATGGGTCCGTGGTACTACAAACTTCAATGCTTTTAAGAGATACAAGCCTGGTATGGCGTTGCGAGTATGGCAGGCAATATGGCCGGCGGCTGATTTAAGGAGAATAAAAAGCCTCGTGGACGCGGATTTACAAAAATTAGGCGTCGTTGGCGTTGAGGAGGAAACCCCGCTGAGACGCTCTGCTCGAATTGGAGGTGCAGCCGCTGGCCCAGGATTGCCTGGAGGCAGTTGCAAGGGGAGCAAATGCGCAGATTCGGACGCGTGGGAGACATTTTTACCGCACATTTTACCAAGAGGGTTTGTGACTTTTCGTGGTGGTAGAAAATTAACAGGCGCAGCGAGACGGGCAAGAAAATTACGCACAGGCAGATCTCGTAGCCGGAAATCCCCATCTCGAAGGCGGAAATCTGCATCCCGAAACAGATCATTATCCCTTCGTGTCACGAAATGATACACATGGCAGGTGGCAAGAAGAAACGCAAATCAAGACGGAGGTCGAAATCGTCCAAATCGCTGAAGAAACGATCGACTTCTGTAAAAAGGCGGAAATACTAAGGACCCAAGCCAAGAAACCACACGATAATATTGAGTTCAATTTCGACGAGTATCTTTCCATACCACCTTGACGACGTAAACACGTTAAAATACAAAATTACTTGAAAAACATTTATTGATGCATGTCAAAAATCTGTCCGCTTACTCGATTCCCATAAATTATGATAGTTTAAAGACGTCTAATGTACAGTCCGTGAATGACGCTACAACGCCGGCGTCGGTTCGTATATACATTTGCCAACCAGTTGCACCTATTGGCGTGTTATAATTACTGTAGAATACTACACTAGATTGTACTGGAGTACTGAGAGAAGGAGATGCAAGAATTAAAGCATATCTATCTGATGGACGATCTGCTGACGTGCTGTCTCGATTCGGGTAAAAACTCAAATACGCAGACCCAGTAGCACCATCTGTCGCAATTCTTCCAGTTAGCGTTACCAAGGCAGAATTGTATGTCTCGCTATTTATCGCATTCACACCAATCGGTATGTATCCTGTTGAACCTGTAGCGCCTATTGACCCGTTTCTAATAAAAAAAGGTGTCGACAAAATCCCGGTAGCTCCAGTTAATCCAGTAGCTCCGGTAGAGCCAGCAAATCCTGTTGAACCCGTAGCACCTGTAGTACCTGGACCTATGGCGGATGAGAAGCCAGTTGCTCCTGTGTTTCCATATTGCTGTGATATCAAGCCCAATGCAGGATCTGATGATATTCGCCACGTTTTTGTAGGGTCTGAGCTTGTTACGTCCATAAAGCTGGACTTGAAACCAGTGGATGCAACTATAGTACCGGCAGTGTCCGCAGACAACGACCCCTTTCCTATGGTGACTGAGCCAGGCCCAACGTACACATGCCGCCAGCGAACCCCTGTGCTGCCGAGGGCATACGAATCATCAACACCCGGGATGATGTCGCCATCCATGTAGATGATACCAGATCCTGTAGCAGCAGCCGTTGTACTGTACATAAACCCACTGGCTCCTGTAGCAGCTGATCCATTGTAAAATAAAACCGCATTCGTAGGGCCTGAAAATGCAAATGATCCCGTAGCGCCAGTGGCTCCTGTAGCCCCAAATGTGGTGTTGCTGTTGTACACAATTTCCTTGGTACCTGCGTTGTAAAACATGGCCGTCTGAACTGTGTTGTCATTGCGAACTGGAACGACAAAGAAACCAGTGGCAGCAGTTGCACCTGGATTCAAAGGATTAACTGACGCGTTTAATATAATAGAACCAGACACTTGAGCTGTTACGCCAGCAGAGTTTCCAATTGCAATTGCATACGCACCTTGACTTGCGCTCCCAGCCGAATTGCCAATCGCTACTGCATTTGTTCCTTGAGCAGTTCCACCCGCATTCGCGCCTAATCTAATAGTCGAACTTCCTACTTGCCATGATGATACACCGTCCCAATACAAGTAATCAGATGGAGCCGTGCCTGAAATTGCACCCGGGGTTCCAACAACAGCCAAAATACCAGTCGCTCCTGTAGCACCCGTGGCGCCTGTAGAACCTTGTTCAGCAATACCAGTTGCGCCTGTAGATCCTGTGGCGCCGGTAGTGCCAATTACACCAGTTGCACCGGTCGCTCCTGTAGCACCCGTGGCGCCTGTAGAACCTTGTTCAGCAATACCAGTTGCGCCTGTAGATCCTG
>Ga0105055_10011125_pt1 | contig 11152 bp, 12 predicted proteins | sample BON03_FD_78090 | JGI IMG/M metagenome (GOLD analysis project Ga0105055, IMG submission 78090) | Freshwater microbial communities from Lake Bonney liftoff mats and glacier meltwater in Antarctica - BON-03 | ecosystem: Environmental > Aquatic > Freshwater > Ice > Glacier meltwater | place: Lake... | reverse complement strand
TGATGGGCGGCTTGGTTTTGACCGCCGGGTGCGGCTGGAATTTCGTGGCACGCAGCTCAGTTCCGACGGCGGTCTGCTGGTGATGCTCGGGTTGTCTGATCTTGCGTCGGGTGCGCTCAATGACAACCGCAAGGGCAAGAACACCGTTCACCGGCTTGACGGGCTTTTTCGACAATCTACATATGGGCGGCTGGCGGGCTACGAAGACGTTTACGATGCTGACCGTCTCGCCCTTGATCCCGTCTCATGCGCCAGGTGGTGGGCGGGCGTGCTGTCGACGCGCAGGCGGCCTCGGCCTCGCAGATGGGGCAGTTCGAGACCGAGACGCTGGCCCTGCCCGGGAGTCGGGTGGCTTTGGCCGATCTCAATGGCCAGTGGATTGACCGCTTCCATGACCGCCGCAGGCTGAAGTACATCACGCTGGACATGGACAGCTCGGTCAGCCCAACCCATGGTGATCAGGAAGGCACCGCATGGAACGGGCATTTCGACTGCACCTGCTGCCACCCGAACTTCCTGTTCAACCAGTTCGGCATGCTGAAGCGCTGCGCCCTGCGCAACGGCAACGTCCACAGCGCCGAGGGTTGGCAGGATGTGCTCGACCCGGTGATCGCCCGATATGCCAAGCGCGACATCATGCGCTTTTTCCGCGCCGACGCCGCCTATGCGATCCCTTCGATCTATGTGCGGCTGGATGCAGCGGGCTACTTTTACGCCATCCGGCTGCCCGCCAACTCCGTGCTGCGTTCGAGGATCGCGCATCGATTGACCCGCCCCGTCGGCCGCCCGTCGCCAACCAAGGTCAAGCGCCTCTACGAGGACTTCGAGTATCAGGCAGCATCATGGGACAAGCCCCGCCGTGTCATCGCCAAGATCGAATGGCATCCGGGCGAGCTGTACCCAAAGGTCGGCTTCATCGTCACCAACCTGCCCATGGAGCCAGGCTGGGTGGTGCGCTTCTAAAACCAGCGCGGCACCACCGAGCATCACATCAAAAAAGGCAAGTATGCCTTCCGCTGGACACGGCTGTCGTGCAAGCGGTTCCGCGACAACGAAGTGCGGCTGCAACTGCACGCCCTTGCCTGCAACCTGGCAACGTTGCCTCACGCTGCATCGATCTGCCAGAGGCCTTGGCCAACTGGTCGCCGACATCCCTCCAGTTCAAGCTGATCAAGATGGGGGCCCGCGTGGTGCGACACGCCCGCGCCATCACCGATCCGCTTGCCGAGGTTGCGGTGACCGGCCCGATGGTGCGCGCCATCCTCGCCGCGATCCGCCGATTGCGGGCACCGCCGTCATGCGCGTGACGCTGAAACTGCCAGCAAACGAACGAGCGCGGCTCGGCAGCTCTGTCTGGCGCGCTGAAAAACGGCACCGTTGGGCAGGAGTGATGCGGGTTCGCGACCAGATCGGCCTACATTCGGGCGTCTTGGCCCACGCAAGCGCCGTCCGAGCCATAAAACACTTGATCAGACAGCAAAATCAGGCAACCTTTCAATCAAGCGGCTCGCCGTTTGGGGTATGCAGGTTTGGCTCATTGCGCCCTTAACCGGTGCTTTAAGGGGGCCTGTTTGTTGCAAGATATCAAAAGATCGGACTTTCTGCGTCAATGGATGTGATGCGTCTGAAAGCCGTGCTGCACCGGGTGCTGATCCTGGGGGTGATCTGGGTTGTGCTGAGCGGCACCCAGATCAAAGCCCTTGTGTTCGGCGTGGCAATCGTGCCCGCGGCGGTCTGGCTGAGCCTGCAACTGATCCCCGCACAGAACCCGTTGCGCCTTTGGGGGCTGGTCCGCCACATACCAGTGTTCATCTGGGGCTCTTTGCGCGGTGGCGTTGATGTGGCGCTGCGGGCGTTTTCGCCTGCCATGGGACTGCGCCCCGGCTGGGTCAAGGTGCCGGTGGCGCTTGATGCTGGCGGGCGCGTCGCTTTGTGCAGCGAGTTGTCCCTGATGCCCGGCACGCTGTCTGCCGGCATGCGCGACGGCAAGCTTCTGGTGCATCTGCTGGACAAGGATGCGGGGTTCGAGGACGGCATCCCGCAGACCGAGGCGGCCATCGCGGCGATGATCGGCCAGAGCGACAACGCGGGGGAACGGTCTTGACGACATGGCTGACCTTTGTTGCGCTGGGCGTGCTTGTCTGCCTTGCCGCCGCGCTCTGGCGGGTCTGGACGGGGCCACAGCGCGCCGACAGGATGATGGCGGCGCAGCTTGTCGGGACCGGCGGCGCGGGCATTCTGATCGTGCTGGCGCCCCTGAGCGGATGGGAGATTCTGGATGTGGCGCTGACTTTGGTCATGCTGGCGGCGCTGGCCTCGGTCGGGTTCGTGAAGGCGGCCAGCGGCGATGGCGCGGGCGACCCGGAAGAGGAGGACAGCCCTGCGCCCCCGCTACGCCAGGCGGGAAAAGATGTCGGGGCAGAAGCGGATGGCTGATATTGCAACCTATGTGCTGACCGGGCTTGGCCTGATGTTCTTTCTGGCGGGGACGGTCGGCCTGATCCGCTTTCCCGACACTTTCAGCCGCCTGCATGCCCTGACAAAGGCGGATAATCTGGGCCTTGGCCTGACTGCGCTGGGCATTGCCTTTCAGGCGCAAAGCTGGCGCGAGATCGCCTTGCTGGTGCTGATCTGGGCTTTGGCGCTGCTCTCGGCTGGCACTGTGGCGCAGCTTGTGGCGCGCACGGCCCTGAACGAGACAGACCCCGAGTGATCCTGTTCGATGCCACCCTTTGCGCTCTGATCATTGCGGTGGCGCTGGCGACGGTTGCGGGGCGCGACAGCTTTCGCGCCATCGTGTTCTTCATCGTCTACGGGCTGTTCGTCGCGGTGGCATGGGTGCGGCTGGATGCGGTGAACGTGGCGCTGGCCGAGGCGGCGATCGGCGCGGGGCTGACGGCGGTGCTGTTTCTGGCGGGGATCGGACGGTTGCGCCGCGCGCATGTTCAGGCGGATCAAGGCGTGCCGTTGCACCTGCCTGCGGCCTTGGCCTGCACCGGGTTGACGGCGGCGCTCGGCTGGGCGTGGTTCGCGCTGCCCCTGCCCGACCGGCCTGCCCCGCAACTGGCGCAAGCCATGCCACAGGCGGGCGTGGAGAATGCGGTCACGGCGGTGCTGCTGAACTTCCGCGCATGGGATACGCTGCTGGAAACCGTGGTATTGTTGGCGGCGCTGATCGGTGTCTGGATGCTGACGCGCGATGGCAACTGGTCCGCCCCGGTTGGCCTGCCGCAGCACGTGCGACCGGGCGGCGTTCTGTCAGGCTTTGGCCGTGTGCTGCCACCGGTGGGCTTTCTGGTGGGCGTCTATCTCGTCTATGCCGGGACAAGCCGTCCGGGGGGCGCGTTTCAGGGCGGCACCGTGCTGGCGGCTGTCGGTCTGGTGGCGGCCATGGCGGGGACGGTGCGCCCGCCGCGCATCACGGCAACAGGCTGGCGGGTGGCGCTGATCATCGGGCCGCTGGTGTTCTTGCTGGCGGGCGTGGCGGGCGAGATGCTGGGCAGCGGGTTCCTGACCCTGCCCGTGGCCATTGCTGGCAATGCCATTCTGGCGATCGAGATCGCGCTGACCGTTTCCATCGCGATGACGCTGGCCTTTCTGGTGCTGGGTCCGCCGGAAAGCGATGACAGCGGCGGGTCCGCTTCATGAGTGCGCTGGATTTTTTCGCGCTGACAGGCGCCGCGCTGGTCGGGCTGGGCAGCTATGGCCTGATCGCGATCCGGCATCTGCTGCGCCAGATCATCGCCTTCAACCTGATCGGATCGGGGCTGTTCTTGTTCTTCGGCGCTGCCGCCGCACGCGGGGGGGACAGCGATCCGGTGCCACAGGCGCTGATCATCACGGGGATCGTCGTGGCGCTGTCGGCCAGCGCACTGGCGTTGGGGCTGGCGGTCGTACAGGCTGAGGCGTCGGGACATGCGGAATTGCCGGGTGGTGACGACGCCAGCGATGCTCCCGACGATGCAGAGGACGCGACATGAGCGCGTTGGTGATCCTCTTGGCCCTGCCGCTGCTGGGGGCCATGGCCGCCGTGGCGCTGCCGCCCAGGGCAGGACGGCTTGCGGCGCTTTTTGCTGTGGCGGGATCGACGGCCGCCGCTCTCTGGCTGACCGTGCAGGTCGCCGCACAGGGCGTGATCCGGCTGGAGCTTGGCGGCTGGGCACCCCCGCTTGGCATCGCGCTGGAGGTGGACGGGCTGGCGGCGACGATGATCTGCATGGCAGCCCTTGTCGTGCTTTGCGTGGCGCTGGTGGCGCTGCCGATCATGGCACCGGACAAGGCAGGCGCGCGGGCCGCTTTCGGGTTCTGGCCCTTGATGCTGATGCTCTGGGCCGCGCTGAACAGCGTGTTCGTGTCGCGCGATCTGTTCAACCTTTATGTGGGGCTGGAACTGCTTAGTCTGGCCGCTGTTGCGCTGGTCGCGATTGGGGGAAAACCCGCGGCGATCACGGCCGCGATCCGCTATCTGTTCTTCGCGCTGGCAGGCTCGCTTTTGTATCTGGCAGGCGTTGTGCTGATCTATGCCGCGCATGGCACGCTGGATATCGGCCTGCTCGCCCGGCGCGTGGCGGCTCCGACGGACCCGCTGGCGCTGGCGCTGATGACAGCCGGGCTGATGGCAAAGACCGCTTTGTTCCCGTTCCATGTCTGGCTGCCGCCTGCCCATGCAGGCGCACCCGCCCCGGCCTCGGCCATGCTGTCGGCATTGGTGCCCAAGGCATCTTTCGTCATCCTGCTGCGGCTCTGGTTCGAGGCGATGCCGGAGCTTGCCACCGAAACAGCGCTGCTGATCATCGCGCTTCTGGGGACGGGGGCGGTGTTCTGGGGCAGTCTGCGGGCGATGGCGCAATCGCGGCTCAAGCTGATCGTGGCCTATTCGACCGTCGCGCAGATCGGCTATCTTTTCGTGGCCTTCCCGCTTGCCGGCGAGGGCAGCACAGGGGTGCCTTGGGCCGCAGGTGCATGGAACGGGGCCGTTTTTCTGGCGATCAGCCATGGGCTGGCCAAATCCGCGATGTTTCTGGCCGCAGGTCAATGGATGATGGTCACCTCAAGCGACCGGCTGGACGACCTGCGCGGGATGGCGCAGGCGATGCCGATGACCGCCTTCGCCTTTGCCCTGTCGGCGGTGACACTGACGGGGCTGCCGCCTTCGGGTGGGTTTACCGGCAAATATCTGGTGATGACGGCGGCATTCGCGTCCGGCCAATGGGGCTGGGCCCTGGTGATGGCGGCGGGGGGCTTGCTTGCGGTTGCTTATCTCTACCGCCCGCTGGCGCTGATCTTCACGCCCGGAGATGTCGCGCGCGGCATCTTGCCCTCCCGCGCATGGCAGGCGGTGCCCTTGCTGCTGGCCGGTGCTTCTGTCCTGCTGGGTCTGGCCTCGGCCCCGCCTTTTGATCTGCTGGCAATTGGCCGCCCCGGTGCTGCGGAGGACGGGTTATGACAGCCCTGCTTCCCGTTTTGTTGCTGATGTCCTCTCTGATTCCATCGGTGATCACCTTCTTTGTGGCGCAGGACAGCTACCGCGTGCGCAACAGCCTCAGCCTTGGCGGTGCCATTGTCAAAGTGGTGCTGATCGTCTTGATGCTCTTCGCGGTGGCGGACGGGGCCTATTACGAGACGGAGTTCCCGCTGGCCCCCGGTCTGGTGCTGTTGCTCAGGATCGACGCGCTGGCGCTGCTGTTCATCTCGCTTTCGGCGATCCTGTGGCTGCTGACCACGATCTACGCCATCACCTATCTCGGCACCAAGCCGAACCTGTCGCGCTTTTTCGGCTTTTTCAGTCTGTGCGTTGCGGCCACGACCGGGCTGGCGCTGTCCGGTTCGCTGATCTCGTTCTTCATCTTTTTCGAGCTTCTGACCCTGTCCACATGGCCGCTGGTGGCGCATAAACAGAATGAGGCCTCGCTGTCGGCGGCGCGGAGGTATCTGCTTTATGCCATGCCAAGCAGCGCTGCCCTGCTGTGGGCGATTGTCTGGCTGGAAAGCACGACAGGCCCCGTGCTGTTCACCGAATACACCGATATGGGCGCGCTGGACCCGATGAGCCAGCGGGCGATTTTCGCGCTGTTCATCTTCGGGCTGGGGATGAAGGCCGCGCTGGTGCCGCTGCATGGCTGGTTGCCCACAGCGATGGCTGCCCCCGCGCCGGTGTCGGCCCTGCTGCATGCGGTGGCCGTGGTCAAGGCGGGCGCGTTCGGCATCGTCCGCGTGGTTTCGGATGTGTTCGGGATGGAGCGCGTCACCGCGCTGGGCGTCGGCGTGCCGCTGGCGGTGCTGGCATCGGTCACGATCCTGTGGGGATCGTTCAGGGCGCTGCAACAACAGGAGATCAAGAAGCGGCTGGCGTTTTCCACCGTCAGTCAGGTCAGCTACATCATCCTCGGGGTGGCGCTGGCAAGCCCGCTGGCCATGATCGGGGGGCGGGCACATCTGGTGCATCAGGGGTTGATGAAGATCACGCTGTTCTTTTGCGCGGGGATTTATGACGAGCGGGCGGATGTGCGCCGGATCGACGGGCTGAACGGGTTGGGGCCACGGATGCCGTGGACCTCCTTGTGTTTCTCGCTGGGGGCCCTCGGGATGATCGGGTTGCCGCCTTTGGCCGGGTTCATCAGCAAGATTTACCTCGGACTGGGCGGGCTGGAGGCTGGTGCGCCGTGGGTGCTGGGGGTGCTTGCTGCCTCCACCCTGTTGAATGCGGCTTATTTTTTACCAATGATCTACCGGCTGTGGATCCTGCCCGCCGCCGATGATGCCAAGGGCGATGAAAGATCGCCGGGGTTGGTGATCCCCGCTGTGATTGCGGCACTGGCGGCACTGGGGGCCGGAGGATTGGCGGCTTCGGCCTTCAGCCCGCTGGGATGGGCCACGTTGATCGTCATGGGCGAATGATGGCGGATATCGTGCTCTGGACTGGTCCCGTTCTGCCGCTGGTGGCGCTCATCTGGCCGTTGCTGATGGCCGGGCTCGCCGCGTTGCCCGCCTGGCGGATGCGGTCGATACGGCTGCTGCCATTCGCGCCCCTGCCTGCCCTTTTGCTGGCCCTCACATCGGGCGAGGCAGAGACCACCGCGCCGCATCTGCTGCTGGGTGTGATGCTGCAACTGGATGAGAGCGGCAGGCTGTTGCTGGGCTTGACCGCAACGCTTTGGCTGATCGCGGGGCTGGCGGCGCAGACCATGGCGCGGCAGCCGAATGCCGCGCTGTTCGCGGCCTTCTGGTGCCTGACGCTGGCGGGCAATCTTGGCGTGTTTTTGGCGCGCGATATCGCCACCTTCTACGTGTCGTTCGCGGCGGTGTCGCTGGCGGCGTGGTTTCTGGTGGTCCATGACCGCACCGAGACGGCGCAGCGCGCAGGGCTCGTCTATATCGTGATTGCGGTGCTGGGCGAGGTCTGCCTGCTGCTGGGCCTGCTGATGGGCGCACATGCGGCCGACAGTCTGGAAATCGCGGTGATCCGCGAGATGCTGGGCGGGTCCGCCGCGCCCGCATTGGCCCTGCCCCTGCTGATCATCGGCTTCGGGATCAAGGCGGGGATGGTGCCGCTGCATGTCTGGCTGCCGCTGGCGCATCCGGCTGCCCCGGCAGTGGCGTCGGCGGTCCTGTCGGGTGCGATCGTCAAGGCGGGGCTTTACGGGCTGATGCAGTTTCTGCCCGAAGGTCAGGGGGTGCAGATTCTGGTGGTGCTGGGGGCGGCGGGCGCGTTTCTCGCCGCCTTGTGGGGGCTGACGCAGTCCAACCCCAAGGCGGTGCTGGCCTATTCCACGATCAGCCAGATGGGGCTGATGATCCTGCTCGTCGGCACCGGCGGCGCAGCGCGCGACAGCGTGGCCTATTACGCGGCGCATCACGGCTTTGCCAAGGGGGCGCTGTTTCTGCTTTGCGGGATGATGCTGAGTGCCGTGAGCCAAGGCCAGCGCGTGATCTGCCTTGTGGTGGCCGCAGTGGTCGCGGCATCGGTGGCGGGTCTGCCGCTGAGTGGCGGGGCGCTGGCCAAATCGGTTGCCAAATCCGGGCTGAGGGATGATCTGAGCCTGCTTCTCAGCCTGTCTTCTGTCACGACAACGCTGATCCTCGTGTGGTTCCTGTACCGGCTCTGGGCGCTGCCTGTGGCCAGGGACGCGCCTGATTGGTGGAGCCTGCGCCTTGTGTTGCCTGCCGTGGCGGGCGTTCTGGCCGTAGCTGCGCCCTGGATGCTGTGGGCTGACTGGTCAAGCGAGGCACTCGCCTACAACCTGAAGCAAGACACACTGACTGATGCGCTCTGGCCGGTATTGCTGGCGCTGCCCGTCGCGTTGGTGCTTGTGCGTAAGGCGTTGCCGGACTGCCCGCCGGGTGATCTGCTGCTGTTGCTCCCGCGCCGGCGGTTCGGCCCTCTCAATCTGCCGGAGGCCCCCGCACCATCGCGACGATTGCGCGCCATGGGCACCGCCGCATTCGTGCTGGTGTCAGCGACAGAGCACCGCCTGATCCGCTGGTCCCTGACCGGCACGATTCTGGCAGCACTCGTTCTGGTCTTTCTGGCAGCCCTTGTCTTCGGACCCGCCTGATCGGCCACAGCCGGAAATCAGCAATGGGGAATGCGCCGGACAGGCTGCGACCGAGGCGTCAGAGACAGCAAACCCGGCGGAAAGCGCGGCTTTGGGTGTTTTGTCTGACCGCGATGGTGGCCCCTGAGGGACTCGAACCCTCACGCCCGTACGGACCTTAGATTTCAAGTATTCCAGTCTAAGTTTTCTCAGGCCTTCACCAGCCTGTCTCATGGTCCCAAGTCATTGTTTTCAGGCATATCATTTCTTCCATAGCCTTCCGGTGTATTCGTCACCGTTCGGTCTGACAGAAGGTCCAGGCCAGGGCCAAATCCATGGAGGATAAACATGACTACCACCCCAACCCAAGCCCTTTTGGGGAAGCTCCACGAAGATTATCCGCAGGGCGCAATCCTGGATGACGCAACTGTCCCCGGCCTCCGTGTCGTCGTGGGCAAAAAGGCGTCGTCGTTCAAACTCATGGGCAAAATCAACAATCATGGCGGCACCTAAGTGACAGTATCGCTCGGGCGAACCGACCAAGTGTCGCTGAAAACAGCACGCGCCGAAGCGCAGGAAGTCCGCTTTGAACTTCCTCTGGCGTTGCTCGGATTCGTCTTTCTTTGTGCCTCGCATGCAGGCGTATTAGTACGGTGTGGCGTTGGTAAGGCATTGGAATGTGGTTTGTTCAGGGCGGCTTCCAGCAGGGCAGGCCCAGATTGGTGCGCCATTCCCTCAGTTCGATCCGGTAGGGCGCGCCTTCCTGCGGGTAGAAGCCTGCTTCGTTGCCGCTGCCCCCATTTATCTGATCGTATTCTTCACGCAGGATCAGGCGGATGATCTGCACCACGTGCATCGAAATGACATAAAGTATACCGGTGCGCGGATCGACCGCGGCACCGCCCCAATTGTTGGCACCGGCTGTGCCGGGATACAGGAATGTACCCTTCCACCGATGCCGGGGTGTAGATGCCCTCATAGCGCCAATGCTCGCGTTCCCGCGAGCATTGGCCAAAGCTGACTGCATCTGCAAATCCCCAGACGGCAGGCACCTCGAAGGGATAGTTGGTGGGCGGAGGAATAAGGGCAAAGGGCTGAGTTGGGGACGCGACCTCGCCTTCGGCATGGCTGGCTGGCACGGGACGGTCTTCGATGGGGAAAATCGGCTCTTCCGTCTCACGGTTCAACACGAAGATGAAGCCCATCTTGGTGGTCTGCACCAGTGCGGGGATCATCTGACCGTCGCGTTCGGCATCGACCAGCGTCGCGGCGGACGGGATTGATGCTTTCCGGATCGGTACCGAGATGCCGGGTCGGACGTTGATGACGCGTGGCGCATGGTCGTCATACCATTTTCTGGTCTCGAGACCCGGGCGCGTTCCGGTGATCGGTGTCAGCACCGCTTTGGATGATGGCGACCTGCGCCAGCAGCAGCCCGAAGATGACCTTCGATGTGACATCGGCGAAGGTGTAGATAAACTGCCTCACGACAACCCATGTACCGCTTTGGTTGATGCCGGGAATGCCGGGAATCAGGTAAGCCAGCCCATAAATGAACCACGTCAGGACAAGCAGCCTCCAGGCAATGACCATCATGCTGGCGGCACGGGGTGTAAGCGCCTGTTTGCCGGTCTTGACCGCTTCGTTGGCCACGAAGAGCAAGTAAAAGAATACAAGCCAGCTCAGTCCGCCCCAGATCCAAAATGGCGTTGCGTTGCCGTCGGCGAAACCCGCGACTTGCGGCTCGTAATATTGACCGATGTATCCCAAGATAATCATTGACGCACCCGCGATCGTCAGCTTGGCCCAACGCGACGTGAACCCCTTACCGGTGAACTGAAGCACGATGAGCAACTGCGTCAGCAGCATGGGCACGTCGATCAGCCAGTTGGCATAGCGGTATCCGTTGGAAAATACCTCGCCCTCAACACGCGAAAAGGTCATCGTCTCGGAATTGAACGCAAACGCCTGGTTCCACAACATCCACAGCAGAAACAATTCCAGCGTCGCCGAAACCATGACCACACCGGAGATGACGAAGGTAGCGCGGTATTTCTCACTCGCTTGCCTGACGGTCATCGCAAAATAGAACAACGACGCCGCGAACACGGCCGCGGTAAAGCCGAACATGTGACGGATCGTCTCGTACTGCCAGTATTCGTAGATGAAGAAATTTTCGTAATTGATCATGCCGGACTTCCAATCTTTTGCCCACCGGTCCCCAAGCAGACCATCCTGTGTTCCACGGCCTAGCGGTTTTGCGTTTCGATCAAGGCCCTTGGGTAAGCTTTGCAGTCTTTGAGCGTTCGACGCCCGACTTGGGCGCAATTTCTGGTTTCGAAGGCCGGTTCGTCCGGCTTTCGGTCTGATCGACATCCGGTTTGGCAGACGCGTCCAGCCGCTTTCCTGCCAGTCTTGTCGCTGTCGTCTTGACTGCCGGACGACGAGCGGCATGCGTGCACGTGGCGAAGGCAAGTGCGTCGGACCCGCGGGCCTGCACCTGGGTGCTACAAGGATCGGAGCACTTTCTTGAACCCAGGATCACGAGAATGGATCGGCCAGCGAGCAGCGGATGGATGACTGCCTCACGCCGGCCGCGCTCACGAGGGAGCCGGAGC
>Ga0105055_10011124_pt1 | contig 11154 bp, 9 predicted proteins | sample BON03_FD_78090 | JGI IMG/M metagenome (GOLD analysis project Ga0105055, IMG submission 78090) | Freshwater microbial communities from Lake Bonney liftoff mats and glacier meltwater in Antarctica - BON-03 | ecosystem: Environmental > Aquatic > Freshwater > Ice > Glacier meltwater | place: Lake... | reverse complement strand
GTGTGTGTGTGTGTGTGTGTGTGTGTGTGTGTGTGAGTGCGTGCGTGCGTGCGTGTATGTGCATGTGTGTGTTTGTATGTGTGTGCGCGCGTGTGCGTGTGTGTGCGCGCGCGCGCGTGTTTGCGTGTGTTTGTGCGTGTGCGTGTGTGCGTGTGTGCGTGTGTGTGAGTATGTGGGTGCGTGCGTGTGTGTGTATTTGTATGCGTGTGTGTGTGCTCTGTGTGTGTGTGTGTGCGTGTGTGCGTATGTGTGAGTGTGTGTGTGTGTATGTGTGCGTTTGTGTGTGTATATGTTGCTGTGTGTGCGTGTGTGTATGTGTGCGTGTGTCTGTGTGCGTTTGCGTGCGTGTGCGTGTGTGTGTGTGTGTGAGTGTGTGTGCGTGCGTGCGCGCGTGCGCGCGCTTGTTTGTGTGCGCGCGCGCGTGTGTGTAAGTATGTGTGTGTGCGTTGCTGCGTGTGTGTGTTCGCGCGCGCGTGCGTGCGTGTGTGCGTGTGCCTACCTACGTGCGCGTGTGTGCGCGCGCGCATGCCTGTGCGTGTATGCGTGGTCGCGCGCTTGTGTGTGTTTGTGTGCGCGTGCGCGCATGCGCGTTTTTGTATCGGGTTAAACCGTGGTCGCGCGCTTGTGTGTGTGTGCGTGTTCGCGCACGCGTGAATGTGCGTGTTTGTATCGGGTTAACCCGATCAACCCTAAACCTAGCGGTGATGGATACATATCGATGTATGCGATACATGGAAAGATGGATAGATAGATGCGATGCGCACTCCTGCATATCTGCATCACTCATGCCTTCAGAAGCCGGCTCGCTCAAGGTTGAACCCTAACCCTGAGCCTGATGTATATATATATATATAGATGCATTCCATGCACAGGCAAGTGGAAAGATGGATGCAATGTGCACTCCTACATCACTGCATCACTCAATTTATGCGAAGTCGGCTCGCTCAAGGTTTCCCCCTGACCCCGACCCTGATGTATATACATAGATATATTCCATGTACAGATAGTTGGACAGATAGATGCAATGTGAACTCCGGCATCTCTGCATCACTCAGGTCTTGCGACGTCAGCTCGCTTGTGGTTAACACTAATGCTGACCCCGACGCATACATATTGGTGTGTTCGTGTTGACACCTAGAAGGGCGTACTCCCCACCAGGCCACCATGAGCGCTGATGGTGGCCTAGTGGGAAGTACGCCCTACTAGGTTTCAACAAAAAACAATAGTCCTCACCGGAGAGACTACTGGGTGCGTGCGATCACCGATGGTGGCCTAGTGGGGAGTACGCGCTACTAGGTTTCAACAGTTCGATTTACAGAGATGCGCATATCTGCATCTCCGCGTCGCTAGTCTTCAGAAGCAGGCTCTTGTGTGGTTAACCCGAATCCCTGGTGTATATATATAGATGTGCTCGATACATGGAAAGATGGATGAATAGATGCGATGCGCACTCCGGCATCTCTGCATCGCTCAAGTCTTCAGAAGCAGGCTCGCATGTGGTTAACGCTAATCCTGACCGTGATAGATTCACATAGATGTGATCGCGACTCGCGTGGCCGCACCGTCGCCGAGGGCTAGCTTTGGACGGCGTACGGTATGCGGATGCACGGAGCAGCGCCGGCCACCGGTTTCGAAGCGTTACGAAACTAAGGCTAGAATGGGGGTATGGGGGAGTTTTCTTTTTGCTGCAGCAGCGCTCAAAACACCCACGCAAAATTGTTATAACGCCCAAGGCGTCAACCTCACATTTACAGAGATGCGCATACCTGCATCTCCGCGTCGCCCAGGTCTTCAGAAGCCAGCTCGCTTGTGGTTAACACTAATCCTGACCCTGATGCATACATATAGAAGTGTTCGATTTGCAGATATGGTTGTATCTCGATGCTGAGGTATTGGTCTTCCCTTCGGTATTCCTGCCGACGCTGTTTTTGTTGGCCGACTAACTTCGTCGCCAGCCATCACCACACAGCCTTCGGCCCGCGGCCGGAGGACTAGGATTGACTTCGGAGCCATCCAGCTCCGGGAATACCCCACCCTTTCTCTACTGTCTAATATGCGCATACCTGCATCTCCGCGACGCTCATGTCTTCAGAAGCCGGCTCGCTTGTGGTTACTAATCCTGACCCTGATGCATACATACAGATGTGTTCGTTTTACAGATACGTCACGGAGGCCCCCGCCGGTATCTCTACGTCTCCCCTCCGGTAGCTCCTCTGACCCGCAGGCGGGCGCGCCAGAGAGCGCCAGGCTAGACGCCTGCTTCCCGCACCGGCGGGTGTGTGTGATCTGCTAGACGCGGCAGTTACTCCCTGTAACGAGATATGCGCATACCTGCATCTCCGCGTCGCTCATATCTTCAGAAGCCGGCTCGCTCTGCGAGCGTTTATACAGCTCGATGTAGCGCAGCCGCACGCGGCGCCGCGTCTCAAAGTATCCTGGAAACAAAGGTTAACCCCTGGTTAGTGTTAGGGTTGGGGTTAACCCAAGCGAGAAGCGAGACCGATACGTAAACGTAAAAGGTTACGTGATATTAGCACGTGTCAATGCCAGTGCTTTGTGTAATGTGTGAGGGGAAACCGTGCATCGTGCACCAAACCGAATTGCTACTGTGCAGTATGCATGCATGCATGCACAGATAACGGGTTATAACCCGAATGGGTTAAACCGTGGGTTAACCCGAGCTCGATGAGCCGCAGCCGCACGCGGCGCCGCGTCTCGAAGTATCCTGGTCACGAGGGTTAAGGGTTAGCGGTTTAACCCCTTCGGGTTAACCAACGGGTTAACTCCCAGCCGATCCTTGTTTCGGGTTAACCTATTAAACCTAGCCCTGGAAACAAGGATCGGCCGGGAGTCGAACGCCAGATAGTCGCTGGGTTGCAGAGGACAACAGACCACTGTGCCAGTTGTCCTCTAAGCGCTTAGAGGGGGAGTTGCACAACTGGTAAAATACGGCTCATTTCCTCTACACGGTTTAGGTTGCAGGTTCCCTGTGCGCCTACGTGATTCGACTCGAGGTTCCTGTTCTCAAAACAGGGAACCACTTAGTCGGAACTCGCGTAGGTACCTGAAAAGGGCGAATCCACTTATATCGGTTAATTTGTAGCTGCAGGGCACATTTAACCTCGACCGTTCAGAAAGCGAGTTATCTTGCGTGCAGAAACCCGTCGACAGCAAGGCCTAGCCTAGACCAATTGTAAACTCCTATCACCGCGCGTAGGGGATAGTCAAAAGTGGGAGCGTTGCCATCTTTTTTTCGGGTGAATCCCGGTAGGCTAACCCGAAACATGGACGCGACAAACGGTTGATTTAGATTGGATGCCCATCCTAGGTGGGGATTACCTATTCACGTGCTCCTGTGGCGTAGGTATAATACAACGAATCAAGTGTTCCGTCTGGTTTACCCTGTACATGGTATGCATACGTGCAGTTTCAAGTTGATGATTCACAAAGCAGGCTAACACGGAATGGGGTTAACCCGTACGTCACGTTTCCTCTACACAACAACGACTATCTGGGGTTCGATTCCTAGTAGGCCGCAAGTGGTAGCCTACCTGGAAAAAGCTGCCAGCCTCGTTGCCGCAGCAGCTCGTGCTTAACGCGCTGCAACGCGATAGGGTTAACCCCGCATAGACTGCAATACCACGGGTTAATCCGAGGGCCAGCTGTGATTCCGTGTCGGGGGATAGAGTGTCGTGCTTACCTGGAAAGAGCTGCCAGCCTCGTTGGCGGAGTTGCTCGTGCTTAACGCGTTGTAACGCGATCAGCCACGCGAGGCGCGTCGAGTTAACCCTTAACCCAGTTTGTATGGCATACGCCATACAGTATTGGTGATGGCAATATCGTGTAAAGGCCAACTAAGCTCGGCGAGAGTCGTTCGCGGCGGACAGTTTGGGTGATCGCACCCAGTAGTCTCTCCGGGGAGGACTCCTGTTTTGTTGAAACCTGGTGGGGCGTACTCCCCACTAGGCCACCAGCAGCGCTGCTGGTGGCCTAGTGGGGAGTACGCCCTACTAGGTGTCAACAAACTCACAGCATGCGTACCTGGGAAGAGCTGCCAGCCTCGTTGCCGCAGTTGCTCATGCTTAACGCGCTGTAACGCAATCAGCCACGCGATGCGGGCTGTGCCCGACGCAACTCGGATCGGCCGGACAAAGGGCCCGGCCGAGGAGCGAGCGCCAATGTCGTGCGCGACCCTCGCTTGCAGGCGGTGCACGTACTCCATCAGGCGCAGGTTGTCTCGGAGTTGCTGTTCCGACAGACGTAACGCCAACGCAGAGAGAGAAACTTGCATGGATACCCGCGGCTGTACAGGGGGTAAGGTAGGGGTAGGGTAAGGGTTAATCTCTGGGGGTTAACCCCTAGGCTAAGCGTTAACCCCTCGGGTTGACCCTTAACCTGAGGCGTAGCGCCAACGCAGAGAGAGAAACTTGCATCGATATCCGCGGCTGTACAGGGGGCAAGGTAGGAGTAGGGTTAGGGTTAATCCCCTGTTGGGTTAAGGGTTCAGCCTTAAGCCGAGAGAGAAACTTGCATCGATATCCGCGGCTGCACAGGAGTAAGGCAGGAGTGGGGTTAGGGATCAATCCCTGTCAGTGGACACGCGGGTTAAGGGGTCAACCCCACTCCCACTTCAGGTTAACCCGAGATCAAGCCCTGTCAGTGGACGTGCAGCCGCATATAACGTGTGAAAGAAAAACAGTCACCATCGGGATAGGGTTTACGGATTGAGTTAGAGAGAATGCCTTGCATCTATATCCGCGGCTGCACAGGGGGTAAGGTAGGCGCAGGAATAGGGCCAATCCCCTGTTGGGTTACGGGTTAAGCCTTAACCCGAAAGTGACACTTGCATCGATATCCGCGGCTGTACAGGAGTAAGGCAGGGGTACGGTTAGTGACCATTAAGCTGATCTAGAGGTAGGGTAAGGGCCCATCTACTGATCTAACAGGTTCACCCGAGCTGCTGTTCCGACAGGCGTAGCGCCAGCGCAGAGAGAGACACTTGCATCGATACCCGCGGCTGCAGAAACGCACAGTAAGGTTTAGTATCAGTCGACGCGTGGCCACGTCTGACGTGTGAAAAACAAAGCCACTCTCGGATCAGTTCCCTGTGCGTGTGTGCCCGTGTTCCCTTTGTATACAAACCGTCTGTGAAGGAGCATCTGCAAGCATCAAGATAGGCTTTAAGGCGTGGGTTAGAGAGAGACACTTGCATCGATACTCGAGGCTGCACAGGGGTAAGGCAGGGGTAAGGTTAAGGTTAACCGCTGGGGGTTAACCTTAACCCCTAGAGTAAGGGTTAACCCCTCGGGTTAGCCCCTAACCCGGGGCGTGGGACCAGCGCAGAGAGGACAACTGGCAGGGGTAGAGTAAGGAATCGGTGCACGTACTCAGGTTAACCCCCTTAGCACTGCTGGAGTACGTGCTCAGATTCCTTCGGGTTGAGCCGAGCTGCTGGTAGCTAGATACATGACGGTATTAGAGCTGTGGGGATGAGATCGCCTGGGGTGTGGAAAGAGAGAGAGAAACTTGCATCGATACCCGCGGCTGTACAGGGGGTAAGGTAGGCGCAGGGTTAGGGTGAATCCCCTGTTGGGTTAACGGTTAAGCCTTAACCAGAGAGAGAAACTTGCATCGATACCCGCGGCTGCACAGGGGGCAAGGCAGGGGTAGGGTCAGGGTTGACCCCTGCGGGTTAACCCCTAGGGTAAGGGTTAATCGGGTTAACCCTTCACCCGAAGGCATAGCGCCAGCGCGGAAAGATAAACTTGCATCGATACCCGCGGCTGTACAGGAGTAAAGCAGGGGTAGGGTTGAAGGTGCCCTGTGCGCCTAAGTAAGTCGACTCTGAGTTACCTATAATCAAAACGACGAAACTCTTGGTCAAAACTCGCTCATGTACATGAGCAAAGCGAATTTAAACATAGCGGTTAATTAGTAGCTGCAGGGCACCTTTAAGGCGCATCCCTCGTCATTGAACGTGCGGCCGTATCTTATGTATACACCAACACAGTCACCGCGGGTTAATCCGAGGCGTAGCACCAGCGCAGAGATGGTGCTATGCCTCGGATTAACCCGCGGTGACTGTGTTAGCCGCGGTTAAAGGGTTAACTCGACAGGCGTATCGCCAGCGCAGAAAGGGACACTTGCATGGATACACGCAGCTGCGCAGACAATAAGGCAGGGGTAGGGTAAGGAATCAGTGCGGTTAACACAATGACGTGGCGCGCACCTGTTGGCCCGCGGAACGAAACGCCACACTGACGGAAGCCGAAATCGAGTCTATCGTACGCGTGCTAGGGTTAACCCGAGGTTGGCCTCGGGTTAACACGAATCTGGCCGGGGTCAACCCAGCGGCTGGGCGCGTCTCCCTACTAACATGAATAAATACATAAAAAACTCCGTACCTGTTGGCCGGCGGGACGAAACGCCACGCTGACGGAAGCGGAGATGAGTGCCATCATAGTGTCACCATATATAAATATATAAAAATTTATCAAGCTATTCGGTGGCAGAAGGCACTAGTGGCCATTTATGTATATAGAGGTACATCTAGCCAGGGTCAGGGTTAACCCGCTCACCTGTTGGCCCGCGGGACGAAACGCCACGCTTACGGAAGCCGAAATCGGTGCCATCATGTAGTGCCCGCTCAGAATGGCCGAGCTGCCAGCGCCAACGGTTGGCTGTGCAGCACCTGGCCCACCGTGCCGTAAGCGCCCCCCTCCTGTATCGGCGCGTGCAAGCCCCCCTCCGGTAATAGCCCTTGAAAGCCCCTCTCTGGTATCGGCCCTTAAAGGCCCCCCTTCGGTATTGGCGCGTGCAAGCCCCCCTCTCGTATCGGCCCCACCGTGCCGTGCCGAGAGCCCCCCTCCGTTATCGACCCCGCCATGCACGAGTGTGCGCAGCCACCTATGAACACGGCAACGAAAGACGGTTTACAATACAAAGAGAACACGAGCACACACGCACAGGGAACTGATCCGAAAGTGGCTTTGGGAGTCCAAGGGGAGCTCCCTGGAATATATCTAAATGCTTGGGGGGGGAGTCGACGCCGCGACCCTAGTGGCCGCCTTAGGCGCCGGCCCGCCGTAGTGCCGCTGAGCCCGATACCCTGATCCCAATTCTTCGGCAGTGACCGTCATTTCTGCCATTCGACTGCCTGCAACGGGCTAATTCTCTTATCGTACCAGGCTAAATTATTAGGCTAATAAAAATCAATTGGCGAAGCAAGAAAAGAGCCAAAAATTCGCGACCAGGGAATCGGGCTCAACGGCTATGTGAAAAACGGAATCGTTGCTGTGTTCACAGGCCGTTTTGAGTGGGGTTGGCGCGCGGTATAGGCCGTCTAAGTGAGGTTGGTGCGCTGTGGAACTGTGTTCCCCGTGTGTTGGTGGTGGGGGCAACTGTGCCAGCGGCGGTGTGCCGCTGGGGGCAGTGCCTGCGCTGTCCTGGTGTCGGGAGGTTCCCCGCAGGGCTAAACATGTCAAATTCATAATATAGCACGTGCATGAGCATACGAGAATCACGCTGACAGGGAACTATTATGAGAGTGGCTTCAAATGCCACACGGATGGGGGGACGGTTACTTTGTACCTATAGACGCCGGGGGAAGAGTCGACGCCGACCCTGCACATTCAAAGAAACAGAAAGACGGCCCTGCCACTGGCATGCAAGGTTCTTAAAGGTCCTAACAAGGAAGGGCATTAAGTCAGAAGGGGTAGTAGTTGGGTGAATCCGATAGCACGTCATTCTTGTAGAGGAAACGTGCCGTACTGTACCAGTTGTGCCACTTAAACTCTGCGGTGGCAATCGAGTGAGCGCCTTCCACAATGCCGATGTTTTGTAGAGGAAAAGTGCCGTACTGTACCAGTCGTGCCATTTTCCCTCTAAGTGCTTAGAGGAACAGTGGCACAACTGGTACAGTACGGCGCGTGTCCTCTACACAACAGCGACCAAGGCCCTAGTATTGGCCTCAAGGCAGAAGGAGTAGTAGTTGGGTGAATCCGATTGCATGTCATGAGCAGGCTCTAGTTTGCCTTTCTAATAAGTAAAAAAAGACGCGAGCAGACGTTGACCATTTCATTGCAAAATGGCGAATAACTGTGTTTTTCTCGAATTGTGTTGGCCTAATTCATTTAGCCATTTAGCCGCCTTCAATTATAACGGCCAAAGTACGACCTCCCTCCGCGTCGACGGATTTCTTTAATTTTAGTGAAACGTGGGCCTGCTCATTGAAGGCAGGGCTAAATAAATTAGGCCAACCCAATTAAAGAAAACAAACGGTTCGGAAACGGTTATTCGCCAGCTTTGCAATGAAATGGTTAACGTCTGCGCGCGTCGATGTTTACTTATTAGAAAGGCGCACTGGGGCCTGCTCATTCTCACCTCGCCGTCTCGTGCAGCGGCAGGTTCGGGTCGAGCATCGCCTCGCAGTTGCAGTGGTGGTACACCGCCAGGCCGCCCAACTTAGCAACCTTGAACTGACCCGCGCCGTCCCTGATAGAGGAAGAGGAGTAGCATACGTTAATATACAGCAGAAAATAATTCAAACCATATATTGGTGGAAAGCTCTGGTACACCGCCAGGCCGCCCAACTTAGCAACCTTGAACTGACCCGCGCTGTCCCTGATCGAGGAGGAGGTGTGGTATAAGAATATTTACTACCGGACAGAATGCGAACAAGACATCATCGCACAGCTTGTCATTCTGGTGAAGCCCTACCCATCCCGCGAGCCCGCTTTACTTAGCAACCTTGAACTGACCCGCGCCGTCCCTGGTAGAGGAAGAGGAGTAGCATACGTTAATATACAGCAGAAAATAATTCAAAACACATATTGGTAGATAGCTCTAGAACACCGCCAGCCCGCCCAACTTTGCAACCTTGAACTGACCCGCGCCGTCCCTAATAGAAGATAAGGGGTAGCATTAGTATAAATGCTTCCGGAAATAATTCAGTTAGTGCTTGTATGAACCATTTTATTAAAACATGCATTGGTCAAAAGCTCTAGTACACCGCCAACCCGCCCAACTTTGCAACCTTAAACTGGCCCGCGCCTTCCCTAATAGAAAATAAGGGGTAGCATTAGTATAAATGCTTCCGGAAATAATTCAGTTAGTGCTTGTATGAACCATTTTATTAAAACATGCATTGGTTAAAAGCTCTGGTACATCGCGAGCCCGCCCAACTATGCAACATTAAACTGGCCCGCGGCGTCCCTGGAAGAGGCAGAGGAGTAGCATACGTTAATATAAGGCCGGACACAATTCGCTTAGTGCGTTTATGAACCAGTTTTATTGAAAAAGACATCGGTCAAAAGCTCTCGTACACCACCAGCCCGCCCAACTTGGCAACCTTGAACTGGCCCGCGCCGTCCCTGGTAAAAGATACAGGGGTAGTATAAGTATCTACACTGCCAGAAAAACAAAAAATACATTGTTTCAGAGCTTGATCTTCTGTGTGTAGAAGCAGGCTTTAGCACTGTCGCACGCGCAGACAATACTCTACTTTTGACTAGACCACCGCAGGATTTACGCTTCGCAAAGTCACCTAACTTAGCAACCTTAAACTGGCCCGCACCGTCCCTGGTTGAGAAAGAGGGGTAGTATAAGTATATACACTGCCAGAAATAATTCGAAAAGACATTGTTTCCGTGCTTGATCTTCTGGTTAAAGAAATAGGCCCTGACACTGTCGCCCGCGCAGACAATGCTCTACTTGTAACTAGGCCACCATAGGCGTTAAGCCTTCGCAAGGCCTCCTAACTTGGCAACCCTTCAACTGGCCTCCGTTGTCCCTGTTGAGAGAAGGGGAGTAGTGTAAGTATACATGCTTCCGGAAACATCAAAAATCGGGTTCACCCCGATTCCAAGCCGCGTGCTACCCGTTGCCTTGCGTCAACCCCGAGGCACCTTTACATTGTCTGTTTACCTGTTGAAATAGCGCTCGCCGCTCGAGTTTGCCGAGATGGAGAGGTCGGATAATCCTATAATCAGGGTTCACCCGAAGAAACTCGACGTCGAAACACGTAGGCGCACAGGGTACATATACATGGTCTGTTGATGGTTGTATCCCGATGCAGAGGTATTCGTCCTCCCTCCGGTATTCTCTCCTCAGTACGCTGTTTTTGTTGGCTGCCGACTACGTCGTCGCTCTACTGTCTGTGTACCTGTTAAACGAGCGTTCGCCGCCCGAGTTCGCAGAGAAGATGGAGAGTTCGGCCATTGTGGCGCCGATGGCGAAAGCCGCGGTCGAGTTGGTGGCGTCTTCGTACCGGACGTGCATGTTGCGTAAAGCGAGCTGCACGTTGTTGACGATTCGCCTGGGGCATAGTTTAAGGGAAGGCGGATTACGCGTGTAGAGGACACGCATAGCGCATAGTGCCGACAGCGTTCGATCTATGATATGTGTGTCGCCCGTCCCACGGGTAGCTGTGATCTGTGTGTCACCCGTCCCCACAGGTTGTGTCCTCGTGTAAACGTGCGACATACAGATCACAGATCTAACAATAGCGAGTGAGCGCCATCTTCGGGAGTTGCTGTTTTGCGAAAGGCGAGCTGCACGGTGTTGACGATCCGCCTGAGGAGGATATGTCGCTCGTTGCTGAGCTTGTGTGTGTCGTGTGTATCTGTGTGTGCGTATGTGTGTGTGTGTGTGTGTGGGTGTGTGTATGTGTGTCGGTGTGTATGTGTGTGTCGGGTGCGTGTATGTGTATGTGTGCGTCGTTATGTCGCTCTCTGTGTGTGTGTGTAGGTGTATGTTTGTGTGTGTTTTTGTTAGGGTTAACCCCCTCGCCCTAACCGCGTTTTCGTAGCGGACGTGCATGTTGCGAAAGGCGAGTTGCACGTTGTTGACGATTCGCCTGAGGAGATGTAGAAGAGATCAAAGGGAAGCGGGCTAGAGGTTTAAAGCACAAGTACTGTGCGTCCAGCGAGTGAGATCCTCCTCAGGAAGTCGCTGTTTGCGAAAGGCGAGCCGAATGGTGTTGACGATTCGCCTGAGAAAGAGATATCGCTCGTTGTTGAGCGTGTGTCGTGTCTGTCTATGTGTGTGTGTGTGTGTGTGTGTGTGTGTGTGTGTGTGTGTGTGTGTGTGTGTGTGTGTGTGTGTGTGTGTGTGTGTGTGTGTGTGTGCGTGTGGTTCCCCCTATCTCTGTATGCG
>Ga0105055_10011116_pt1 | contig 11158 bp, 11 predicted proteins | sample BON03_FD_78090 | JGI IMG/M metagenome (GOLD analysis project Ga0105055, IMG submission 78090) | Freshwater microbial communities from Lake Bonney liftoff mats and glacier meltwater in Antarctica - BON-03 | ecosystem: Environmental > Aquatic > Freshwater > Ice > Glacier meltwater | place: Lake... | reverse complement strand
ACATGCATATATATACATATATCATGTCCGCACACATACACACATACACATATATACACACACGCATACAAAATGTACATATGAACGCACGCAAAGCACATCTGAAACGACGGTGCGGCAGCGACTGCGCGGGAAGCCCAACTTGACACCAAGAAGCTCTGCCCTTCTCCCTGTCCGCATCACAAAATTGCGCCATCCAGACCACATCCGCTTATCTGCACTGGTGCAGAGCAGATCCACCCAGTTCATTGTCCACGCCAGCTCCCAGCTTGGCCATGGCCCCCCGAAACGAGGTCATTTTTCTGCCATTTTGGCGGGGTTTTTCGTCACGGTGCTTGATTCCCAGCAGTCATGAGCACAAACAGCCTTGGCATTGCTGCAGTCTGCTTGGGGGGCGCGACCGTGACGCGGGCGCAATCATCAGTTCTTAGTGATGGACAAAATAGATACCATGTTGAATTAGAAATCAACGTTTGTTGATTTTTTGGTGAAATGACCCAGTTTTACAGGTGTGTGATAATTATTATTTTTATCATCACTCTTGAAGAAATAATACAGTAACTGCGTTTAGAACTCTCTTGTCCTTTCCTACCTAGCTTTATATAGTAAGTTGCGTTGTTTGTGTTGTTCTTTGATGACAATACCCGCATTTCGTAAAGTTATTGCATGACCAACTTGCATTCGACTTTTTGAAATCTTTCACTTGCGTTTATAATTTGTTGGATCTGCCAACAGCAAGGAATCGTACGAGGTGGGCAAAAATGGCAAAACACATGTCACATTTTAACCGGAAGTAGACAATGAGGTGCCAAAACATGAAAAGAGGCTCACAGGTGCTTGGAGGCAAACGGGCACACTCAGGCGACGATATGAAAGATGGTGTAAAGGTGATGATATAGAGGACTGCTCACTCAAGCAACGATATGAGGCATCGTAGCAAAGCATGGTGAAGGCCTTACAACAGAACATTGATGACAGAAAATTCTTGAAATCATGTGTGCAAGCTAGGGCAGAGCAAGACAGTGTCAACCACCCTGCATATGGGGCGTGGACGGCAGACTTCATGTTACGGAAAAATGAAAGGAGAGCGTTCTTAAGAAAGTATTTCAACGACCCGCGTGTCCGACCTGCGTGTCCCTTGGAGACATAAAAGGCGAGAAATGATGGCAATTGTATGGATCATTCTTGTAGCCAAAGGGCTTGCAAAAATCAAAGAGCAATCAGATGTAGGTTGCACTGGCAGAGTATGCAAAAGGACACGAGAACAACGCGGTGCCAGCACCGAAAATTTGCCATGGGAGACGTATGGGCCCATGAAGCTCAGGTTTGTCACACCTGATAAAGTAAGTAGTATGAACACGTTGTGGCTGGAGGAAGAGTTTGATCAGATATGCACCAGAGAATCTTTGACGGAAAAGGCAGCAGAAATTGAAAAAACGATCTCTGTGAAAGAGCACGAAAGGGAACGCCATGATTTCGACCCGAAAATGTCTCATGAAAATTGTTTTTGGAATCAGAGGCCGGATAGCATAGTGATTAACAAAAATCATCGAACAATATACATCCTAGAGTTCAAACCTGACAGAGATGAGGATTTTCTGGGGGCAAAGGAAGATGAGGCTAATGAGCAATACAAAAGCATCATCAAGGTTGCAGCGGCGCTCAAAGCAGCTGTCCCAGAATGGACGTTTGAAAACTTTAGTTTTGTGGCAGGGAGTCGTCACAGTGATGCAGCAGTGGAAGACGATTTCTATAACAAGCTCGAGAGGCTCAATTTACAAACAGGAAGGAAGGACGAGATTCTGGCGGCGCATGTGCAACGCATATGCGAAGCGCATGGCACAGTAATCCGATCCTACTATCAGCAAACACATGGGTCGTCTGGGGCTGACGCGACGACGTCGATGGAGAACCTTGGAGAACAAGTGTATGTGTAAATAACTCGCAATCCCTTTGTCATCAGCTGCTGAAGCAATGTGAAGACGGGGCAAAGCTTAAGTAAGATGAGCAAACCAACGGCGTTACATACAGAATGAACAGCGCAAGTATGAGAGTGGTTCAATATTTCTGATACTGTCAATAAACTATACTTAAGTCAAAGTAATAGTGGAACCTCTTTGGTGATGACGACCAAATTGCAAACAGGGACTTAAAGCTGAAATTAATTTCTATGAGAAAACAAAGGCAGAAGAGGAAAAGGTAAAAAACACACGCAGGTTCAAAGATTGGGTTTCCATGAATCAGCAAGAATGAAACAATTGGAGTGCAAGATTTTGAGTCTTGGAAGTTTCTCATTCTATCTACCAATTCATTGGTGGTGAAAATGATTCAAGAGAAGCGTTCAAGAAAAGCGGTTCTGTTGACATAATTTGAATTACTCTGCGTGATCGTGACAGTAAGGAGCAAACAACTTGGATAAAATAGAGTCTCCCTCAAAGGTATGTATGCATAAGGTGTCAACTCAACGGTGACCAAGCACTCAAATTACTTTGTTTGAAAGGACACGTCAGAGCGCATGACTCGACGCTGTGACGATACCGTTGACAAGAAGCGAGTGAATTCTTGTGTACTAAAATACCTCTGCAGGGAGTTGAGCAACCAAAAAAATCGCCAAAAAAACCCGGAAATGCTCTCTCAGACGCGCTACTAATGTGGCCAAAGATTTTGAAAAGTTACTTTCTTCACTGTCGGGGTGGGATTCAAGAGCATGAGGCGTTCTAGGGTCATGAAATGAGGACCCCAGCAGGGACTGGGCGTGGTGGTGTTTCGATAGCTGGGGGATGGCAAGGCCAAGGCGCAAGGAAGGGGCCATCACTGCCATTTCCTTTTTGAGAATTTGTGCATGTACTTCGGCTTTCTGTCTCGATAAGGAAGGTTGATAGCGAATATCCTTTCTACGTATTCATATACATGAATTCTTATATATGTCACATTTATTTCATTTTATTTATTTTCTTGTCATACACATATATAATATTTAATATATGCTTGACGTAATTATTGGCCGACACACATGGATCTTATTGTTGTCACCATACGGGTAAAGAGAGGCCACATACGTACATACAGAGATACACACACAAAAATAACAAAAACAAAACAAAACACAAAAACAAGGGAAAAAGACAAGGGGAAAAAGGAGTAGGGAAAAGAAAAAGAAAGGGAAAAAGGGGGGTAAGGGGAGGAAAGAAGGAGAGAACAGAGAAAAAGAAAAAGGAAAACAAAGTAGGAAAAAGAAAGAGAAAGGAGAAAAAAAGAAACAAAAAAAGGGAAAGAAGGAGGGGGTGGGATGTGTTAGAGGGATAGAGGGGCGTGGGTACTGAGGAGGGTAGGACCTCATACTAATCACGCTAGATCGACATGAATGCTTTCAGTTTTTTATTACATACAAAAGGACAAACAACCCAAACAATGCCATTCACTATGTGAAGCTAAATAGGAAAAGACGAGAGGGTTCCAAACGCAACTACTACATTATTTATCCAAGAGTAATAATGCAAGCAATCACAATCATCAGCACGCTGTGGCGACGAAAAGAAATTTCAAGAATCTGCAGCAGAAAGATTTAGAGGAGAAGGCACAGGTTATACAGGTGACAATACCAGTCAAAAAAAGTCACAAGACACCGTACAACTCCGATCCAGCGGCTTTCTTCATAAATCGTGTCTGGGGCAGGCGACCGGAGGGGGAAGGAGAAAATTTGGCACGATGTGCACGTGCAAGGACATGTAGAGAGGAACACACAATCACAGAGCGTCAGAGCTAGGGCCCATCAAACAGTAGTGGACTGAGGATGGTAAACTGGGAATCACTATCCAGGACCGCCCCAGGGTCTGGAAGATAGACACATTTGTTGTATTGTACGTATTCGTATTGTCTGCTGTCGCGTGTCTAAAAACTTGTAATTTCACTGCTTGTTTTATGTTACTATGAACATCTATTTCTGTTTCTACTTTAGTATTGCATGTGAAGTCGTGACTGTTTTGCTTATATTTGTTGATATTTATCACTTTGATTACACAATTGTAACACGCACATATAGAGGCACACAAGCACGCATGTATGATCAGCACACTAGAGGAATGACCACAACCAGGCACAGGAGCCTGGTTGGGAGAGACGGAAGAATTTGTTTAAGACAAAGGCCTATCACCACCAAAAAAAGTCGGCACACCGATATCTCAAATCAAAAAAAAAGATTCGAGCAAATAGAGCTTCCAGCAAAGCTACTAGACTATTTCTCTGCAAGTAATAAAAGCAACATCAATCAATTACTTTTCCTAGATGAGCACGCCTCTTGCTCTTTTGCTCTGATAGATGATGCGTCACGGTTGATATGCAGACACAATCAATCAAACTTTGCTGTGCTGATGTAATCGTCTGTAAAGACCACCGCTGCTGCCAGTGCCACACGAAAAAGAATGTGCTGTACTGGAAGCGGTCACAACTCTACAATCACAACACAACCGTGGCAACAATCTTGGAGCAAATAGAACTTCCAGCAAAGCTACTGGGCTAGACTATTTCTTATGAAGTAATAAAATCAACATCAATGCTTGTATTTCTTTATGATACGATGGTTCGGAAATTTGAGCTAAAAGTTCAAAATGCCTGAATTTTGCTTGATTTGAGGTTTCGGCACGCCTACAAATGTTTTGTTTAAAGTGACACAGAAAGAAAAAACAAATACATGCAAATTTAAATCATCAACATCATCGTCATACAAATCTTTCGAAAAGATATAATGCGAAGCATTCTAAAGTTGAAATCACGGCATGCTCACTAACAAGCGCGGTCAAATTGTAAATCCATCAACAAATCAATTGCTATCTTGAGCCATTGGGCTCATCGCGTGTCGTAGCATAGTTTTCACCACCCCATTCACTTCACTCGAATGGGTGCCAGTCATATTTTCTGCTTTCAGATAAAACTTCAAGTCTAAAATTTATGCTATCAATCAGCATGCAGAAAAGTATTTCTAAAAACCATTCATACAGGAGTTTTTTAATAGATTTATGACGCTGAGTTGTTGTATAAATTCAGAATCTACACAAATTTCGATTACTGGATGCCAAAAGGAACTATTTATTTAATCATCTGGTTATCTTTTTTCATAAATGTCACTAAATGTGACACGTTTAGTGTCTGCGGTTTGAAAAGTTCAAGGTTTTTGGCAAATGGCTGCGAATGACCGTTCGGGGGCAAATGTGGCACTAAATGATGTAGATAGATGCTTATGCACACGTGTCTCAAGGGGTGAAGGAAACCAAAACAACAGTCCAGACAGTTCAAAGGGCACGTGCAAATTCTCAGAGGCAGTCCTTGTGTATGTCTCTCGAATCGCGCCGCTCACAAAGCAATGACAACACGATGTTGAAGAGTATCGATTCTACTCCGCGCCAACGTCACGCGAAACCGCGTCCGTTTCTCGCCTCTTCCCGCCGCCAGCCCCCCTCCCCCTATCATAGAGCGCGAGGGGCTCTCTCTCACCCCCCCCTGCCAAGCAGCATTCTCCGCCACTGCGCTACGCAAGTGACCAGGTAGTAGCGCAGAGGGCACATGGTACTGCTGGTCTGTGTATCCCTTGCTCCCGTCCTTGCTCGCACCTCCTTCACTGTCGGCACGCCCCCTCCCAACAAAAGGCACGGGACTTGCCGAGCTGAGTCCTACAGCTTTCCAAAATCTATTGGGATAAAAATGGGTCGTCAGTGATACATACTTTCAAGGTAGTGAAGAAGAAAGATGCAGATGGATGGACTGACTTTCCAAACGAACGCTTGGAGGCAGGGGGTTTGTTTACGGCCATGTACAAATGACTCACATTGAATGTAGGATTATGGATATTGAAAATAGATTTTTAGGAAAAAGTCTTCTATGATGTTGTCATGGAGCAAATAGAATGTCTTACGTGATTACACACACATTCACGCATTGTCTATACATATGAAGAAACACATTTAATATTTACGCAGACACACACATGTATAATACCCAGAAGTGATACCAGTCAAGCCCTCTGCCATCCCACCCTGCTCAAGCACAAAAAATACAAACAGTTACAGATACAGACACAGATATAGTCACAGACACAGACACAGACACAGAGATAGACATGAACACAGGCACAGGCACAGACACAGACACAGACACAGAAACAGACACCAACACAGATATAGACATAGATACAGACACAGACACAGACACAGACACAGACACAGACACAGACGCAGACACAGACCCAGACACAGACACAGACATAGATACAGACACATTCACAGATATCAGATACAGACACCACATTTAGATCTGCACAACACATCAAATTAGACACAGACAATACATCTGACTCAGGCAGTGCCTGGTGCTACATTCAGCCTGGCACTACATTCACATTATATCAAACACCGCGAGGCACCACATTCATTTCAGATACGTCAGATACAGGCACCACAGTGTCATATCAGATACAGGCACTGCATTCAGACCTGCATAACGCAGACCAAGAAGGAGAGAGAGGGCACTATCCAGTCATGTTACATGTCAATGGATGGGTCATGCAACACGTGAAAAGTCAAATCCCATGTGAACTAGTCATGTCATATGTGAATGAGTCATGTCACAGATGAATGAGCAACAAAGGCACTATCCCAACCTCCCCCCCCTGGGGGGTGCTGAACGTGACTCATTTGACGCCGTACTGTGCTGATTGTGACTCATGTGACGCCGTACTGTGCTGATCGTGGCTCATGTGACGCCGTACTGTGCTGATCGTGACTCATGTGACGCCGTACTGTGCTGATTGTGACTTATGTGACGCCTTACCGTGCTGATCGTGACTCATTTGACGCCTTATTGTGCTGATCGTGACTCATTTGATGCCTTACTGTGCTTATTGTGACTCATCTGACGCCCTATTGTGCTTATTGTGCTTATTGTGACTCTTATGACGCTTTATTGTGCATGTCTCTCATTTGACGTCTTATTGGGTTTTTTGTGACTCATTTGACGCCGTATTGTGCGTGTCCACTCGTAACGAACTTACCAAACACTAGAACAATGTCAAAACATTTCCAGGACGGCATCCAATGAACAAGTCATTTTTTTCACTCTTTCTCTCGCTCTCTCACTTATTCATTCTGCGTGTATTCTTTGCTCATTTGTCACTTTATTGTGCATATGGGGTGGCTACGATAAGTAGGCTCCTTGAAATTGTAAGTCTCTTTTGCAGAATAGAGTCTCTTTTATAGGGCTCTTTTGCAAAAGAGATCTATGATTTCAAGGAGCCTATTAATCGCAGCCGCCCCATATCTCTTTCTGCATACTAGCCTCAGATTATATCACTCATCTGTGGAAAGATACCTACACAGGCAAGATGTACTGTGTATGTTGTCAACGTTTAAGCTACATATGTCAGTGAAGACTCGTACATGTCAATCGACAACATGAACAGTACCCTGCCTTTGTGGGTATCTCTACACCCCAAAGAGATGTGCATAGAACAGACATTTGACGAACATTGACCTCCGATTCAGTCTTCTTGCATGATTATCTGATTTGATATTATATTATTGATATTATTGCATGATGATCGAATTCATTGAAACTATTGCATGATTATCCGATTTGATACTTTATTATTGACATTTATTTCAATATAATCTAATTCATTGACATTATTGCATGATTATCCAATTTCATTGAGATTATTGCATTATTATCTAATTTGATTGACATTATTGCATCATCATCTAATTTGATTGACATTATTGCATGATTGTCTAATTTCATTAACATTCTTGCATTATTATCTGATTTATTGACATTATTGCATCATCAAATCATTTGATTGACATTATTGCATGATGATCTATTGACTTTATTATATGATCATCTGATTTAACACAGAATGCAGAATATCGTATCTTTTATAGGTCTCTTTTGCAAAAGAAACCTATAATAGAGACGATATTCTGATCTATTGACTTTATTACATGATCATCTGATTTAACACACATTGACCACACCTTGTTGATATATAGGGCTCTTTTGCAAAAGAGACCTACGATTGTAAGGAACCTTGTAATTGTAGCCACCCAATACCCGAATCCAAGGCCCATATCAAAATGCAAAGCGCAACTCTATCTGACAAACATGCATGCACACACAACCCGACCAACCTTGGGCGAGTGGGATGCGTCACTGACTCAACCACTGATGTGTTGAGGCTCATTCACACATGTGACATGACTTATTCATATGTATGGCGTGACTCATTTATAGGGGTGGGGTGACTAATTCATGAATCTAAGGTGACTCATACATGCGTGGTGACGTGACTCATTCACAGGTGTGATGTGACGTGAGATGTGACGCGACATACGTGTGACACGTCTGAAAAAAAGGCGACATGACAAGTGGAGAGGTAGTGTGATTCATGACACGACGTATTCATATGTGTGCATGACTCATGCACATATGTGACGTGACTCATCCACAGATGTAAAGTGACGCATTCACAAGTGTGACGCAACTTATTCGTACGTGTGACGTGATTCATTTGCATGTGTGACGTGACCCATTTACATGTGTGACACGCCCAAAAAGAAAGCGACTGTGCAAGTGGAAAAGTACTTTGATTTGCGACGCGATTTATTCATACGTGTGACATGACTCATTCATATGTGTGTCGTGACCCATTTACATGTGTGACACGCCTGAAAAGAAGACAACTATGCAAACGAAGATGTAGTGTGATTCGCGATGTGTGATGTGACTTGTTGACATGCGTGACGTGACTCGTTCACATGTGTGACGTGACTTGTTCGCAAGTGTGACGTGACTCAAACATATATGTAGCGTGATTCGCGACAAGATGTACTCAAATATGTGACACATCTCATTCATATGTGGGACGTGACTCATTTAAATATGAGACACGCCTAGAAAGAACACGACGGTGCTCACGGAAAGGTAGTGTGATTCGCGACGTGATTGATTCATACTTGTGACACATCTCATTCATATGTGGGACGTGACTCATTTGAATATGAGACACGCCCAGAAAGAGAGCGACCGCGCGAATGGAGAGGTAATAGAATTCGCTACGCGACTTATTCATATATGTGACATGACTCACCCATATGCGGGACGTGACTCATTTAAATATGGGACACGCTTAGAAAGAAGGCGACTGCACGAATGGAGTGGTGGTGTAGTTCACATGTGTGCCGTGACTCGTTCACATGTGTGACGTGACTCGTTCACCTGTGTGACGTGACTCGTTCACCTGTGTGACGAGCGTTGTTCGCAAGTGTGACGTGACTCATTCATATATGTTATATTGTGTATGTGGGACGTGACTTATCACATTTGTGACTCGCGCGAAATGAAAGCGACTGCGTGAATGGAGAGGTAGTATGATTTGCGGGTGTGATGTGACTACTTCACATGTGCGACATGGCTCGTTTGCAGGTGTGACATGACTCATTCATGTGTGTTTCGTATGTGAATGTGACTCGACATACACACACATACACACACACACACACACATATAAATACACACGTATACACATACACATACACATACACAAATTCACATACACACACACACGTACAAATATACGCACACATGGGACGTGACTCGCCATGCCTGCAAAGAAGGGGACTAGTAGTGGAATTTGCATACACACACAAAAACACACACACACACACACACACACACACTCGAAGGTGACGCTTCCACTAAAGAGAAGAGGCCTTTTTCTATAGCCGCCCGACCCAATCAATCATTTATGTTCCCTTACAGGTAATTAGATTACACAAAAGTATTTTACTTATCGTTCAATACAAATATTTAAAATCCTGTTCCGAGGATTTTATTCTCAAAAATCTGATTCTCCGCACAAGATCTGATTCTCCGCACAAGATCATGCGGTACTGCATTTATTACTCAACATGGTGGGCTTCTTCATTTCCGCAAGGCAGAAATCTGCCTGGTGGAAATGATTTGTACCACAGTCGTACCAGCTTCGAAGGGGCATCTTGGAGGGGCCAGCCCTTAAATATTCTTACATGATTCATAGGAGACAAGAGACCTCTCCCTCAAAAGAGAACAGTCCTAGTACAGGGTGGCGAAGACCCATAGGATGCCTTATCTTCATAGGTCATTTTGTGCAAGAGAGCCCTACAATTAGTGGCTCTTTTGCGAGAAATGACCTGCAACTTAAGGCATCCTATGAGTCTTCGCCACCCTGTAGTAGAATTTGCTGGTGTGACATGACTCGTTCACATGTGTGACATGACCTGTTTGCAGATGTGATAGAACTCATTCATATGTGTTGTTTGTCTTGGACGTGACTCATAACCGCACATACACACACACACACACACATACACACACGCACATACACATACACACACGCACACACACACATGTACACGCGTATACATACATGCCCACACAGGACGTGACTCGACATACCGACACATACACACGCACACACACACGTACACACACACACACACACACAAACGTACACACACACACGGGACGTGACTCGCCATGCCTGAAAAGAAGACGACTGGGCAAATGGAAAATGATTCGACACACCTACAATTACACTTACACACACACACACACGTACACACATACAAACACACACACGTATGCCTGAACAGAAGGCGACTGGGTAAATGCAGAGTGATTCGCCACACCTACAAATACACACACAAACACACACACACACACACGCACACACACACGTACACGCACACACACGCACACATGTATGCCTGAAAAGAAGGCGACTGGGCAAATACAGAGTGATTCGCCACACCTACAAATACACACACACACACACACACACACTCACACACACGTACACATATACACACACGTATGCCTGAAAAGAAGGCGACTGGGCAAGTGGAGAGTGATTTGTCCCAGAACTCATTCTGCTACCAACAGAACCCATTCTGCTATCAGTAGAACGAGGCGACGGAATACGAGAGCCAGTGGGGGAAACGTTATGAACACTTGGGCCAGGTGGGGAAACGTTGTGAACATTAGGGCTGGTAATTCGGACGTTGCTGCCTGTGTGTGTATGTGTGTGTGTGTGTGTGTGTGTGTATATGTGTGTGTGTGTGTGTGTGTGTGT
>Ga0105055_10011115_pt1 | contig 11159 bp, 11 predicted proteins | sample BON03_FD_78090 | JGI IMG/M metagenome (GOLD analysis project Ga0105055, IMG submission 78090) | Freshwater microbial communities from Lake Bonney liftoff mats and glacier meltwater in Antarctica - BON-03 | ecosystem: Environmental > Aquatic > Freshwater > Ice > Glacier meltwater | place: Lake... | reverse complement strand
GGCGTGTTTGCGCGCACGCTGCCGGTGCCGATGATGAACATCATCAATGGCGGCAAGCACGCCGACAACCCGATCGACATCCAGGAGTTCATGGTCCAGCCGGTGGGCGCGGCCACACTGGCCGAGGGCGTGCGCATGGGGTCGGAGATTTTTCATGCGCTCAAGCAGCAACTGCACGACGCCGGGCACAACACCAACGTGGGCGACGAGGGCGGGTTCGCGCCCAATATCGGCTCGGCGGACGAGGCGCTCGCCTTCATCGCCAGGGCCTGCGAGAAGGCCGGCTACCGGCCAGGCGAGGACGTGACCTTCGCGCTCGACTGCGCCGCCACCGAGTTTTTCCACAACGGCGAATACCGGCTGGACGGGGAGGGCAAGCGCTTCGATGCCGCGGGCATGGTGGGTTATCTCGCCGACCTCATGGCGAAGTATCCCATCGTCTCGATCGAGGACCCGCTGGATGAGGACGATTGGGCCGGTTGGAAGCTGCTGACCGAGAAGCTCGGCGCCAAGGTCAACCTGGTGGGCGACGATCTGTTCGTCACCAACAAGGAGCGTCTGATCCGCGGCATCGAGGCCTCGACGGCCAATGCCATTCTCGTGAAGGTCAACCAGATCGGCACGTTGTCCGAGACGCTGGACACGATGGAGGTGGCCAATCGCGCCGGCTACAAGGCGGTGATGAGCCACCGTTCGGGCGAAACCGAGGACACCACCATCGCCGATCTGGCCGTCGCGACCAATTGCGGGCAGATCAAGACCGGCAGCCTGGCGCGGAGCGACCGCACGGCGAAATACAATCGCCTGATCCGCATTGAGCAGGAGCTTGGCCCGGCCGCGCGGTATGCCGGGCGCGGCATCCTGCGCTGAGGCCGCCCGGCTGGCCGGCACTCCGGCCTGCTCCCAGGGTCCGGGCGGAGTGCCGGCCTAGCAACGGCGCTCGGGTGCGCGAGCGTGCGCTGAAGTTAACGGTAGCCGAAATGTATGACCGGGGGGCCGTAGTAGCGCGGCGGCGGCGCGTGGCGGTACGGCTGGGGCTGATAGGCATACGGCCGGTACTGGTGATGGCGCGGGGCGACATAGGGGCGCCAGTGCGGCGGCTGGTATGGGCGCCAGTGGCCATGGCCATGATGCCGCCCATAGTGGCGGTCGCGGCCGCTGGCCTCGGCTGTCGGGACGGCCGCCATGACCGCCACGGCACCGATGGCGGCCAGAATGATCGTACGAACCTTCATGACTTCCTCCTCATTCGGCCATTGGGCCGTAGCGCAGGTTGAAGCCGGCGCATGGCGGAAACGCGAGGCTGGTGTGGCGGGAAGGTGGCGCGGCGCGCTGCGGCCCGAACATTGTGATGAACCGCCGCCTGATACCAACCGCCGTCAAGAACGATCCTTCGTTAGGCAAGGCCAGGGCTTCGCCCTGGACCCACCAGGGGCCAAGCCTCTGGACCTTAACTATATGATAATAAAAAGGTTTCCAAAGGCCGTCGGCCTTTGGTGGGTCCAGGGCAAAGCCCTGGCCTTGCCTTTGTACATCGGTCAATCAATAGGGCGGTTGGTATGAGTTGTTGATTTTCAAGCTGTACTTGACCAGTTTCGCTGCTACTATCAGCTCGGCTGATGATGCGGGTGGCTCAATGGATCTCTGGCGGAGCGCGAAGCGTCAGGCACGCGCGGCGGTGGCACCGGTGGTGTTCCTGTCGCTGACGGCCTATTTCCTCTGGCATGCGTCGCAGGGCGACCGCGGCTTGCTGGCCTATGCCGAACGCCAGCTGGACCTGGTGCTGGCCCGCGCCCAATTGGTCCGGGCCGAGCAGGACGTGGTGCTATGGGAACGCCGCGTGGCAGGGCTGCGCGGCGCCTATCTGGACGCAGATGCGCTGGACGAGCGCGCCCGCGCCATGCTGAACGCGAGCAATCCTGCCGACATCATGCTGATGTATCCGAACGATCAAAAGTTGTTCTGAAGCGCATCGCTTGCGGCCTGCGACACTGCGTGGGCGGGAAATGCTGGTGCTAAATTGATCCCCCGGACGTAATTATCGTGCGTCCCAACCGCGCGTTGCGTAATGGAGCGCGCGTGATGCAGGCTGCCAATGTCCATCGTTCAAGCGGTTAACTGAATTTCAGTTAACCTGTTCTATTGCATTGCACAATAAGGCTTATTCGCCAGTCCGCGCTTGTCGGGGCGGCTGCACGCCGCTACGTCATCCAACCATCCACCCGTTCTCTCATGGAGGCAGCGTCATGGCCCAGGCAGCGGAGCGAGGCAAAGCGCCCGAAAAGGGGAAGCGGGCGAAAGCGCGTGCCCCGGGCAGCAGGGGCGGCAGCAACCAGCCGGGCCTGTCGCGCGAGCAGATGCTGCGCGCCTATCGCGATATGCTGCGGATCCGCCGCTTCGAGGAGAAGGCAGGCCAGCTTTACGGCATGAGCCTGATCGGCGGCTTCTGCCACCTGTATATCGGCCAGGAGGCCGTGGTGGTGGGCATCCAGATGGCGCTGGAGGACGGCGACCAGGTCATCACCTCGTATCGCGACCACGGCCACATGCTCGCCACCGGGATGGCGGCGCGCGGCGTGATGGCGGAGCTTACCGGGCGCGAGGGCGGCTATTCCCGCGGCAAGGGCGGCTCCATGCACATGTTCAGCAAGGAGCGGAACTTCTTCGGCGGCCACGGCATCGTCGGCGCGCAGGTGAGCCTGGGCACCGGGCTGGCGTTCAGCAACCGTTACCGCGGCAACGACCGGGTTTGTGTGACCTATTTCGGCGACGGCGCGGCCAACCAGGGCCAGGTGTTCGAGAGCTTCAACCTCGCCGCCCTGATGAAGCTGCCCTGCATCTACGTGATCGAGAACAACAAGTACGGCATGGGCACGTCGGTGGATCGCGCCACCGCCAGCCGGGATCTGTCGCAGAACGGCGCCCCCTGGGGCATCCCCGGCGTGCAGGTGGACGGCATGGACGTGGAGGCGATGCATGCCGCCGCCGAGGTGGCCGTGGCGCATTGCCGCGCCGGCAAGGGGCCGTATCTTATGGAGGTGAAGACCTACCGCTATCGTGGCCATTCCATGTCCGACCCCGGGCGCTACCGCACGCGCGAGGAGGTGCAGAAGATGCGCACCGAGCGCGACTGCATCGAGGGCGTGCGGTCCAAGTTGGAGTCGCTCGGCGTGGAGGAGGCCGAGGTGCGGGCGATCGACGACGAGGTGAAGCGCATCGTGCAGGACTCCGCCGATTTCGCGCAGGAAAGCCCCGAGCCCGACCCGAAGGAATTGTGGACCGACATCCTGGTGGAGCGCTGAGCGGTGGGTGCGCAGATCCTGATGCCGGCGCTGTCGCCGACGATGACCGAGGGTAAGCTCGCCCGCTGGCTGAAGGCGGTCGGCGACGAGGTGCGTGCCGGCGATATCATCGCCGAAATCGAGACCGACAAGGCCACCATGGAAGTGGAGGCGGTGGACGAGGGAACGTTGGCGCGCATCCTGGTGCCCGAGGGCGCCGAGGGCGTGGCGGTGAACACGCCGATTGCCGAACTGGCGGGCGAGGATGATGCCCCTGCGGCCGCGCCAGCCCCCCCGGCGGCCGCCGTTGAACCCTCTCCGCCTGCCGCAGCGAAGCAACCGTCCTCCGCACCCGAACCGGCCCATGCCCAGGCGCCCGCCGCCGCACTCCTGCCGGAGGAAAAGGATTGGGGCCCGACCGCGCCGCTGACCGTGCGCGAGGCGCTGCGCGATGCGATGGCTGTTGAGATGCGCGCCGATGAGGCGGTGTTTCTGCTCGGCGAGGAGGTGGCGCAATACCAGGGTGCCTACAAGATCAGCCAGGGCCTGCTGGACGAGTTCGGCGAGCGCCGGGTGATCGACACGCCGATTACCGAGCACGGCTTCACCGGCATGGCCGTGGGTGCGGCCATGAACGGGCTGCGGCCGATCGTGGAGTTCATGACCTTCAACTTCGCCATGCAGGCGATGGACCAGATCATCAACTCGGCGGCCAAGACGCTCTACATGTCCGGCGGCCAGATGGGCTGCCCGATCGTGTTTCGCGGCCCCAACGGCGCGGCCAGCCGGGTCGCGGCCCAGCACAGCCAGTGCTACGCCAGCTGGTATGCCCATGTGCCCGGGCTGAAGGTGGTCGCCCCCTGGTCCTCCGCCGATGCCAAGGGCCTGTTGCGCGCGGCCATCCGCGACCCCAACCCGGTGGTCTTCCTTGAGAACGAGATCCTCTACGGCCAGAGCTTCGAATGCCCGACCGATCCTGATTTCGTGTTGCCGATCGGCAAGGCGAAGGTTGAGCGGGTGGGCAAGCATGTAACGCTGGTGGCCTTCTCCGTCATGGTTGGCGTGGCCCTGAAGGCCGCCGAGGCGCTGGCGGAGCAGGGCATCGAGGCGGAGGTGATCAACCTGCGCACGCTGCGCCCGCTCGATATCGGCACCGTGGTGGAGAGCGTGAAGAAGACCAACCGCATCGTCACCGTCGAGGAGGGCTGGCCGTATGCCGGCATCGGCGCCGAAGTGAACATGCAGGTGATCGAGCAATGCTTCGACTGGCTCGACGCGCCGCCGGTGCGGGTGCATGGCGCGGACGTGCCGCTGCCCTACGCGGCGAATCTCGAGAAGCTGGCCCTGCCGCAGCCCGACTGGGTTGTTGCGGCGGTGCGCCGGATCGTCTGACCTTTCAGCACAGGACCGGGAAACCACCATGGCAACCAACATCCTGATGCCCGCGCTCAGCCCGACCATGACCGAGGGCACGCTCGCGCGTTGGCTGAAGAAGGAAGGCGACACGGTGCGCGCCGGCGACATCATCGCCGAGATCGAAACCGACAAGGCCACGATGGAAGTGGAGGCGGTGGACGAGGGCGTGCTGGGCCGCCTGCTGGTGGCCGACGGCACCGAGGGCGTGCAGGTGAACCAGCCGATCGCCGTGCTGGTGGAACCCGGCGAGGCGGTGCCGGACGATGCCGGCAGCGCGCCCGCGGCCGCTGCGCCCGCCGCACCCCAGGCGGCCTCCTCTCCGCCAACTCCCGCTCCCGTGGCCCCCGCTCCCGTGGCCCCCGCTCCGGCGTCCACACCCCAGGCCCCCCAGCCCGCAATGCCGATGACCAAGGCCGATAGCGGCGATCGTGTGATCGCCTCGCCGCTGGCCAAGCGCATGGCGCAGCAGGCTGGCGTGGACCTTGCCACGCTGTCCGGCAGCGGGCCTGGCGGGCGCATCGTGCGCGCCGATGTCGAGGCCGCTTCGCGTGGTGGCAGCCAGGCCGAAAAATCCCCCGCGGCCGCGGCACCGACTCCGGCTGCTCCTGGCCCGGCCGTCCCGGGGCCCCGCCCGGCCGCCGCCCCGGTGATCACCGCGCCGCACAAGCTGGTGCCGCACTCCTCGATGCGCCGGGTGATTGCCCGCCGCCTGACCGAGGCGAAGTCCTCCATTCCGCATTTCTACGTCTCGATGGACATCGAGGTGGACGCGCTGTGGAAGCTCGGCGAGGACCTGAACGCGCGCAGCCCAAAGGAAGGCGAGGGCCGCTACACGGTCACCCTGAACGACCTGATCATCAAGGCCGCGTCCGTCATCCTGCGCCGCATCCCGCGGGTCAACGCCGCCTGGACCGATGAGGCGACGGTGCTGTTCGACGACGTGGACATCTCAGTGGCCGTGGCCATCCCGGACGGGCTGATCACGCCGATCATCCGCCGCGCCGACCAGAAGGGGCTGGCCACCATCGGCGCCGAGATGCGCGACCTCGCCGCCCGCGCCAAGGCCGGCAAGCTGAAGCCCGAGGAGTTCCAGGGCGGCGGTTTCTCCATCTCCAACATGGGCATGTTCGGGGTCAGCCATTTCTCGGCGATCATCAACCCGCCGCAGGCTGCCATCCTGGCAGTGGGTGCGGCCGCCCCGCGCCCGGTGGTGAAGGACGGCGCGCTGGCCATCGCCCGGGTGATGACCTGCACCCTGTCCTGCGACCACCGCGTGGTGGACGGGGCGCTCGGGGCCGAGTGGCTGCGCGCCTTCAAGCGTCTGTGCGAGGACCCGCTGGGCCTGCTGCTGTGACCGCGGGAGCGAGCCTTCCCGCCGGCGTCACCCTGCGCGATGCCGTGCCGGGCGACGAGGGGCTGGTTGACCATTTCGTGCGCCAGTTGGCCATCTACGAGCAGATGGAGCACCTGGCGACCGGCACGCCGGAGATGTTCGCCCGCGCCCTGTTCGGCACGCCGCCGCGCGTGTTCGCCGTGATCGTGGAGCACGAGGGCACGCCGATTGGCCTGGCGCTCTACTACTTCAACTTCTCCACCTTCATGGCACAGCCCGGGCTGTACCTGGAGGACATCTTCGTGGACGCGGCGCACCGGGGCCGCGGCATCGGCAAGGCCATCTTCCGCGAACTCGCCGCCCGCGCGCTCGACCAGGGCTGCGCGCGCATGGAGTGGTCGGTGCTCGACTGGAACGCGCCGTCGATTGCCTTCTACCGCGCGCTGGGGGCGGTGGGCATGGAGGACTGGACCGTGCAGCGGCTCCAGGGCGAGACATTGGCGAAAGTGGCCGGAAAGTAGCTGCGGCGCGGCCCTGAGTCAGGAAAAGGAATCACCATGGCCGACCAGACTTTCGACCTGATCGTGCTCGGCGGCGGCCCCGGCGGCTATGTCGCGGCCATCCGTGCCGCCCAGCTCGGCATCAAGACCGCGGTGGTGGAGCGCGAGACGCTTGGCGGCATCTGCCTGAACTGGGGCTGCATCCCGACCAAGGCGCTGCTGCGCACCTCGGAAATCTACCACACGCTGCACAACCTCAAGGCCTACGGCCTGGCCGCCGACAACATCCGCTTCGACCTTGCCGCCGTGGTGAAGCGCTCGCGTGACATCGCCAAGCAGCTCTCGGGCGGCGTCGCCCACCTGATGCGCAAGCACAAGATTCCCGTATTTATGGGCAACGGCGTTCTGGCTGGCAAACACACAATCACCGTGGAAGCCGAGGGCAAACCCACCGCCACGCTCAAGGCCCCGCACATCATCCTCGCCACCGGCGCCCGCGCCCGCCAACTCCCGGGCATCGAGGCGGATGGCAAGCTCATCTGGACCTACCGCGAGGCGATGGTGCCGCCCGCGATGCCGAAATCGCTCCTGATCATCGGCTCTGGCGCCATCGGCATCGAGTTCGCGAGCTTCTACCGCACCATGGGCGCCGAGGTTACCGTCGTCGAGGTGATGGACCGGGTGCTGCCGGTGGAAGATGCCGAGATTTCTGCCTTCGCGCGCAAGGCATTCGAAAAACAGGGCATGAAGATCCTCACCGGCGCCGCTGTGAAAGGCGTGAAGAAGGGGACCGACAGCGTCACCGTCACCATCGAGCAGGGCGGCAAGAGCCAGGAGATCACCGTCGAGCGCGTCATCTCCGCCGTCGGCATCGTCGGCAATGTCGAGAACATCGGCCTGGAAGGCACCGGCGTGAAGGTGGACCGCACCCATGTCGTGATCGACGAATGGTGCCGCACCGGCGAGCCCGGCATCTATGCCATCGGCGATCTTGTCGGCGCCCCCTGGCTCGCCCACAAGGCGATGCACGAGGGCGTGGTGTGCGTGGAGAAGATCGCCGGCGTCCCTGGCGTGCACCCCATGAACACCGGCAACATTCCCGGCTGCACCTACTGCCACCCCCAGGTCGCCAGTGTCGGCATGACCGAAGCCGCCGCGACGGCCACCGGCCGCGAACTCAAGATCGGAAAATTCCCCTTCATCGGCAACGGCAAGGCGATCGCCCTCGGCGAGCCCGAAGGCCTGGTCAAGACCATCTTCGACGCCAAAACCGGCGAACTGCTCGGCGCCCACATGATCGGCGCCGAAGTGACCGAACTCATCCAGGGCTATGCCATCGCCCGAACGCTCGAGACCACGGAGGCCGAGCTGATGAACACCATCTTCCCGCATCCCACGATCAGCGAGACCATGCACGAGGCCGTGCTTGACGCCTACGGACAGGCCCTCCACTTCTAGTCCATGACCTCCACCCGTCTTGTCATCGACCACCGCACGCCGCTTCACACGGACCTGCCCCGGCATCCGGAGAAGGCGAACCGGCCCGACAACCCGATCCAGCGCAAGCCCGCCTGGATCCGGGTGAAGGCGCCCAACCATCCCGTGTACCACGAGACGCGGGCGCTGATGCGCGAGAACCGGCTGACCACGGTGTGCGAGGAGGCCGCCTGTCCGAACATCGGCGAGTGCTGGAGCCAGCGCCACGCCACCATGATGATCATGGGCGACACCTGCACCCGCGCCTGCAGCTTCTGCAACGTGCGCACCGGCATGCCGGAGGCGCTGGACGACGACGAGCCGAACCGGGTGGCCGATGCGGTGGCCAAGCTGGGCCTGCGCCACGTGGTGATCACCTCGGTGGACCGCGACGACCTGGCCGATGGTGGGGCGGCACATTTCGCCGCAGTGATCCGGGCCATCCGCGCTGCCACGCCGGGCACCACCATCGAGGTGCTGACGCCGGACTTCCTGCGCAAGCCGGGTGGCATGGAGGTGGTGGCCACCGCCCGGCCGGACGTGTTCAACCACAACCTGGAGACCGTGCCGCGCCTGTATCCGTCCATCCGCCCGGGTGCGCGGTATTACCAGTCGCTGCGCCTGCTGGACCAGGTGAAGCGCCACGACCCGACAATCTTCACCAAGTCGGGCCTGATGGTCGGGCTGGGCGAGGGCAGGGCGGAGATCATGCAGGTGATGGACGACCTGCGCATCGCCGAGGTGGATTTCCTGACCATCGGCCAATACCTGCAGCCCACGGTCAAGCATGCCGCGGTGGCCGAGTTCGTCACCCCCGAGGCGTTCGGCGAATATGCCGCCCTGGCCCGTGCGCGCGGCTTCCTGCTAGTCTCAGCCACCCCGCTGACGCGCAGTTCCTACCACGCCGACGAGGACTTCGCCCGGCTTCGCGCCGCCCGGGCCCGCGTTGCAGCCGAGGCCGAGGCGACGCGCCCGCGGGCGGCGGGGTAGCGGTATGCCGCGGCACAGCGAATCGCGAGAGGTTCTCTATCGGCCCGAGCAGATTTACGATCTGGTGGCCGATGTCGCGCGCTATCCCGAGTTCCTGCCCTGGTGCGTGGGCGCGCGCGTGCGCACCCGGACCGAGACCGAGATGGTGGCCGACCTGACCATCGGCTTCGGCCCCTTCCGCGAGAGCTTCACCAGCCGGGTGGCGCTCGAACGGCCCGAGCGGATCGGCGTGCGCTACGAGAACGGGCCGTTCAAATACCTGACGAACCAGTGGCGGTTCGAGCCGCAGCCAAGCGGTTGCCAGGTGCATTTCGACGTGGACTTCGAGTTCCGCTCCCGCCTGCTGCAGATGGCCATCGGCGCCGTGTTCCATGAGGCGGTGCGTCGCATGGTGGCCGCCTTCGTCACCCGCGCCCGTGTGGTCTATGGCGTCCCGGAGGACCGCTCCAATGGCGCGACGGTTCCCGGCAGGCTACAAAGTGCAACCGAGCGCGGTACTGGGTCGTAACGCCCCGCACGCCGACCGGTCTTCGTTGTATGCCACGCGCCGCGCGGAATGCCGCCGGTGGGGTGGCCACGCAGGCGGCCTTGGGCCGCGGAGGGGGTGAGCCATGATGTCACGTCTGTTCATTGCGACCGGGCTTTTGCTGGGGCTGGGTGCCACGGGGCTGGGCCAGTTCGATCCGGAGCCGGAAGTCGTGCGTGTCGTTCCGCGGGCAGCGTTTGCTGCGCCGTCGCCTGCCGTGCTGGTGAGCCATCCCGCCATCCATCTCCCATACCAAGGCTGCACGCTGGTCGTGCCAGTGCCGGTGTTGAAACCCGCCGATATCTGAGCGGCCGCCGCCGCGCCTCCTGGTTGCGCCACGGATTGAGCAACCTGAGAGCTGCCCCCTGGCGCCGGGAGCATGATGCTGCTTTGCTCCGTGGGCAAATCCTCGACTCCCACGGAGAACCGCCTCATGGACTACACGCCCCTGCGCATGGATGCTTCCCAGCCGCCGCTGCGCGTCAACCTCTATTCCGATACGCAAACCCGCCCTACCCCCGCGATGAAGGCTGCCATGATGGCGGCCGAGGTGGGCGACGAGCAATTCGGCTGGGACCCCACCACCACCACCCTGCAGGAGCGGATGGCGGCGATGATGGGCAAGGAAGCGGCGCTGTTCCTGCCCAGTGGCACCATGTGCAACCAGATCGCCATCGCCACCCATTGCCGCCCGGGCGACGAGATCCTGGCGCATGAAACGGCGCATATCCTGACCAGCGAGGGCGGCGCCGTGGGGGCCATCACCGGCGCGCAGATCACCGGCCTGCGCGGCGCGCGCGGCATGTTCGACGCCGACACGCTGCGTGCCGCCATCCGGCCGAAGACCCGCTATTCGCCGCCGCAGGCGCTGCTGGAAATCGAGCAGACCGCCAATACCGGCGGCGGCGCTGTGTGGAAACTCGACACCATCAACGCGCTGTGCGCCATCGCCCACGAGAACGGCATGCGCACCCACATGGACGGTGCGCGGCTGATGAATGCCTGCGTCGCCGCCGGCATCTCGGCCAAGGACATGGCCGCCGGCTTCGACAGCCTGTGGCTGGATTTCACCAAGGGCCTCGGCACTGGCGTCGGCGCCGTGCTGGTGGGCAGCAAGGAGTTCATCGGGGCGGCCTGGCGCTGGAAGCAGCGGCTCGGCGGCTCGATGCGCCAGTCCGGCATGCTGGCGGCCGGCTGCCTGCATGCGCTCGACCACCATATCGACCGGCTGGCCGACGACCATGCCAATGCGAAGAAGCTGGCCCGCGGCCTGGGCCAGGTGCCCGGCATCGTGCCGGAGGAGCCGGAGACCAACCTGGTGTTCTTCAACACCGAGGGCACCGGCCTGACCTCGGCGGAGCTTTCCGAACGTGCCCGCGCCCATGGCGTGGCGATGTCAACCAACGGCAAGTACCGCGTGCGCGCCTGCACCCACCTGGACATCACCCCGGCGCTGATCGACGAGGCAGTGCAGGTGGTCGGCGCGGTGGTGAACGCCGCCTGAACCCCGTTACTTCCCCCTCTCGCTTGCCTACGGCATTCTCACATTTTCGCGTTGAGTCGACGCGGGTCAGCGTGACTCATACCAACCGCCGTCAAGAACGATCCTTCGTTAGGCAAGGCCAGGGCTTCGCCCT
>Ga0105055_10011110_pt1:0-10000 | contig 11162 bp, 12 predicted proteins | sample BON03_FD_78090 | JGI IMG/M metagenome (GOLD analysis project Ga0105055, IMG submission 78090) | Freshwater microbial communities from Lake Bonney liftoff mats and glacier meltwater in Antarctica - BON-03 | ecosystem: Environmental > Aquatic > Freshwater > Ice > Glacier meltwater... | reverse complement strand
GACCACAGTGGCTCTGAGTGCTGAGTGCTGACGAGTGTGTTGTGGTACGTGTGTGTGCGACGCGTGTGTAGTGTGCTACACAACACACAACTGTACACTGTACACTGCGGGTCGTCACAAACCCCCGTACCCCCCGTACCACATGCGTGACCGCGCCGCCGAACCTCACACGTGTAGAGTAGGAGTAGGGCAGTCGTCTCTGGCACACTGACACTGACACTGACACGCTGGCAGGCAGCAGGTATGGGGGGCAGGGGGGCCGCCGCCCGCTGGCAGCACAGGCACGCACACGCACGAAATCCGAGCTATACCTATACGCTATATGCTATATCGCTATAGAGCTACTCAATACTCTACGCTATACGGCTACGAGCTACTAGTAGATGAAGATAAGTTTACCCATACGAAACACCTAACACGCTGTTCCAAAATAGACTTGCGAGCTCGCAGTTCGCACCTCGCGTCCCTCGTCGTCCTACAGCCTCTACACAGTAGGAAAAAGAAAAGAAAAGAAATTTCTTAAGAATTTTCTTGTTCCACATCGCAACGGTCAAGCCGAGCGGTAAATCCGACTTGATTTTTCGACCAGCTCCAGACAAGGTGCGCCGCTTCTCAGAGCCGAACCGGCACCCGACAGCTCGCGCACGCTGCAGCCTCGAGCGGTCCCTGTGTGCTTGCGCCGGGGAAGTAAGCGGCGTTAACCCGTCGTGCCTCCTTCGCCACCACCCGTGTCGCCGCCGCCTTCGCCGCTTGTTAACCCTTTACCCCTATGCCTGCGCAGATGATCGCTTCGACATGCCTGGCCTGCAAGGATGCGACTGGTAAGATGATGTGCACCACGATCAACCGCCGCGCGGTTGGTCCGAACGACGTGCACATCGCGGTCACGTATTCGGGAATCTGCCACAGCGACATCCATACCGGACGCGGCGAGTGGGGTAACACGGTCTACCCGCTCTGTGTTGGCCACGAGGTCCTTGGCAAGGTGTGCGATGTAGCAGTAGGCGGCTACGGCTGAGACAGGCTCGCACTCCTCGCTCGGGCTGGCCAGCTCGCCGTAGTGCACAGCGCCTCACGCTCCATGCGCTTTCCTCGCTCTCAGGTGGTCTCCGTGGGCGTGGCCGTGACCAAGTTCAAGGCGGGCGACACCGCCGGCGTGGGCTGCATGGTCAACTCCTGCCTCGAGTGCGAGGAGTGCAAGCTCGGCGACGAGCAGTACTGCTCTGGTGCGGGTGGGTTCACTGGCACCTATGGCACGAAGGGCCCGGAGGAGCTGTACCCCGGCGGTGTTACGCACGGCGGATACTGCTCGGACATCGTCGTCCGTGAGGAATTTGTGATCGTCGTTCCCGAGAAGATGAACGTCGCGGCGGTCGCACCACTCCTCTGCGCTGGGATCACGTGCTACTCGCCCTTTGTCAAGCACGGCCTGAAGGCGGGCATGCAGCTTGGAGTCATCGGCCTCGGTGGACTGGGACACATGGCGGTCAAGATCGGTGTGGCGATGGGGTGCATCGTCACCGTGCTCACGACGAGTCCGTCCAAGGCCGAGCACGCGCTGAAGCTCGGCGCCACGAAGGTGAGCAATCAATCAATCACATTTCAGACCTCTCTCTCTATATATATATCATATATATATATATATATATATATATATATATATATATATATATATATATATATATATATATAATGTATATATAGCAAAGGCTCTCTCGGATCAGCTCCATGTGCGTATGTGATCGTGAGTCGGGCCCCGCATGATCCCCCCCCCTCTCCCCTAAGGTCATCATCTCAAAGGACGCGGATGCCATGAAGGCGAACTCGAGGACGCTGCACTTCATGTTCAACTCGATCGCCTTCGATCACGACGTCCAAATGTACCTCGACCTGTTGAAGAACCAGGGCACGATGCTCATGGTCGGCGGCGTTCCCAAGGGCGCGATGCCCGCCGGATCGTTCGCCTTGATCGGGCGTGGCCTCAAGCTCTGCGGCAGCCTCATCGGCGGCGTGAAGCAGACCCAGGAGATGATCGACTTCTGCGCCAAGCACGACATCGTCTCCGAGATCGAGCTCGTGCACGCGACGATCGACGAGGTCGACAAGGCGTGGGACCGCACGGTCAAGGGCGACGTCCAGTTCCGCTTCGTCATGGACACCGCCGCGACCATCAAGACCAACCCAATCGAGCCGATGCCCTAGGCGTTTGGGGCGAACACGGGTGGCGGTCGGGGTAGTATTGTGCCGACAAGACGCCTGGGCTGCCACCCTGTGTGTTTTGTATCTGTATCTGTGGTCTTGAGGCTGAGGCAGCTGGCGCCGTACGCGTTCGGTCGGTTTGGCGGGGTGCGGGGTGTATATAGTGTGAAGTGTTTTGGTGCGTAGTGCGTATGATGTGCCTGCTATGCCAACAAAAACATTGCTGTCGTTCTTCGTTCTTCACCTGTAACTGTACCTTATAGACCCCCTTTGTAAGTTTTACGGTTACACATACACGCTTATATTTATATATGTATTATTCATTGTGATTCATATCGATCGGTTATGATTGTGTTCATATTCTTATTATTCATTTGGTTATTGGTTGTGACTATTTCTATTTACGTTTACGTTTACGTTTACGATCATCATTATCGTATATCATTATGTATTGTTGTTTGCAGGTCGAACGCAATACTGCAGTACTCTCATACTCTGTGTGCTTTTTTTTCTTACTTTTTTTTATTTATTACTCAATCTCTCTATCTCTGCGCTAATTATAATTATAATTATTATTATTATTATTATTATTATTATTTTTAACACCCACACGCACCGAACTAGCACACAGCACACGCACAAAAAGAACCGACCCAGTTTATGGGTCGGTATCACTATCCGCTAGTAATATTATTAGTAATAGTTATTAGAGCTCTAGAATCTAGAAGCACTCTAGGGTCCTCCTATACTCTAAACAGAGCTCCTATACTATATCATACGTTTCTACGTTTCTGCCATATCGTGCATAGTCCGCAAGTTTCCTCTGCCTCCGTGAATGATGTTGATGATGTGATATGATGATGATAAGTTTACCCCTACGAAACACCTAACATCTGGGCTTGTGAATGAAACCGTCTGTGAATGGTCGACTCGCGCCGCGCGCGAATAATCAGCGCGACAAGGAGCAGCGCCGGCACACCAGCCGGCCTTGCGCGATGCTTTCCGTCTGGTTGTGCATCGTGGGCGCCGTGGCCGCTGCTTCGCCACTCGCACTCTCCGGCCCCGCCTTTTACGAGGCGATCGGTGGTTCGGCCGGCGCAGAAGCAGGCTGGTTCATCCTCTTCCACGCGCCGTGGTGCGGCCACTGCAAGGCCCTCCAGCCAGAGTGGGCCGCCCTCGCCGAAGGGTACACGGGGCGCGCCCATCTCGCCGAGGTTGATGTCGACGCAGACGCGCAGATCGCAGAGCGCCACGACGTGAATGGGTACCCGACGTTGCTGGACATTCGAGGCGGGCGCTTTATCGCCTACACCGGCGGCCGGACAGCGGCGGCCATGTCGGCGCACCTCTCCCGCCAGTGGAGCGCCGCCGAGGCTGCGAGCGCTCAACTTCTGCCGGGCCGTCCCACGGCATTGGACGCGCTACTGCGTCCGATGCGCTTTTTGGCCGCAGAGGTGGGCGAAGTGGGCGACGCGGCGCGCGCGGCACCGATCGGGGCCCTGCTCGCCGCGCTTGGCCTCTTCCTGCTTGGAGCTGCCGCTGGCGCGGGGATAGTCTCGCCGCCGCAGAGCCGAGGGTTTGTGACGGTGATGTGCCCGCAAGGTGCCGCCAAGGGGGAGCAGCTCGCGATTCGACTGCCCGCGACGCGGCGCTGGCTCCGGTGGCGAGGCCGCGGTCGGACGCTCCTAGTCGCCGCCCCGGCAGCGGTGGAGCGAGGCGGCACCTTCTTCGTCCCGCTGGTTGACACCGCGCCCGTCGCGGGCTGGGCTGCCACAGGAGCGAGTGCCGGGGCTACTGGCAGCAGGGGCGGCAACGGAGACGGCAGCGCGGCTTCGGTCAAAGGTAAGCAGGCTTGACGAGACATCAAAGACGGCATGCGCGATGGTGTGTGGTTTGTGCCGCGAGGGCGCGAGCGCAGCCGTGCGCGTAGTATGTGGATGCGAGGCGCGCGCGGCGAGAACCAAGAAACAAATAAAGCGCGGCGGGGTTAACCTGAACCGGGTTAGGATTAGTGATTAGTAGTTAGTAGGGTTAATAATTAAAATAATAACCACACAAGCGCAATCGCTAGCGAGCGCAGCTGAGCGCGCGTGGAAGGAAGGGGGGGGGGGCGCCTCAATCACAGTTGGATGCGCGGGATTAAACACACATGTGTTCATTGACAGTATAAGTATGTCGTTGGCCGGGAGGTCGGCCAGACGCCGGGACGGCAGAGAAGACTGAAGACATCACAGAAAGGTAGCAACCACGCGCGACAAAAGAACCGGAGGGGGGGCAGCCCCCAAACACCGCGGGGGGAAACACCACACGGGGGGCTGCGGGCCGGCTGCTGCTGTAGCGGGGAGGGGGTGTTAGGTGTATCGTAGGGGTAAACTTATCATCGGAAACAGCTTATCATCGGAAACAGCCCACAGGGGAACCCCACCCGCCAACAGAGTATAAAATCGCTCACGGTGATGGTGATGATATAGATTGTAGATGGATATCCCCCCCCATACCCATAAAATACAAAATACCAGCCCCCCCCCCACACACCACCTACATATCTCATTTCCCTTTATCAATATCCCCCAGCATAAAGCATCAGCCCCCCGGCCACGGGTTAACGCTCGACATCTTCCGGCGCAGCCTCTGCGCCTGCACCTCAGCCACTGCAGTCGCCCTGTCGTGCAGGACTTTGTTGCCACCCCACCCCGCGCTCGCTCTCTCCGTGCTCGCTGCACCCCACACCATTCACCGCAGCGGCGAGTAGGTGGGCGACGCCCGTTCGTTGTACACCACAGCGGGCGGCACCGGCCTACGCGCGTGGGCTGGGCTGTCGCTCCTGCTCCTACTCCGCCTGCCGCCCTCTACCCCCCTGCCGTATGCCCCCCTGCCGTATCCCGCCGGCGCTGCGTGCAGCTCTTCCCTAGTAGCGCCACCACCACGGCCGTCCAGCGCGCCCCGTTGCCCGTAACTCTCCGGCGGCCCAAGGCCGCGGTCGCGCGAACCGGACTTTGACCGTCTAAATCGGTCGCGCGATCCCGATCTGGACCGTCCAATTCGGTCGCGTGATCCAGATCGGGACCTTCCCGGTGACCGCGAGCCTGACCTGGAGCCGCGGTCCTGACACATATCATGCGCCCAAAAGCGAACGTGGTCCGCCCGCGGCTCGCGTGGCCGCTCCGCCCCGCGGCCCCCCCCACCGGTATCGGTCGGCCACAGCCCCTCCCCCGCTCGGGAGTAGAGCGAGGGTGCGGAACTATAGTTATTGTTCCCCTCGCCCGTGCCGCCGTGGCTGAGCGCGCCGCTGGGAGGGAGGCTGCTGGTGGGTCGGTTGCGGTTGAGCGTCTGGCTGAGCAGAACCGGCGGCGCGAGGTGCGCGCCCTTGGTGGCGCTGGCGAGACGGATGTGCGCGCCGGCGAGCTGTCGGTCGTCCTCCATGGTGTTATACGCCTGCGGCAAGCACGCGAGCAGCAAAGGTTATATATATGATATATGCATATGTCTTTCTACATATATCTATCTATCCTTATCTATATCTATCTATATCTATATCTATATCTTTATACAAATAGAGACGTCCTCCATGGTGTTATACGCCTGCGGGAATCACGCGAGCCGGAAGAGGTTATAGATGTGATATATACGTATGTCTATCTACATCTATCTATCTATCCTTATCTATATATCTATCTATTTATATCTATATCTTTATACAAATAGAGTCGTCCTCCATGGTGTTATACGTCTGCGGGAAGCACGCGAGCAGCAAGAGGTTATATATATGACATATACGTATGTCTATCTACATCTATCTATCTATGCTCATCTATATCTATACCTATCTATACCTATATCTTTATACAAATAGAGTCGTCCTCCGTGGTATTATATGCCTGCGGGAAGGACGCAATCCACCAGAGGTTATATATATGTGATATATACGTATGTCTATCTACATCTCTATCTATTTATCTATATGTCTATCTATATCTATCTGTATAGAGACGTCCTCCGTGGTGTTATACGTCGGCGGGAATCACGCGAGCAGCAAGAGGTTATATTTATGATATATACGTATGTCGACCTACATATGTTGATCTATCCTTATCTATATCTATATCGATCTCTATATATATACAAATAGAGTCGTCCTCCATGGTGTTATACGCCTGCAGGAAGCACGCGAGCAGCAAGAGGTTATATATATGACATATACGTATGTCTATCAACATCTATCTATCTATGCTCATCTATATCTATATCTATATAGAGACGTCCTCCGTGGTATTATACGCCTGCGGCAAGCACGCGAGCCACCAGAGGTTATATATATGATATACACGTATGTCTATCTACATCTATCTATCTATCCTTATCTATATCTATATCTATAGAGTCGTCCTCCATGGTGTCATTTGCCTGCGAGAAGTACGCGAGCAGCAAGAGGTTATATATATATGATATAATAGTATGTCTATCTACATCTATCTATATATCCTGATCTGTATCTATATCTATAACTATGTCTATCTATATAGAGTCGTCCTCCATGGTGTTATACGCCGGCGGGAAGCACGCGAGCCACCACAGGTTATATATATGATCTATATGTAGCATATCTACATAGAGTCGTCCTCCATGGTGTTATACGCCTGCGGGAAGAACGCGAGCCACACGAGGTCATATATATTGTATGTACACATAAACACACACACATTATATACACATATACACATATATAGACAGACATAGACTACACACACACACACACACACACACACACACACACACACACAGGATACTGGCTGAGCTGACCTTGGTGTCGAGCAGCACCCGCGCCAGGACGCCGCCGTCGGCGCGCGAGGCGCCGAGCGGAGCCGCCGACGAGCCGCCCGCTCCCTGCCGCATGCCGGCCTTGGCGCCACTCACGGCGCTGGTGCTCGCGTACTTGTGGGTCTTGATGATGTAGTCGATGATCGGGTTGTCGTCCTCTTTCGGCCCGTGGAGGTACGGTACGCGCTCCTCCCGTTTGAGCGTCTCGCGCCGCCGCTTCGACCGCTCCACGTAGTTGTCCTCGTCGCCGCTAGACGACCTCCCACCATCGCGCCGCGCGCCCGCTGGCCGGCCCCCGCCGCGCCCGGGGCTGCGGCTCCTGCTCCGCCCACGCCGCTCGCGCCGGCGGCCGCCGTCCCTGCCACCGTCGTCTCGACTCCTCCGCTCCTCGCTGCGGCTGCGGCTGCACGACCGCCGGCTCGTCTTTTTCTCCTTCGCTGCCTTTTTCTCCTTCTTCTCCTTCTTGGCCCTTTTGCGCCGGTCGCCTCCGCCGTCTCGGTCGAGCGAGCGACCCGCACGCCCACCGTCCGGCTCCGGCTGCCACTCGCGACCGCGGACGTCGCCGCCCAGCACCGGATCGCGCTCCTGGCTCGGCTCCCTCCTGCCGCTCGCCGCCGCCGCGCCGCGCCAGTCGTCGCCGCCCAGCATCGGATCGCGCTCCTGGCTCGGCTCCCTCCTGCCGCTCGCCGCCGCCGCGCCGCGCCAGTCGTCGCCGCCCAGCATCGGATCGCGCTCCTGGCTCGACTCCCTCCTGCCGCTCGCCGCAGCCGCACCGCGCCAGTCGTCGTCCGGCACGGAGCGCGCGCGTTGCGATCCGCGGTCGTCGCTCCCGCCGCCGCGATGCCCCCCGCGCTCGAGCGTGCGACGCTTCTCGTCGTAGTATCGGTCCTCCTCGATCGCCACGTCTTCTGCAGTTCGCGAAAAGACCGAAGCGAGGGCGCCGAGCATCGTTCAAGGGCGACGCCCGCGTACGAAAAACGCCAAACAATTGAGCTAATCTTGTTCACACCCCGACATTCATCCATTCACAGTCTATTCAATGTCAATTCACAGCAGTAATTTTCACCGATGAATTTTTGCCAACGTTTCTCTCGTTTTCACGCCGTTGCCGCCTTCCACGCCACCCTCCACTCCACCCTCGACACATGGCGGCTAAAGCGCTGCCCCAGGAGCAACTCGACTGGTGGTCGGCGGCCTACCCGCGGCTGAGCCTGGCGGATCAGCGGGGCGCCCTCTCGGACCTCGCCTCGCACGCGCGTGACCGAAAGGTCCAGACCCAACTCGTGAGCGCCGGCGTGCACTCAGCTGCACTCGACGCGCTGCGGCGCGCGGCGCCGGAGGGCCGCGACGACGCCGCGACGGTGGCCGCGCGCCGGCGCGTGCAGACGCAGGCGGCGCGGCTCGTCGCCAACCTCGCCTACCTGCAGGAGAACAAGGGCGCCGTCTTCGGCGCCGGAGCCGCCGACGTGCTCGAGGCGACGGCGCGGTCCGCCCTGCCCAGCCACGAGCGCGCCGCCGCTAACTGCCGCGCCCTCGAGGGCTCGCATTCCACCTCCTCTGCTGCCGCTGAGGATGACGCGCTGGGCGCGACGGCGTCCGTGCTGCTCGAGGCGTCGGCCGCGCTAGCCAACTTGGCGAGCGGCGCGGCGTTGCGCGCGCGTTGCATGGAGTCCGACTGCCTCCTCGTCCCGCTGCTCCTCCGCCTGACGCACCTGCGCGTCGACATTGGCTCCGAGGCCGTGCGCGCCATTTCAAACTTGGCCTGCCTGCCGTCAACGCGCCCGAGGCTCTGCGAGCTGCGGGTGCCCGAGACACTGCTCGACCTCCTAAAACAAAACCTCTGCAGGCAAACCGCACCCGCTGCGGCACGCGCTCTGTCTCGGACGGACGATGAGCCCTGCGTCCCGCCGGGCGCCGGCTGGTTTGCCGCGGCGCCGCGTGACGTCGAGGCCTTCGTGGGGATGCGTGCGCCGGGGTGCGAGTGCGGCGGCTGTGAAGGAGGAGGCTGTGAAGGAGGCGGCTGTGCAGGAGGTGACGGCGGCTCCCATGATGGGGGTTCGTCAGCGGGCCTTTGCAGCCTCGGCGCCGCGTCTGAACGCGAGCGGCGTAACGACGCCGAAGTGGCGCAGTTGGTGGAGAAGGTGCTGGTTGCGCTCGGCTGTTTGTTTATTGGTTCCACTGCGACAGGCGCCGCGCCGCCAGACTGGCCTGCCGCGGCGCCACGCCTCCCGTCGCTCGTCGTCGCCCTCATTGCAGACGGCGGCAATACAGCGCCTCCTTCGTCTACCGCTCTCCCATTCCATCACAGCAATACCACTGCAGCGGCCGGCGACGGCGCGCATTCTGCTGGTGGGACACCGCTCGGCGGCAGTAGCCATGCTTCTTCCTTGTCGTTGTCGGCGACACATGACGCGACTGCCGAGCGGACGCAGCAGGCCCTAAAGCTCGCCAAGCTGCTCATCCTCGGCGCCCCTCCCCTCGGCATCTACCTCCTCCGCGCGGGCCTCCTCCGCGCCCTCTGCCGCCTCTTACTCTCGGACCCCACCGTCCAAGTCTCGTCGGCGGCGGTGGAGCTGGTCAGCGGCGGCGTGCTGGCCGTGCCCCGAGTGAGGGCCGCCGCCATCTCGTCACCGTGGCTTCCGGCGCTTCTGCTCGCGTGTGCGCTCGTCGATTCACGGAGCACGCGCGGCGCCCCCAAGAGCGCCGCAGCTGCAGCGATACCTTCTTCTTCTCCGTCTTCTCAGCGGGGCTTTTTTGGCGTGGCCAGTACGGCGACGGACGATCGCACAGTGAGCATCACACCATCTACCAATATGGATAGATCCATCTCTCTCTCTCTCTATATATATATATATGTATATGTATTTATGTATGCATATATATATATATATATATGTATATATATATATATATATAAATATATATATATGTATATATGTGTATATATATATATATATATATATATATATATATATATATATAT
>Ga0105055_10011091_pt1 | contig 11173 bp, 10 predicted proteins | sample BON03_FD_78090 | JGI IMG/M metagenome (GOLD analysis project Ga0105055, IMG submission 78090) | Freshwater microbial communities from Lake Bonney liftoff mats and glacier meltwater in Antarctica - BON-03 | ecosystem: Environmental > Aquatic > Freshwater > Ice > Glacier meltwater | place: Lake... | reverse complement strand
GGCGCATCCGGGCGTGTTTGCCTGTGGCGAAATGCTGGATTGGGAGGCGCCCACCGGGGGGTATCTGATCACCGGCTGTCTGGCGAGCGGGATGGCCGCCGGTCGCGCGGCAGCGAATCATGCGCTGGCGCGCAGGTAGGCGGGGCGGGCACGCATCCGGTCGTGATAGTGACGCACGGCGGGTGGATCGACGGGGAATTTGGCGGCAACGGCCCAAGAGAGGCAGTGCGCGAGGATGATGTCGGCAATCGTCATCTGAGCGCCCATCAGGAACGGCCCCTGCAGCCGGTCGGCAAGCCGGGCCAGGTTCTGTCCGAATTCCCAGCGCAGGGAATCCTTGATCGCAGGGAGCCGGTGTTCTGCCGGCAGGATGAAGCTGTGCCGCGCGGCTGTCCACAGAAGCGCGTCGCATTCGTCGAGGATGACTTGGGTGAGGCTGTCTTGCTGCGCGCGGGCGATGCTCCCGGCGGGATTGGTCAACTGTCCGTGCCGGTCCGACAGAAAGGTCAGGATCGCGGTCGAATCAGTGAGGGCGACCGGGCCGGTGTCTGTCGGGCAGATCAGTACGGGCACCTTGCCTGAAGGGTTCTGCTGCCGGACGGCCGCAGAGCGCGGCGGATCGGACCGGTTTTCGTAGGGCAGGCCCATCTCTTCAAGCGCCCAGAGGACGCGGAGCGTGCGTGTGGGCCTGGTTCCGATGACGATATACATTTGTGTTGCATCTTTCGCGGTTCCTTCATCATCGGGGTCGCGGGATATAAGAGCAAGGCACACACCCTTGTGCCCGATGGGAGCCCGAACATCGGGTTGCAGCATGAACACAATCGGTTCATTCTCGCCGGTCTGTTTCCGATGCGCTTTTCATCAGGGGCAAGTTGGGGATAGGAATGGGTACCGAACAGGGAGAACTGCGCCGATGGCCTTTGTCAGAGCCCGACCATTTATCGCGGCCTTGTTAGCAACAGTGAGCATTGCCTCTGACGCGTCAGCGCAAGATCGCGGGTTGAGCTATACGATCTGGGGGACGCCGGGGCTGTTGGAAATGCCTTCCGCGCTGAGCGCGGATGACGGTGAAGTTGCGGCCACATATGGAATGTTCGGAAATAACCGTCGCACGACTCTCACGTTTCAGATTGCGCCCCGGCTTTCGGGAAGCTTCCGGTATTCGGGATTTGATGTTGTGTTTTCCGATGGAGTTCGCCCCAACTTTGACCGGAGCTTTGACCTGCGCTATCGGTTGGTTGATGAAGGCGAGTGGATGCCTTCTGTTGCCATCGGGTTGCAGGATTTTCTCGGTACGACTTTTTATGGCGGAGAGTACATCGTCGCCACGAAGACGATTTCTGACTCGATCCGGGTGACGGGGGGACTGGGTTGGGGTCGGTTGGCTTCGAATGGCGGGTTCAGCAACCCGCTGTCATTTCTGGGGTCCTATTTCGAAACCCGACCGCCGGTTGATTTTGGCAAGGGTGGCGTACCTGCGTTTGAAAACCTGTTCCGGGGTGATGCCGCGTTTTTTGGCGGCGTCGAGTATGCGATCAACGAGCGCCTCACGTTCAAGGCGGAATATTCGAGCGATGCCTACGTCTATGAGGAAACCCGCGACCTGATGGAGGTCAATTCGCCGTTCAACTTTGGTCTGACCTACCGGCCTGCGCCGGGGTATCAGGTGGGGCTGGCCTATATGTATGGCAGCGAGATTGCGTTGATGGGGACGGTGACGCTGAACCCGAATGACCGGCCGTTTGATGGCGGCATGGATCCGGCGCCGCAGCCGGTGCTGGTCAGGGCGGCGGATATGCGGGCGGCCCAAAGCTGGGACCGGGCCGAACTGCCGGAGGCGGTGCTGCACGACCGGCTGAATGACGCGTTGGCGGCGGAGGGAATTACCCTCAACGGGGTCGAGTTGACCGATGGCTCTGCGCGGGTGCGGTACACCAACAACCGTTACCGTGCCGAGGCGCAGGCGCTGGGCCGGGTGGCCCGGATCATGACGCGGGAATTGCCGCCCTCGATCGAGGTACTGACTCTGGAGCCGATGCAGGCGGGGATTCCGCTGTCGGCCACGACGTTGCGGCGCAGCGATCTGGAGGCGTTCGAGAATCAGGCCGGTGGCACCGATGCAATGCAGGCCCGGGCTGTGCTGGCGGATGCGGGGCCGGTGGGCGGGATCATCACCCCCGAGGACGCCGATGATCCGTTCAGCTGGCGGTTGTCGCCCTATGGCCGGTTGATTCTGTTTGACGGGGGTAATCCGGTGGCGGTCGATGTGGGCCTGCGCCTGCGCGCCAGTTATGAGTTCCGGCCCAATCTGGTGGCGTCAGGATCGCTGACCTATCAGCTTTATTCCAACCAGTCCGAGGCCGAACTGGTGACCGATGATACGGTGCCGGTGGTGCGCCGCAATGCAGGACTTTATGCGCAGGAGGGCAGTCCGGGGATCGAATCACTGACGCTCGCGTATTACGGCAGGCCGGGTGCGAACCTGTACAGCCGGGTGACGCTGGGATATCTCGAGCAGATGTATGGCGGCGTTTCGGCAGAAATGTTGTGGAAACCGGTGGATAGCCGGTTAGCCGTGGGTGCCGAGGTCAACTATGTTGCGCAGCGAGATTTTGACATGTTGCTCGGGTTTCAGGATTACGAAGTCGCGACAGGCCATGCCTCGGTCTATTATGACCTGTCGAACGGGTTTCACGCGCAGCTTGATCTTGGCCGTTATCTTGCCGGGGATTTGGGCGCGACATTTTCGCTCGACCGGCAGTTTGCCAATGGCTGGAGCATCGGGGCCTATGCCACGCTGACCGATATGCCGTTCGAGGATTTCGGCGAAGGGTCGTTTGACAAGGGTATCCGAGTGTCGATCCCGATTGATTTCGTGCTGGGTCAGCCGACGCGCAGGACATCAGATGTGACATTGCGGTCTTTGAACCGCGATGGCGGGGCGCGACTGAATGTCGACGGGCGATTGTATGACATCGTGCGCGATGGCCATAGCGCTGATCTGGATGATGGTTGGGGACGGTTCTGGAGATGATCTTGAAATCAGGTGGTCTGGCTGCGCTGTTATGCTCAGTCATTCTGGCGGGCTGTGGAGAGGGTGCCGGGGCGCAATTGGGTGAGCGGGTGTTGGGGGTAGTGATTCCATTGGTGGCGGGTGCTTCTATGGGGTCCGGTGGCGATGCCCGTACGATCACACCGCCGGATTTCTCAGCACAGGCAATTGCACAGGATACGAGCCAATTCATGGTGTTAAATTTGACCACGCTGGGTATCGCTGCCCCGGCACGGATCATTGCCGATAACGGAGCAGATGTGACCTGGCGGACGCAGGCGGGCTATACCGCGAGTTTCAGGGATGGCATGCTGGTTGCCACGCGCGGACTGGGTGACGATCTGATGGCGGCGGAGGCGGGGCAGGTGCGTGCCGCACTACGCGCTGGCGGTGGGTCGGCCCGCCGTGTGGTGGAGTTCCTGAGTGATCAGGATCAGATCGAGTCCATGACGTTTGATTGCGTGATCGTGGCTGCGGGAACCGAGACCATCGATCTGGGGCTGCGGCAGGTGCCGACCCGCAAATTTGACGAGACCTGCACCAACCCGCGGCTGGTGTTTTCCAACATCTATTGGCTCGACAGTGCCGGTGCCATTGTGCAGTCGCGCCAGTTCGTTTCGCCAACTGTTGCATATTTGCGCAGTAACCGACTCTGATTGTGTCTATCTTAAGGAAAGACCGGGACAACCGGCTTGAGTTCGAACATCAAAGAAGCTATAGCGGTTGCAACGCTTTGTTTATCAACTGGAGTAAAGACATGCGCCTTACCAAGACCCTCATCGCTGCTGCCCTCGCAACCACTGTTGGCGGCACCGCCTTCGCTGGTGGCTTCGCTCCCGCGATCATCGAACAGCCCGTCGTTGTGATCGAGCCCGTCGCGACCCGTTCCAGCTGGGGCATCATCCTGCCGATCGCTGCAGTCGCTCTGCTGATCGCGCTGGCTTCGTCGGATTCCGACAGCGGGACCTGATCTTTCGACGGGTCGCAAGACCGGTTGATTTGAAAGGCGGGCCTTTGTTGGCTCGCCTTTTTGCGTTTTCATGATCATGATCACGGTTTGACATCTTCGAGCTGCGGGATTTGGCCGGATGACATTTTCCTCTCCGGCTGAATGACCGGGCCTTAGCGCCGCGCCATCATGGCCAGCCGGATCAACGCCCGTTCAGCCAGGGCTTGATTTGGCGCGCGGGTGGAATTGCGCAATTGCAGGTCGGTGTCGAGCAGCAGCGTTACCGCCCGTTCAAGCTTTTCCCGCCCCCATTGCCCGGCCTGTCGAATCATCGCGTCACGGCGTGGACCATAGACCGGTGGGCGCAACCGCCCGATTCCTGCTGACGGACCGCCCGGATCGGAGGCCACGCCATGCAGTGCCCGGAAGTGCCGCAGCGCACCGATGCACAGGCCGACCGGCTGAGTCCCCTGAGCATAAAGTCGCCGCAATACTGACGCGATTTCGGCCGTGCGTCCGTCGCTGACAATGCCGAGCAGGTCGTCGAGGCTGACCTCGCCTGCGCCGGGCGCAATGGCGGCGATATCCCCGGGTGAAAGCTCGGTCGGGTCGCCCAGTTTGTAGAGCCCGAGTTTTTCGACGGTTTGCCGGAAATCGCCGGGGTCGATGCTGCGCGACAGTGCGCTCAGCGCGGCCTGTGCGTCACGGCTGATCCGGGTCAGGCCGGCGCTGGTGAGCATGGCATCGACTTCGGATTGCGAGGGCGGATCGTCGTAGAGCCCGATGGTGTGGGCCTTGTTATGTCCTTCGAAGAGTTTGCGGAGTGCGGATTTGGCGGTGAGCCCGGAGGCGGTGACGATGATCTGCGCGTCGCCGCTGCGCCAGTCGGCCAATGCGTTGCCGATCACTTCGGCCAGCCCGTCGGTGGCGTCTTCGACCAGGGCCACGCGCGGGCCAGGGAAAAAGCTTTGCCCCAGCATGGCGTCATTCAGCAGCGCGTTGTCTTTGCGCAGGTCGGAGGCGGGAATCCGGGTGAGCCGCATCTCGGCCTCGCCCTGCGGGCCGATCAGCGCGCCGATCACCTCGGCCCGTCTGGTGGCGACGCGCATGGTGTCTTCGCCGTAAATCAGCAGACCGGTGCCATTGGGGTCGGGTTTGGCGAAATAGCTGGCTGCCTCGCGCGCGGAGAGTTTCATCGGCGCGCCCCGCCCATGTCAGAAATCCTGTGCCGCGATCACCAGCCGGGTCATGATCAGATCGGCAAGGATCCGGGTCAGCCGGTCGCGCGCATCTTCAGCGGCGCTGCGGGTGGCGACGGTGGTGCCCATGGCGGCGTAGCTGGTGAAACTGTCGACGCTGCCCTGCGCCAGCACGGTTTCCGAGCCTGTCGCGCGCAGGGCGTAGCTGGCCCGTCCCGGCAGGGTGAAGCGCGAGACTGTCCCGTCACCGGTGATGGCCCCCGACTCCTCGGTTATGTCGAGCGTGAAGGAGAGCATGTAGGCGGGCGCTGTGGCGCGGCCAAGCTGATCCTGCAAGTGCTGGCGCAGCCGGTAGCCATCGACCGTGTCAGGCCCCTCGACAGTGACGCTGTCGCGCAGGGCGAGGGCGGGGCCGCCGGGGCCGTAGACCGGGGTAAAGCCACAGCCAGCGAGGGCAAGCGCCCCAAGCAGCAGGCTGCGGCGGCAGAGGCGGTCAGATGACGACATTGACGATTCTGCCCGGTACCACGATCAGCTTTTTCGGTGTGGCCCCGGCGAGGGCGCGGATGACGGCATCGTCGGCCAGCACCAGCGCCTCGACCTCGGACACGGCCATGTCGGCGGGCACGGTGATTTCGCCGCGCCGTTTGCCGTTGATCTGGATCGGCAGGGTGAGCATGTCCTCGATCAGCATGGCGGGATCGGCCACAGGCCAGGGCGCGTTGGCGATGAGGCCGTTGCCGCCGAGCAGCGCCCAGATCTCTTCGGACAGGTGCGGGGTCATCGGTGACATGAGTTGCGCGAGGGTGAGCGCCGCCTGCCGTTTGGCGGAGGCACCGGCGCTGGATTTGGCAAGCGTGTTGGTGAAGGCGTAGAGTTTGGCGATGGCCGCGTTGAAGCCGAAGGATTCTACCCCCGACGTTACCTCGTGGATCGCCTTGTGCAGCGCGCGGTGCAGGGCGTCGTCGCCGGTGCCGCTGTCGGGGGCCAAGACGGCGATGTCCGTCGCGATGCGCCAGACCCGCGAGAGGTGTTTGAAGGTGGCCTCGGCCCCGGCCGCCGTCCATTCCACGTCGCGTTCCGGCGGGCTGTCCGAGAGGACGAACCAGCGCGCGGTATCGGCGCCGTAAGCCGCGATGATGTTCTCCGGGTCGACGACGTTCTTCTTGGATTTGGACATTTTGGCGGAGGGGATGATTTCGACGATGCAGTCATCGTTGATGTCCTGCCCAAGTTGATCCGACCAATCGTCATAGTTCGCCGGGTCGCGACGAGCTTCGACCATTCGAGATCTTAAAACTGCATATTTCTTACTTCCATCAGACCACAGAACAACGTCTTCAGGCAGGTGATAGACAGGCCGCCCCGCCGCGTCGCGGGTCATGTAGATTTCGTGCGTCACCATGCCTTGCGTGAACAGCGCGTCGAACGGCTCGATGGCTTTGGCGGGCAGGTGGCCGGTGATCTGCATCGCGCGGGCGAAGAAGCGGGAATAGAGCAGGTGCAGGATCGCGTGTTCGACTCCGCCGATGTATTGATCGACGTTCATCCAGTATTCGGCATCTTCCATCACGGTGGGGGTGTTGGCGCGCGGTGCGGTGAAGCGGGCGTAATACCAGGAGGAATCGACGAAGGTATCCATCGTGTCCGTCTCGCGCCGCGCCGGATCGCCGCATTTGGGGCAAGGGGTATTGGCCCAGGTCGGGTGTCGGTTCAGCGGGTTGCCGGGGATGTCGAAGCTGACATCGTAGGGCAGTTCTATCGGCAGGTTCGCCTTGTCCTCGGGCACGACGCCGCAGGTGGCGCAATGCACAACCGGGATCGGGCAGCCCCAGTAGCGCTGCCGCGACAGGCCCCAGTCGCGCAGGCGGAATTTGGTGACGCCTTGCCCGACGCCATTACCCTCGCAGAAGGCGATGGCGGTGTCGACGGCTTCGGCGCCGGTCTGGTCCGTGGCGCCGGCAAAGCCGCGAACGTAGGTCACGGGTTCGGATTTGGGCGGCACGAAGGCGGCGGTGAGCGGTGTTTCGGTGGTGCCTGCGGGGACAAAGACGGGCGGGATCGGCAGGTCATACTTGGTAGCAAAGTCGAAATCGCGCTGGTCATGCGCGGGGCAGCCAAAGATCGCGCCGGTACCGTAATCCATCAGGATGAAATTGGCGATATAGACCGGCAGTTCCCATGCGGTATCGAAAGGGTGCCGGACGGCGAGGCCGGTGTCGTAGCCACGCTTTTCCGCCTTTTCCATCGCCTCTTCGGTGGTGCCGCCCTTGCGGCAATCGGCACAGAAGGCGGCGATTTCGGCGTCTTCGGATTCGAGTCGTTTGGCGAGCGGGTGGTCGGGGGAGATGCCGACGAAACTCGCCCCCATCAGGGTGTCGGGGCGGGTGGTGTAGACTTCGATCCGGTCGAAACCGGCGGGGCCGTCGTTCAGACCGAAGGAGAATTGCAGACCGCGCGACCGCCCGATCCAGTTGGATTGCATCAGTTTGACCTTGGCGGGCCAGTTATCCAACGTGTCGATGGCGTCGAGCAGTTCGGCGCTGTAATCGCTGATCCTGAAGAACCATTGCGTGAGTTCACGCCGTTCGACATCGGCGCCGGAGCGCCAGCCTTTGCCGTCGATCACCTGTTCGTTGGCGAGCACGGTCATGTCGACCGGGTCCCAGTTGACCACCGCATTCTTGCGATAGACCAGACCGGCGGCGAGCATGTCGATGAAAAGCGCCTGCTGCTGGCCGTAATATTCCGGGTCGCAGGTGGCGAATTCGCGCGACCAGTCGATGGAGAGGCCCAGCGGCTTCATCTGGGCGCGCATGTCGGCGATGTTGCCATAGGTCCAGTCGCGCGGATGCCCGCCCGAGGCCATGGCGGCGTTTTCGGCGGGCATGCCGAAGGCGTCCCAGCCCATCGGGTGCAGCACGTTGTGCCCGGTCGCGAGTTTGTAGCGCGCGATCACGTCGCCCATGGTGTAATTGCGCACATGACCCATATGGATGCGTCCCGAGGGGTAGGGGAACATCTCGAGCACATAATATTTGGGTTTCTCGCCGCTGCGGGTGGCGCAGAAGGTGCCGGCGCTGTCCCATGCGGATTGCCAGCGGGATTCTATTTCGGATGCGGCGTAGCGGGACATGGGCGACCTTTGGCGTGAGACGGAGCGCGCGCGGTTTGGCAGGCGGTCCGGGAAGGATGATGGCGGTCGCGGTCGCGGATCAGAGCGCGCTGTCGGCGATCCGAAGCTGGCGGGCGCGGGACAGGATTGCGTCCTCGATGGCGCGCACCGTTTCGACGGCTGCGGGGCCGGAGGCGGTCAGGATCGCCACGTTGAGCGAGCGGGCGTCGAGCGCGGGATCGGTGATGTAGATCGTGGCGCGGTAGGCGCTGCTGCCCCCCGGCGGTGTGCCCGGCCCCATGACGATGACCCCGGTGAACGGATCGACCGACTGGATCGGCAGAAAGCTGAGCACATCGATGGAGGCGGCCCAGAGGTAGCGGTTGACGGCCACATTCTCGGCCCCGCGCGTGCGCGCGGCCTGACGGGTGGCGTTGTCTGTGCTGCCGCCGCCAAAGCCGAGGCTGCCAAAGGGGCTGCTGGAGCCGCAGGCGGCAAGGCTCAGCGCGAGGCTGAGGATGAGTGTCGTGCGGGTGATGCGCGCAGGTGCCGTCAAAGTCATTCCCCCGGGGGATCAATCCATTGGCAGAATGTGTAGCGAAGCGCCGGGGGTGTCACAAGTCCTATGGTCGGATTGTGTGCGGCGCAAAAGGAAAGGGCGGCCCCGAAGGACCGCCCTGCCCGGATCAAGCGTGACCCTGTATCAGAACGAGAAGCCGATCTCGACGGTGGCACCGTCACGGAACTCCGGCCCGCCGATGTCGTCATCCGCATCCAGGTCGCCGTCTTCGGCGTAGGACACGGTCAGCGTGGCGTCGGAACCGAGGCCAACCTGAGCGGCAATGTAGAAGTCTTCGCCGGCGTCGGTCAGACCAGCCAGCGCGGTGATGTTGTTGCCAACGTCATAGGTCGCGTCGATGCCCCAGTCTTCGGTGCTGTCATAGGCAGCGCCGACGGTGATCGGGCCGGAAGCGTAGTCAGCCGAGACTTCCCAGTAGTCGTCTGCGTCCGATTCCATCACATATGCAGCACCGATGGTGACCGGGCCGATCGGATAGGAAGCACCGACACCGATCGAGTTGGTGTCAGCGGTCAGATTGGTCGCGTAGGCCAACGAAACGTCGAAACCGGAGAAGCTGGTCGCAGCGAACACACCGAACACTTCGTCGTTCGAGATGTCGCCGTTGCCGTTGTACACGGCGTTCGGCACGAGAACGCCGTCTCCGTTGGTCTGGTCAAGCAGGTACTGGTCAGCGATTGCTTCCTGGTAGGCTGCACCGACGGTGAAGTTACCAAAGGTTGCGGTCGCACCCAGCGAGAGTTGGACCAGATCACCGGTGCCGGTGAAATCGTCGTCAGTTTCCACACCATCCGACAGGTCGTCATCGAAGGTGCCGTCAACGTCAAGCATATACGAAAGACCAGCAGTGATGTTGCCATAGACAACTTCGCCGCGCAGAACGGTTTCGCCGTCAGCTTCGGAGAAAGCGTCGGCTTCCATGTCACCAACCGACGACCAGTAGGTCTCTGCAGCGAAAGCGGTGTCACCGAAGTAGAGGCCAGCCGACTCGGACGTCAGAGACAGCAGGAAACCACCGGATTCGAGAGTATTACCGAGGTTGCCGTCGGCAACATCGAAGTCAAAGCTCACAGCGGCGGTCAGGTCGTTGTCCAGCATGGTCGACGCGGTCACGCCGATGTTGGCGTCCCAGAAGAAGCCGGCGTCGCTGCCTTCAGTTTCACCATTGTTGTTCACGACACGCTCACTGTCGGTGTCGTTATAGCCCAGGGTGGCGGAGCCACCAAAGGTCACTTCGGCAGTCGCCGCGCCTGCAAAGGCGAGGATCGAAGCCGAGGCAAGAAGGATGCTTTTCATGATATTCCCTCGTGTTTTGCATTCTCAAGAATGCCAGTCCAACTAGCATTGATGTTGTCTTTGCTCTCAACCTGCGGCGCACTCAAGGTAATTGGCCGGTTGACCGGTGTGTGCCGCGAAAATGATGCAACATGGCCACACACGCGGCGGGCGTGTGACGATGGTCGGGCAGGCTGCATTGGCTCATGACAGCAGCGGCTGCGGGCACTATGTGGTGTTGGCCCGATGGCGGACCCCATGGCGGGCCCCATGGCGGGCCGGTCGCGTGCAGGAGGATCCCGATGTCATATCAGGCTGTTTGTGAACGGATTGCGGCGGCGGCGCGCGATTCGGGCCGGGTGCCGGAGGCGGTGACGCTGATTGCCGTGTCCAAGACTCAGCAAGAGGAGAGGGTGGCCGCGATTGTGGCGCAGGGTCACCGCGTCTTTGGCGAGAATCGGGTGCAGGAGGCGCAGGGCCGCTGGCCGGCGTTTCAGGCACGCCATGCGGGGATCAGGCTGCATCTGATCGGCCCGCTGCAGACCAACAAGGCCCGCGTCGCGGTTGCCATGTTCGATGCCATTCATTCGCTGGATCGTCCCAAGCTCGCCGATACGCTGGCACGGCTGGCGCAGGAGCGGGGCGCCTGTCCCGATCTGTTCGTGCAGGTCAATACCGGGGCCGAACCGCAGAAGGCGGGGGTTCTGCCGCCGGATTGTGACGGGTTCATTGCCGGTTGCCGCGCGCTGGACCTGCCGCTGCGCGGGCTGATGTGCATTCCGCCGGAGGCCGAAGACCCGGTGCCGCATTTCAGCATGCTGGCCGGAATAGCGGCGCGCAATGGCCTGACGGGCCTGTCGATGGGGATGAGCGGCGACTTTGAGGCGGCGATTGCCCAGGGGGCGACGCATGTGAGGGTTGGGTCGGCCATATTCGGGGCGCGCGGCGGGTGAGAGGTAAGGTGGGTTGAAACCCACCCTACTGCCCGGAGTGTTGCCGG
>Ga0105055_10011083_pt1 | contig 11176 bp, 18 predicted proteins | sample BON03_FD_78090 | JGI IMG/M metagenome (GOLD analysis project Ga0105055, IMG submission 78090) | Freshwater microbial communities from Lake Bonney liftoff mats and glacier meltwater in Antarctica - BON-03 | ecosystem: Environmental > Aquatic > Freshwater > Ice > Glacier meltwater | place: Lake... | reverse complement strand
GTGCCTCGGAAACCGTAACCTCCTAATCTGCCGATCTCTGTGCCCATCCAGTATTCCCGCTCGATACCTGTCAGTCGTACTTGACATTCATCCTTTCCGCCCGACGCCCTCGCTGCTGTCAACGAAGCCTGAATTTGTTTGGTTGTGACAATGAGATTTTTGTGAACCCAGCATGAAGCGTGATCCTCGCTCACTGCCATTTTGATTTTGCCTTGCTTCCACCACGACCTTGATTCTGGTCAGTGTGTCGGCAAAACACACGATGAAATTGGTGGTATCTGATTAACGGTAGGGATGTTTGGCACGGACAACTATCCCGTGGTGCGCAGTATTAGAATGCCCAGAGGTCTGCGTACACGAATGTACTAGAATGCCCCGAGGTCTGTGTACATGTGTCAGATTGGAGGAGAGGACAAAAGACTCGTAAAAACACCACGGCCCTGCAGGGTTGCCTTTATGAAAGAATTAAAGGCACATTCACCACAATGAAGATTGATTGGAATCGAAACGATGTGCCTCCTGCCTTAACCACTTGGCCACGATGGTTGAAATTTATTATTGATGTTTGAAGCATGGTGGCCAAGTGGTTAAGGCGGAGTCCCAATCGGTTTGACTTCGCCGGGCCAGTCGGTTCGCATTGTGGTGTATGCAAACGTAATTCTCCGAGGCTCATACCAAGCAAATATTGCATCCCGTATTTTTGAAAGGGTTTTGCGCAGATTACTCATTGACACCTGCAGTAATTTGTAAGGCATTGAACACCAAACCCCTTTGAAAACTTTTAAAGTCAGCTATCACAGCTCTGAGTCTTGTAACAGCGGTTGCGCCAGCGGACGATATTCGGACTCCAATGTCGTACAAAGATTCAGCGTGAGGGAGTGTATAGCTGATGGCAGTGGGAATACTGAGATCTGCGCCTTGACCGAGACCACATTTGGGCTCGAGACTTGTGCATAAATTTGTATTCTAGTCACTGGTCCTTAAGAGAATGTGGAGACAAAAAATTTCAATCAGAACAGCTCTGGACTTGGTCAGCTTTTTGGCATCCAAATCTACAACACGCATTTCTCCTGTAACACCAGCTTTGTAGTGAGGAGGCAAGATGAACTCAACTGAGTATTTGAGGAGAGCTCGGGTAATTGCAAGCTCAGACACATCAGTGAGATTGTCATGGAGTGCTATTTCGTCTGTAGCACGTGTCAATGCATGTACAGATCTTGACATGATGGCAGATTTGTTTGGTGTTTCGACAAACTTTTTTGTCAGATCTTGGAGGGGACTCGAAGGACTTGGCTCGAAACGTGGTTGAAAAGCCCGTGCAGCCTGTGCTTAGGCACGAGTATGGACTTGAAGGGCTGTTTCTTCAGCAACCATTTTGTTATCGTGTGCGTCATCTATGTGCATGTGGACCAAGTCTTTTGCAATCATCCGGGTTGTTTTTCATCCGAGTCGAAAGAGACACTAAGGATCCCGAAATGCACATTTATGTGGATACGACCTGAAGTTTTGGACAAGAAGTTCTGAGACCCAATACTATGCAATATTTCGAGCACATAGAGCTTCCAGCAAAGCTACTGGACTATTTCTTACAAAGTAATAAAAGCAACATCAATCAATCATATGAATGCACTGCATTTCATCATGGCATTGTCAGCTCGAAGGTATGTGCCATCGACGAATTAATCTCTGAAAGATCCGTTCTTGACATAAAAGGGTGCTTTCGAGGCAGATATCCTGTGACCCAAAAGATATAGCCACTGTTCTATACAAGCCTGCGAAGGCAGTTTACATACGGTTGTTAGATGTGGAATGTTGGCCATGCTAATCATGTTTGGTCCACAAACCGTTTTTTTTGCAAATGAAGTCAAGTGTAGCATCTGGGCACAAGCGAGTGGGCATGTTTGCGGAAACTAGGGCAACACATCTATGTTGTTTAGAACAGCCAATAGCGTCCTCTTCACATGCCTACATGGTGTGGTTGTAAGTGACTACAGATTGTAGGATGATATTATCATCCATGAGGTAATCCACCATCCCTTGTGAGGTCAATTCTTTAGCATTGTCAACTCGGGGAGATATCGTGGCTTGTGTCATATAGTGACGATTTATTGTCGGAGTAACTCAAGAGGAGTGCCGCTACCTCGTGTCTTACTTGGATAGTAGCCCAGTACTCCACACTTTCAAGTTTATCCAGAATCAGCAAAAATCTTGATTCAATCATGGCAGACGGCCAAGGCTGCAGGCATCAGCTCAATCCATGCGAAGATTTTGAGAATGAACTGCATCTTTTTCGTGAGTGACCAAAATAGGCGCGCCAGATTTTTCATGGAGATTACAAAAAAGCAGTGCTCTCATTGAAACGTGACTGGTAACGAAGACTCTCACTACCCATGTGATGGAAAGTGTCTCCCCCAATCCCGAGGTTGGGAGTAGAAGGCTTAAGGGTCAAATAGTCAAACCTGTCTACAGATGCAGTCAGTCAACGTGTGCATACGTGTTAGTGATTCTGTGATAATACATTAGGTATCCACAGTGTTGGTAATTAAACTTAACTCGAGCGTGTCTGAGTTGTCTGAACTCGAATCTGTCACAGAAATCCGAGCAGAACAGATTCGATACAGAAATCCGAGTAGAACAGATTCGAATCTGATCGAATCTGTTCTGCTCAGATTTCAGAAATCCGAGCAGATTTCTGTTGGCAAGACAGTTTGCGCTCAGTCTTGTCAACTTTCTTCTGTTTGACAATGTTTTGTCTTTTCGTGAGAGTGACCATTGACGTTTTGTTGTCACGGTTGCCAATAGCTGCGCGACAAGCATCACATGACACGGCCAAGATACAGTGCTTCAAATGTGTGTGTTCAGTGTCCTTGGCCCAAGTTCGAGGTTGAGGAGGAATGTCCGATTATTAGAGTGTCTGTGACTCTGTATGCCCGATGAAGAGTCATAGTCTCTTTTCGGTGTCAGAGCATGACTTTGAAATGTTGTTGTATTCGTCCTTCAATGCGCTCTGTTCACAGGAAAAATGGGTATGTGTGCTTCACTACTCGGTCAAAGACTTCAGGCAGAGACGAGAAACTGTTGCACGTAGAAACGCTAGCAGTTATAGAAATGACAGAAAGTTCCTGCTTTTACAGCCCGTTCCCGAGAAGATGAGACTCGAACTGGTCATGGGAATGCAAAACGAAATCCTCGATGGTCATCACAGGTCTCTTTTCAAACTGCTCGTTTCAAAAGAGACGTGGACTTTGACCATCGAGGAATTTGATTTGCATTTTGACGAGCATTTCGAATCTCATTTTCTCGGGAACAGACTGTATATGCGAGAAGAGGTCAAAGATTTGTTTAACAATGGTGCCGAAACCGCAAACCGTCAGGAGTTGTTACACTGCCTCCATAAAGCGGAAATTGTTTCGATGAAACTCATCACTTGCTGCATTTGACGGGATTCGAAAGACAACCCCGTCATCTGCCCCTACTGGCATAAGGCGTCAAGCAGAGACAAGGCTGTTTTACATACGATAACAAGTAGTGAAGTGAAGATGGCATTTATTATTGCTCAGAAAGAAGTAATGTAGTAGTTTTGTTTGGAACTCTCAACGTGCACTCTTTTATCATATGTCCATATTGGTCTATTGTTTCAGTGCCCATCAAGATGCTTGTCATCTGTTTAAATGGGCCGACTGTTACATAGCTAAAGTGTGCTCATTTTCCTTGAGAATTTCAGTTCGTGCACCTGTAGCATCTTGCTGTACCCCAGTATTCATGACTGAGCTGAGCATCGATGTACTAGGATTTTCTGAGTCAAAACATCAAAGATTTTCAATAGTATTGGTGGGTGCCTTCCATCTTCAAATGCATAGTGACATATAGATACCCCGTATAAATACCCACATGGGTATTTTTCTTCGTCAAATCTAATAAACCCGAAAGCAACTATGGTCGTTAAACTATATGATCGCGTTTGCGTAGGTAGGCTATGGAGTTATCATGAGCCGGTGACCTCACAGCGAGACCATAGGGTGTGTTTACAAGAGGTATGCCTGCTGGAATCCAATGGATATCTGAGGACTGGTGTAATAAACATATACCCCAGGTCATGGATGGCAATTTGTACGTAGTATTAGTAATGAGTAGAGAGGATGGAAAACGGGACTGTGGGCCTGGGTCCTGCAAACTTTGTGAAATAGGTCGAATCATGCTCGAAGTGGACTGAGATATCGAGATCTCATGTCTCCCATTAAGATTCGAAGCACTGAAGTGAACACGTGATTGGTAAGTGTCTGGTGTGACATGTTTTTGGAATTATTTTGTAACGAGAGATAGGACGCAATTTGTTGTTTGCGCACAAGTGTGATTTTTGCTTTTCTCACATTCTTTCTTGCAAGATTGTGCGTGACAAGATTAAAAATTTCAGAATTTTGGAAAATTTTGGCATCAGATAAATATATGTGGCAACAGCAAGACTCCGGGATTGGAAGAGGAAAAAATAACAATAGTGATACTAGAGACACACGAAAAACGGCGGGTGTGGTTTACTGCCAGCAATATTTCCATCCTTTCCCTCGAAATTTCTGCCCCCCTCACTTTCGTCCTCGCTATCCGCATCACTGTTTGCCTTGCTAAGAGCCTTGTAGAGCTGTATGTGACGAAATAGATCATCGACAAGTTTGCGAGAGTTGCTAACTGATGCAGCCTCGCACTTTACCTTTGCCTCTTTAAATTCAGGGTGCACGTTTACGCAATTCTTTTCCCAATGACTCGTCTCACCACAGATAATGCAGATTACCTCGTTGAGAGGAATCTTGTTTCCGGTGGTGCAAGGGGGCTGATTGATCATTGCTTTTATTACTTGTAACAGTAATTTTGTACCCTTGCTTGAGGGTCTATGTACCTCAAATCCATGTAGATTTGAGTTCTCGGTTTTTGGAGTTTTTGCCGGAATCGAACCAACGACCTTAGGATTAACAATCCCGCGCTCTGACCAACTGAGCTAGTTTTACATCGTCTCGGATGAAACCTGGAGATAATTTTGTCTCTGGATTTCGGCTCCAGGAATCGAACCCGGTGCGCCTGACGATTAGTTGATATACTAACCATCAGGCTAAACTGTCATCTAAACGGTTAGCTGATATACTTACCATTAGGCTAAACTGTTATCTAATTAGATGACAGTTCAGCCTAATGGTCAGTATATCAACTAATCGTCAGGAATTAGATGACAGTTTAGCCTAATGGTTAGTATATCAACTAATTGTCAGGCGCACCGGGTTCGATTCCCGGAGCGGAAATCCAGGGACAAAAATATCTCCAGGTTTCATCATAATCGTTATGTCCTCGTGGACAACCCAATTACGAGTCTAGTGTGCATATTGCGGCATTTCTCTCTTGCGTCCCCACCGACTGTAATGTGTCACCGCACAGTCTCACGACCTCCTATCCATGTTTGTGGACTTCGGATGGTTTTTACCTTCTCTGCTGTACAGGTGCAACTACCAGTGGGCTGATTAAATAGAATATTTAGGGCATACCTTTTAAGACTTTGTTCGTGACAGAAGCGACCTGCTGTTTACACGAACATGTTGTCTCCAAACTGATGTCATTGATTTTATTTGCTTTTATTAATGGAAACAGTAGTTTAGAACACTTGCTTGAGGGTCTGTTATCTCAAATCTATGTGGATTTGAGTCCTCGATTTCCGGCCGGAATCGGTGCGGATAATCAATTTTCTTTTCAGTGCCGCGCGCTAACCAACTGAGTTAAATGTGCACTCAAGTTACTACAGATCTTTTGAGGTGGGGTTGGGTATTTCTCGAACGAACACGTATTCTCAGAGGAATCCAGTTTACAAGGCATTTCGAATTTATTGTTGTGAAAACATTGAACAAAAGATTCGTCTGCAGTAATGTAAACCTGATCTTGACGCCGTAAACATGCGGCCAGCGCTCAAGCATGTCTGTGGAAAGCAAACGCCGAGCGCTAGGAAAGTATTTACACAAAGAGATTTGCTATGTGTTCTCAATATCAAAATGTAGAGGAGACTGAGTTCTATGATGATGATTGTTTTAATTACGTTCAACAGTAGTTTAGTACCATTGATTGAGGGTCTATGAAGTTCAAATCCATTGGAATTTGAGATCTCGAGTTTTAGTCGGAATCGAACCGACGACTCAGGGATTAACAGTCCCTCGCTCAGACCAACTGAGCCATGCTTGCACGTGAGGTTGCAAGTCTGTGCACTTTTTGGGTTCTTGCGAAAAGAGAACCGCTGCGCAATACTAAATTCCGATTTTCCTTGGAAAGTTTCCCCGGAAGTAGCCACTGCTCAGCGGTTCTCTTTTCGCAAGTTGTCACCTAGCTGGCAAACTTGAACTAACTTGTTGATGATGGGATTGACAAATGCCGTAATCAGAGGATTGGTTTCTATGTTTATTTGTTTCACCAGCTTGAGTTTGATCTGCTTGAAAATCTTATTGACTTTAACGTGGCAGTTGGGCAGCGATTTTGGCCGTGAGGTACGCCCAGTCCTTGGAGGCGTCACGGTTGACGTGATCGAGCAACTCCTCCTCGGTGTCGAGGCCATGGAGATTCCTGAAAGCCTCCAGTTGTTTGTTCGTGGCTTTAGAGTGCGCTGGTAACGACATGCTTTTGTCTGGAGTTGTAAATAGGGTTTGTGTGCGTGACACAGCAGTAGCTACTTTTGAAGGAATGAGCTTGCATGCTCTTACGTATAGAACAAAGAAAATAATAAAGAAAGTACTGGCACCGTCAATGTCCTCTCCTTGAAGAAAATCATAAGTTTCAAAGAGAGGAGAGCGATTGGAAGTCTTTTGAGTCTACGCAAGACATTATACTTGTCGAAAAAATCTATAAGACCTAATGTAAATTTGCGATTAATATCAATGATAAGGGAAAGGGCATACGTGTCTCTCGCTTCGTCGTCATTAATTTTCAATTTGCGAGGGCTGTCAATCAATCATGCACACAAGCAAGGTTGCGACGCAAATTAGTGTTGGGCAATATTTCTGTGACATAGTTGTCGCCAAGTGGGTTGCCTTTGGCTGCTACGCCTTCTCTACAGATATCTACGTGAGAGGAAGTTTCTACATTGCCCTTAGCATACCAAAGCATGGTGGTTGAAATTCTTCCACAGCCGCGAGCAAGGCAGTGCATACACCTGAGTGCTGGCCCTTGTCGCAGAGCAGCTTGTAAGCGGCCGCAGTGGTCTCTTGCATGTAGAGCTCGCCTGCGACTTTGGTGAAAGCCATAAAAATTTAGCCGTGACGCGCAACGGTAGATTTTGTTCATGGGTATGTCGTCACATGCTTTATCACAAATAGGATGAGCAACACACATCAAAGACAAAGCGAATAATCAGTTGGTCAAAAACGTTCTTGTATTAAGAAAACACGCGACAAGATTCTTTCGCAGCCTTCAACTACCTAAAAGGAAGGTCAGAGAAAATGACTGTTAAAAAACGAGTTCGAATCTAGGAAACTCTGTTCTAACGCTCAACTGTGGTCACGCTCTGTTTCACGCGTGACCATAATGGGACCGCAGTTTCACAGTATTGGGCCGTGAGCGTGGGTGCCACATCATCTCACAGCCGCCCTGATCGCCTCCGAAGGTGCGCACGGCCTCGAATTGCGTGCTCATCCAGTCGAGATGGGGCTTGTCTTCCTTGGGGCCTCCAAACCACTTGTTGAGCACAACCTGGCATTGCGACGAGTGCACGCGCACGCACGGCCTCACCCGAACCTACTGTCCTGGTCGTTTCGTGTATCCTGTCGTCTCCACTGACGCGGGCCTTGTGGTAGGGCCAACTTCCTTTGACCTTGTCACGAACTTGGCCAAACATACAACGGTTCATGACCATAACCCACTATCCAACTTGCAATTTGGAACTAAACTTGGACCGAGGTCGTTGGGCCTTCAATGCACAAACAGGCAAGGCCCGCTACTGAAGAGGGCCGCCAACGGCCTACATGGCCAAACACCTCCAAACCCCCACGCTAGACGCACCATGCAGCAGCACGAGCAAGTCTATCGCTCCTGCAGACATCTATAGGCCCAGGCAACGCAATATTCGAAGTCTGATTCTATGCCTATCGAAAATCTCCAGCCTTTGCTGGCAGTGTACAGTGCCGTCTCGGCTCTTGAGTCTTTCGAAACCATTGCATTGACTCAGTCACCCCGCAACCAGGACAATGGGCCGCCGCACCAGACGTACTCGGCAGGCCTTTGCACGCCTGGCGTATGCACGCCCTTGCTGCATGAATACATATGCCTTTGCACCCTTGACCTGTGCACGCATTCAGCAAGGCGCACGGTCGCACTCAAGGCCCACTCAATAGGCATAGAATCAGACTTCGAAGCCCCACTCAAGATGGCACTCAAAGAGCCCCCAACTCCACACACCCTACTGTTGCTGCTGCACTGGCAAGCCGCGTGCATGCAACGCATGTAAGGCATGTAAGGCATGTAACGCGTCCAACGCAGTGCCCTAGCTGTCCAGCCAACTGCATGTTTCCTGCACCCTGCACATTAAACCCCCCTCCCCACTCCTTAACTTCTGTCTTTTGTGAGAATCATCCAAAGATGCATCCCTCAAAGTATACGCTATCGTCGCCAATGCATCCCTTCCGTGACCAGTCAAACTCACGCAACCACAGACACACACACACAACCAGGCGAGCACGTGAGCATACACACACTCTCACACACACCAACTACACATACGATGCAGCTTCACGAACAAGTCGATCAAACTCCCTCTCTCCACTGGCCCCCCCCCCCCCTCCCCCCTTCCCCACTGTCTTCCCACTCTTCGCCTTACCCTTGCCCTTACCCCCCCCGCCAATCTTTCCAGCAGCTATGACAGGAATGTCACCAATACTGATGTCGCTGTCACTATCGGACATTGCAGGCCCATCTACTTGCAAGGCGCGTGCTGCTGCCTTGACCTAGTGTGTGTGTGTGTGTGTATGTGTGTATGTGTGTATGTGTGTATGTGTGTATGTGTGTATTTGGGTGTGTGTGTGTGGGTGTTTTTGTGTTTTTCATACACTAGTGTATGTCATGTCACGTGACGCATTTATGTATATGTGTCATTGCATATGTATACATGACATGACCCATTCATATGACCTGGTGTATGTCATGTCACACGACACATCTAAACATATGTGTCATTGCACATTTATATATGACAGCACCCATTCATATGTGACATGACTCCTTCATGTGTGAAATGACGCTTTCATATGTGACATGACGCATTCGTGCATTCACATTCATGCTGCTCTACACACGCACACACACATACACATTCACATACACACACGCACGTATGAGAGATATAGGGATGGAGACAGGGAGACCAAAAGGCCAACTCACCATATCTTGCATTTCCGTTTTTTTGTTCTTGACCTTGCCACCCATTGTTTTTTCGCGCGATTTTGTTTTCCCTCCTTTTTCGCTGCATCTGGCGCCATTGTCCAACCCATTCGCGCAGGCTGCAATCAGCGCATCAATGTCCTCCTGTGTGCCACATATGAATGCGTCATGTCACATACCTCCTGTGCGCCGCATATGAATGAGTCATGTCACATATCCATAAGTCATGTCACATACGAATGCAATTACCGCATCAATGTCTTCCTGTGCGCCACGTATGAATGCGTCATGTCACGTATTCATGAGTCATGTCACATATGAGTGCGATGTGCGCATTAATACATAGTGGCGAAGACTCATAGGATCCCCTAAGTTGCAGATCATTTTCCACAAAAGAGCCACTAAATATAGGTCACTTTTGCGGAATATGACCCATAAAGATAAGGGATCCTATCAGTCTTCGCCACCCTGTATCCTCCTGCGTGCCACATATGAACGAGTCATTACACATATCCATGGGACATGTCACAAATGAATGCGATCTGCGCATGAATATCCTCTTGTGTGCCACGTGGAAGCACATGCGACGAACGCATCAACATCCCTTTATGTGCCACGCATGAATGAGTCATGTCAAGCACGCCTTCGATTAGCGCACCAGTGTCCTCCTGTGCGCTGCATGTCAATGAGTCATGTCACATACCTCCTATGCGCCGCATATGAATGAGACATGTCGCATGTCACATATGAATGCGATTAGCGCGTCAATGTCCTCCTGCGTGCCACTCAGACTCACATGCGTGCGCGCATTACACTTACGTACATGCGCGCGCGCGTACGTGCACACGCAGATGGAGGGCCGATCCACCTTTACTCGTCTCTGTCTCTCTCTGACACACACACACACTTCCTTCTCGCAATATCAAGAAAGAGGAATTTCTTTCTCTTTCTCTCTCTCTCTCTTTTATTATGAAGGGATGGGAATTTCTTTCTCTTTTCTTTCTCTCTCTCTCTCTCGTTCTCTCTCTTAAACACACACACACGCACAAATACACTAGTATCTGTGCTACACATACTCTCTTCCTCTCTTTTTCTCTCACTTTCAAACACTCAAGCACATGCATTCATTTCGAAATACAAAGACACGTGCACGCGCACTGGTGCAGACATAGGCACAGCAACAGACACAGCAACAGACACAGACACAGACACAGACACAGACACAGATACAGACACAGACACAGACACAGACACAGGCCTAGACACAGGCCTAGACACAGACACAGACACAAACACAGACACAGACACAAACACAAGGTCACAGACACAGATACAGACACAGACACAGACACAATACACAAAGACACAGAAGGCACAGACACAGACACAGACACAGACACAGAAACCAGACACAGACATAGAAGACACACCAACATAGACACAGACACACCTCTTTCCGCACATCTTGAAGAACCGAATTCACAAAGGATTCCACTGTAGCCCCCCCCCCGTTACCTTCGCCCCTCGAACTCGCGTCTTTTCGACGCCAACAACGTAACGGTCCACCAACACACCAACATTGACCCCTACACAATCCACACTTCCATCCCGGCGGGGTCTCGACCCAGCATGCCTCTCCCCCTCCCCCCCCACCTGCGCTAGCTAGTTTGGCACGTTTCGAAGGAGAGCGCGACTGTGTGTCAATGGGAGTATCTTAGTGTGTGTGTGTGCGTGTTTGTGTGTGTGTATGTATGTGTGTGTGTGTGTGTGTGTGTGTGTTTGC
>Ga0105055_10011080_pt1 | contig 11177 bp, 6 predicted proteins | sample BON03_FD_78090 | JGI IMG/M metagenome (GOLD analysis project Ga0105055, IMG submission 78090) | Freshwater microbial communities from Lake Bonney liftoff mats and glacier meltwater in Antarctica - BON-03 | ecosystem: Environmental > Aquatic > Freshwater > Ice > Glacier meltwater | place: Lake... | reverse complement strand
GCACCGGCTGTCGGACTTTCAGGCGCAAGCGGACTCCGGGTCCTCTGCAGCCAAGGTCGCCGAAGGGCTCTTGGGAGATGTGCAGACCCGTGTCGTGTTCCGCCAGGCGACGGACCAGCTTGCGCTCACCGGCAAAGCCATGCAGATGAACGACCGCCTCGTCGAGCTACTGCCACGGCTCACGCGGGGTCGAGCAGTGTGGAACGTCGCTGGCCGGTGGGCCGTTGTCCAGCACGTCATTGCCTCCCACGAGGTCGACATCTGCAACACAGACCAGGGGATGAAGCCATGAGCGGGGTCAAAGTGCCCGAACTCCAGGATGCTCGTTGGTCGTGCTCTGGTTCGCGTCCTTGCGTTCGTGAACTGATGGAGACACTACGGCATCGGCATGGAGCGTGCGGACCTTCAGCTGTCCCGGGCGCTGCGTTCGGTTTGCAGGAATTTCTGGACCGCCTCCATTCCGTGGAGCGTGATGTCGTCGCGACGAATCGTCTCGAAGTGAGCGCGGTCCATTGCGAAGTTGACGATCTCGTCGGCCTGATCACGTCGCTTCGCTCGCTGACGTCCGGTCTCGGTGTAGCCGAGCGACTTCGTCACCCCGATCGAAGCTGCGTTGTCCTTCCACGCTCCGGTGACAGCGAAGTCTGCATCGAAGCCGTCGAAGGCAAGCGTGAGTGCGGCGATCCGCACTTCCTTGCCGATTCCTTGGCCTTGGAACTCGCGTCCGAGCCAAGACCCCGTGCGGAGTTGTCGCAGGGTCGGGAAGTTGTCGCCTTCAAGTCCGGTGGTCCCGACGACAGCTCCTTCGATCTCGACGGCGAACCCGATGCTCCAGGATTCGGGTGTGGTCTCGGCGCGACATCGCCAGTAGTGCTGCATCGTGTTTCGCTGCAGCTGTGGTGGTGGCATGTCACTCCAAGGAAACGTGAAGGGGGTGCTGGCCGGGTCGTGGATTCCCATCGCGGCGAGTTCGGCGAGCTGCGCTGCGAGGTCGTCGTCGATGTAGCGCAGCGAGAGGTTCGGTGTCCGAACCTCGAGATCGAACAGAGGCCAGATCGGTTCTTCCATGGCCCAAGGTTCGCATGTCGGTGCGGTCGGACCGCTGTGGGTTCTGTCCGGGCCCGTCGCGTCGCAGCTTGCAGCTCGCATCGCTCGCTATTCGGGATCGCCGGCGGTGTCGCTGAGCATGGCGTGGTGTGCGTGATTCGCGTAGATGTTGGATTGGGCGACGGAGAGTCCGAAGAGTTCGCTGATCTGTCGGAGGTCGCCGCGGGTTGCGAACGCTTCGTCGAGGATGCGGTCCTGGCGGATCGATTGGGCTGGCATGCCAAGGGTCGTCGAGTGCCAGTGCTGGTTCACGGGGCGGGTGTGGGTGGCGCTGCGCACGTTGATGAACAGGTGCGGGTTGATGGTGTGGGGCCAGGTTGCTGCTCGGTGGAACAGGTAGTCGTTGAACCGATCTCGAACCTGTTGTGCGAGGACGATGGTCTGGTCGCCGAGGTGGAGTCGTCCGTCGTGGATGTCGGTGAGCTTGAGTGCTCGGAGATCTTTGACGCGGATGGCGTGGAAACCGAGCAGTGCGGCGGTGAGCGCGCAGGCGGGGTCAGGCGAGTTGAACGCTGTGCGCAGGGCGTCGATGTCGACGGCGGTCGGGATGGTGTGGTGGACCGGCAGCTGGCGCAGATGCGTGGTCGGGTTGACGAAGATCAGCTTGGCGCCCTTGAGGACGCGGAAGATCGAGCGGAGTCCTTGGAGCATGTGATTGCGTCGGTAGCCGCTGGGTGGGAGTGCGGCGTAGATGTCGTCGCGTGCCACTTCGCGCAGCGATGTGCGCGTTGTTGCCCAGTCGGTGATGGCCGGCAGCGACGAGTTCAGTTGTTGGTAGATCGAGCTGTCCTGGCGGGGTTTGCGTCTCGGCGGTTTCTTGTTTCCGTGGCGCATGATGTCGAACCAGACGGTCAGCTCAGCCGCCATGTCGGCGGGAAGCGTTTCGATCTGTCGGGCGAACCAGGCATGGACGGCCGGGGTGCGGTCGTCGTCGAGCATGCCGATCGTGTCCAAGACGTCGGCAACGGACAGGGTCGAGATCTTCAGGTTGACGATGGCCAAAATATCGCTGTAGCGGATCGGGGCGCCGACGGTTTCCTGCTCGCCGAGCAGGACGTGAATGCCGCGCTTCACGGTCACGACTCGGCGGCGGTCCCAGCCGTGGACGTGGCCGTAGTCGTCGACATGACCATCGATCAGGGCAGCGAGGTTCGGGTCCTTCGGATCTGGGTGGCCAAGACGATGAGCGATGCGCATGTCTCGGGCGTGTCCGAACAGCGGGAGCTGCCTGTAGCCAACGGGATAATTGGTGAGTGCGCCGACGACCGCCGGCTTCGGCAGTGTCTTGGGTCGGCAAGCAGCGAGGGCCTTGCCCATGTCAGCAAACCAGAGCTGTTGACCGTGACGGCTCGACTCGATCAGATCGGGCAACGGCAACGCCGGCTTGGTCGCCAAGACACGAGTGCGCTGCTTCGTGCAGAGTCGACAGCCGCCGAGCCGGTTGACGGGCATCTCGCGGTCGCAGCAGACGCAGACTCCCATCGGGCGTTTGTCTCGCCAGCCGCCACACGCCGTGCAGCGCCAGGCTCGGTGTCGGGTGGCTCCCCACGCGAAGCAGTCCGTGCAGGTGTCGATCCCGGCCGGGCCCATCCGGTGGCAGCGACCACACAGCCCGTTCGTGAAGTACTCGATCGTCGATCCGCACTCGAGACACGGCGGCGTGGCGGTGGGACCGCCGGGCCAGCACTCGAAACAGAAGTCGACGGTCGTGAACGCGACGGGCACCCGGCCGCAGGCGTTGCAAAGGTGCTGCCAGCTCACCCCGGTGGCAGCGTTCGGTTCTTCCCCAACCTCGGCGTCACCGTTGCGCCGGCTGCTCGCTTCTTTCGTGGCTTGCGGGCTTCGACCTTGTCCGGCTCGCAGACCAACAGCTGGGTGGGGCCGCAATCCAGCACCGAGCAGATGATGTCGAGGTCCTCGAGGCGGATCGTGGTCGGCGTCCCCGTCCACAGCGACGACATCTTCCCCGCTGACATCTCCAAGCCGGCATCGGCGAGTCGTCGGCGCATCTCGGTCGATTTCCAGATTCCTTGCTCGGCCGCGGTCAGTCTCAGGTTCCAACGCATTTGGTTACTCCTGTTCGTCGTCGGTGGGCGGGTCGAGCCGGTCGGCGATCCGCTGGTTCGCTTCGGTCCAGGCGCGTTCGATGTGATCGCCGTGGACGTGGATGTATCGCGTCGTCGTGGACAGCCACTCGTGACCGAGCAGCTCCTGGATGGCTTTGAGGTCGACGCCGCGCTGGTAGAGCGACGACGCGCAGAAGTGCCGCAGCGTGTGTGGCGTCAAGCGTCCATCGGACCACGCCGGCAGCCAACGGACGACAGCGGCGTGGAGCCCGTCACGCAATGCTTGGTCGCCAATCCGGCTGCACGCACCGGTGAGCTTGTCGCGTCGTTCGCTCGGGAACATCGGTGCGTTCGGGTCGTCGTAGGTGTCGTCGAACTGGTGGCGGATGTCGGTCAGCCACCAATCCATCAGATCCGCAGCGCCGTTGATCGCCGGCACCAGTCGCGGCTTGGGGCCACGTCCTCGGCTGCCTTTGCCGTAGCGGACGTGGATCTTGCCGAACTGGCCGAGGTCGCGTCGCCAGTCGCGGATGTCGAGCATGTAGGTCTCCTGGATCCGCAACCCGCACCGTCGCCACAACGACGCCGCCATGTAGTCCCGTGTCGCCGGCAGAAACTTGCGGGCCTCGGGCAACCACTCGCGCCACGCGGCGAACAGCACGTCGATCTCGTCGATCGACGGCGGCACACGTGCGACGCTGTAGTCGGCCTTCTTTGGCCGGTTGAACTCGTCGATGATCTGGATCACGACCGAACCGGTCAGCCGTTCGATGTCACCGGAGTAGCGGGCGACGAGGAACGAGTAGAAGCGTGCCAGCGACCACGCCTTGTGCTGCACCGTCAGCCGGGCCCGATGCAGTTCCTTGCGCTGATGGACGAGGAACCGGTCGGCGTCGGCTGGTTGAGCAGTCCACACCGGACGGCCGAGGAACCGGATGAACTCGAAGATCGCGCGGCGGTCCTCGACCACGGTCGAGTCGCCAGAGCCGGCACCGACCGTCGCGAGCAGATACTGATCGACCAGTTCCTGCTCGAAGTCCTCCGCCTCGCCGGGCTGATCGAGCCGCTTCGGGGCATCAAGGGAGCGGACCACTGCCAACGCCATCCTGCAACCCCCTGTTCAGCCGATCGATCAGAACCCTTCGATACCCGACCATTCTTCAGGAATCCCGACGGTTCGTCAAGGTTTGGATGCGACCGATCACGCCATACGGCGGCTGACGCATATGCACGTATTGGAACCCCAGGCCGTTCGCAGCTCCGGGAAGTTCCTACAACAGACCAGGCAATGGTCACCTGAAATGGCGAGTTCACCGAGACTGACCGAACTTCAGCCGGGAACCCAAGGGTGCACTGTTGGCTGTTGCAGAGAGAGCGACCTGCATCGTGAGGCCCGCCAGACGGGAACACAAAGTCAGATCGAACTCGCAGCAGTCGAGGCGTAGATCTCGATGGTTCTGCCGATGCGATTGCGAGTCGAGCAGTGAGCGACCGCGCGTTCCGCATCGACCGTAACGACTTGTTGGCGCGCGTCGACTTGGTGTCGGTGCTCGACGGACTGTCGCCTGGTCAAGGCCACGGGCGTGGCCGGCAGTGGCATTGCCCGTCGCCTTCGCACGAAGACATCCGGCCCTCGGTGAAGGTGCAGATTGATTCGTCTGGGACGCAGCGTTGGCGGTGCTGGTCCGGTGGCGAATCAGGCACCGCGATCGACGCGGTCATGTCGGCACGATCGATGCCGGTGGGTGAAGCGATTCGCTGGTTGAACGACAATCACGCTCATCTCGAAGTGCTCCCGCGGCGTGCCGCGCCAGAATCGCGTCCGGTCGGCCAACCCGCACGAGAGGCCGTCGACTACGTGGCGCGTTGCGAGAAGCTGCTGTGGTCGGGCTCTGGACGGTCGGTGCATGACTGGTTGCATCAGCGGGGTCTGGGCGACGACGTGCTTCGTGTGAACAAGGTCGGTGCCGATCCGGGCCGGCGGTTCTTGCCGCGTCCGAAAGGACTGCCGGGAGGATGGCCGGCTGCGGTGTTCCCCGCCCTCGACCGTGTCGGTGGCGTTGCCTACTTTCAGGCGCGTTTCTTGGAGCCGCCGGAGGGCCGCGACAAGTACGACAATCCGTCGCGGCGGTGGGCAGCGAACCCTCGTGTTGCATGGACGTCGGTACCGGATTCGGTCGAGGGGCGCCGCGGTGTGCTCGTGGTTGCTGAGGGCGCGCCGGATGCGTTGATGGCAGCGCAGGCCGGCTTCGCGTCGGTCGCGGTGTTGGGGTCGATGTACCCCGACAGTCGGGTGGCCGATGCGATTGCCGGGTTCGTTCGCGACAACGACGTCGCGGTCGCTGTCTGTTTCGACTGCGACGTGTCGGAGTCGGGAGCGAAGGGCGCAACGAAACTGATCGGGCTCCTCGCCGAACGCGGCGTCACCAACATCGAGAACGTGGTTCCCCCGCAGGGGATGGACCTGTCGGACTGGGCGTCGGTCACTGATGAGTGGACCACCGTGTTCGACCAGGCCGCTGTTGCGGGTGTCGAGGCTTCGACCGTGCCGACCCTTGACGCCGGGTCCGGCATGGACCTGGGAATCTGACCCGGAGACGTAAGATGGCTGAGGCTTCCCCCCAACCTGATGGACAGATGTCGTTGTTCGATTCGTTCGACGATGTCTCAGAACCAGACGAAGGACATGATCATGTCGAAGATGTGGAACCTGTCGCGCAAGGCGCTGCGGGAAGCAATCACCGAGACGTTGGAAGCCGACGACCCCATCCATCACCGGTGGCTGCAGGAACACCCGCGGTCCACCGAGATCCTGAGCCAGTTGACGAGCGAGGCGTTGCAGATGATGTCGTCGGCATTGACGGAGCGCTCTTGGGTCCCTCAGCGGACAACCTTCTGGTCGACGGCCACCGAGAGCGAAGCCGAGGTGCAGACAACGGTGATCGACATGTTGCTGGGAGTAGACGGCCTCTGGTCGAACCTGGACGACGAATTCCCCCGCACGGCACCGAAGCCGACAGCGTTGGACGTGACGCACGAACGGATGGGCACGGTGTCGATCATCCCGCGTTCCGCCCCGATCCGTCGCGGCTCGCACCGCGTGGACTGAGCGAACGCGTTGCACGCAACGTCGCAGTCGTCGAACTGATTGACGATCTCGAATCGAGCGGGCGGACGATCACCGATGTCGATCGTGCGGTGTTGTCAGGGTGGACCGGCTGGGGTGCCGCGTCGAAGCTGTTCGAACCCGACGACACGACACTGGATTCTGCGCGAGAGCGTCTGTCGAGGTTCTTCGATAACGATGATTGGACAGCGGCGAAACGTTCGATCCTGAACGCTCACTTCACCGACCCCGCCATCACCACCGCAATGTGGTCGCTCATGGAAGCAACCGGGTTCGACGGCGGGCGAGTGTTGGAGCCCGGCTGCGGCACCGGTCTCTTCATTGGCACCGCCCCGCCGGCTGTTCGTCGCGCGTCGTCCTTTGTGGGTGTCGAACTCGAGCCGGTCACCGCGAAGGTCGCCCAGTTGCTGTATCCCGAAGCCGAGGTCCGTTCAATGGGCTTCGAGAAGATGCGCGACGTCGACGGATCTTTCGACGCAGCGATCGGCAACGTCCCGTTCGGCAACTATCCGCTGTTCGATCCGTTGCACAACCCCGACGGGCTGTCGATCCACAACCACTTCCTGGCCAAGAGCCTGGCGCTCACGAAACCGGGCGGTGTGATGGCCATGGTCACGTCGCGCTACACCCTCGATTCTCGCAACCCGGCTGCGCGTCGGCTCTTGCAGTCCTACGGCGACCTGGTCGCAGCTGTGCGGCTTCCGTCGGGTGCGCATCAGCAGATTGCGGGCACGCAGGCAGTGACCGATGTGTTGGTGTTCAAGCGCCGAACCGACGCCGACGTGCCCGCACCGTTCGATTGGGAAACCACGACGTTGCTCGACACCGACACCGCTGCGGTGCGAGCAAACTCGATTTTCAATCAGGACGGTCGCGGCGTTGTGGTCGGCTCGATCATCGCGGGCCGCGGCATGTACGGCGACGACGAACTGCTCGTCATCAAACCCGACGACTGGCAGCAGCAGCTCGCGTCGGTCGTCGACGTACTCGAACCATGCCTTGCTGGCCTCTATGACCAGAGCCCACCGGCGCCGGTGCGCCCTGGCCCTCCACAGGTCGCAGGCCGCGAACTGCGGGTCAAAGAGCTGTACCTGTCCGACACCGGTGCGCTGGTGGAATCGACGCTCGACGGGCCCGTCGCGGTCAAATCGAAGAACAAGAGGATCGGGCGGCAGATGGTCGCGCTCGTCAACTTGCGTGACACCGCACGCTCGGTGATGGAAATGCAGAGCCACGGCCAGACGCCCGGTGCCGTGCTCGCTTGGGACGAGGCGCGCCTCGAACTGAACCGCCGCTACGACGACTACATACGCACGCACGGAGCGCTCAACGCGTTCTCTGACACAACGGGTCGCCGCGTGGTGAAGACGCCGCAGAGGTTCCGTAAAGATGCGGGCTGGCCGGTCGTGTCGGCGCTCGAAGTGTTCGACCAGGTGACCGGCGTCGCGACCAAAGCGGACCTGTTCAACCAGTGGTTGGTGCGCCCAGAACGCACGCATCTCGGCGCTGAGACGCTGCCTGAAGCTCTGGCCGCGTCGATGGCGCGTGATCGTGTCGTCGACGTTGACTTCATTGCGTCGCTGGTGGCAGGCGACGTGGACTCGGTGCGCGCCGAACTACTCACCGAGCAGCTCGTGTTCGATGACCCGGCAACGTCGACGTTGGTGTCGGCCGAGATGTACCTGTCGGGCAACGTGCGAAGCAAACTTGGCCACGCTCGCGCAGCAGCCTCATCCAACTCTGCGTACGAGACCAACGTCGACGCCCTGGTCGAGGTCGTGCCGCCGTGGCTGCCCGCTGAGGTCATTGCCGCCCGCCTCGGATCAGTGTGGATCGACGCTGACGACGTCAAGGCGTTCCTGGTCGACACGACCGGCGCCGACCCTGAACGCCTCGTCGTCGAGCACGCACCCCTGGTTGGCAAGTGGGTGGTGGCGCCGTCGTGGTCCGACGAGCGCAGTGTCGCTGCGACAACAGAATGGGGAACCGACCGATCGAATGCGTTTGAGTTGACGTCGGATGCGTTGAATCTGCAGCCGACAATCTTGTGGTACACCGACAGCGAGAATCGTCGCAAGAAGGACGTCGAGGCCACTCTCGAAGCCAACGACAAACGCCAAGACCTCGAAGAGCGGTTCTCCGAATGGGTGTGGGAGAACCCCGAACGTGCGTCGAGGTTGGAAGCCAAGTTCAACGAACGTTTCAACTCGACCGTGCTCACGAAGTGGGACGGATCACGGATGGGAGAGCTACCGGGCCTCTCACCGGCGTTCACCCCGCACAAACATCAGATCGATGCTGTGTGGCGGGTGATGGGGACCGACACCTCGACGTTGTTGCCTCACAAGGTCGGCTCTGGCAAGACCGCGGCGATGGTGATCGCTGCACGGCAACTCAAACGGACCGGGCAGATCTCCAAGCCGTTGTTCGTCGTGAAGAATCACATGCTCGAACAGTTTTCAAGCGAGTTCCAACAGCTGTATCCGACAGCCAAGGTGCTCGTTGCGTCGATCGGCGACGTGTCGCCAGAGCAGCGCAAGACGTTCGTTGCGCGTTGCGCGAATGGTGACTGGGACGGCGTGGTGATGACCCAGTCGACGTTCAAGAAGATCCCGACCTCGACAGAGACCCAGGCCGACTTCATCCGCGACGAACTCACCATCTACGACGAGGCCGCTCACGCCGCTCAACAGGCGGGCCACAACAAGGCCGCCAAAGAGATCGAGAAGTCCAAAGCACGGCTCAACACCGCTCTGTCGAAGCTGTTGAGCATCGAGGTCGACGCCGACAACATCACCTTCGAATCGCTCGGCGTCGACTATCTGATGGTCGACGAATCACACTCTTACAAGGGTGTGAAGTATCCGACGTCGCTGCCCGGAGCGACCGGCAGCGTGTCGCAGCAGGCGACCGACATGCTGGTCAAACTGGACTGGCTCAGGACCCAGTACGGGCCCAAGGTGGCAACGTTCGCGTCGGGGACACCGATCACAAACACCCTCGCTGAAATGTGGGTGCTCAAGCGGATGCTGGTGCCGGATCTGCTTGCCGAGTTGGATATGCAGTCGTTCGATTCGTGGGCTGGCACGTTTGCTCGTTCGGTCACCAAGATGGAGCTGTCACCCGAGGGCGGCAGGTTCAGGATCAACACCCGCCTCGCCAGCTTCGACAACATTCCCGAACTGCTCACCCTGTTCCAGTCATTCGCAGACTTCCTCGACGACGACGCACTCGTCGGCATCAAGGTCCCCGACCTGGCCGACGGCGGACCCGAGATCGTGCTCGTGCCTGGCACAGCGCAACTCGATCAGCTGATCGCCGAGTTGGGCGAACGGGCCGACAAGATCCGTAGCGGACCCAAGACCAAAGATGCTCTCCGCGAGGACAACATGTTGGTGGTCTGCAACGACGGCCGGCTCGGATCGCTTGATCTGCGTTTGATCGGACGCGAGCAACCTGCAGGTACCGGCAAGATCGATTTCGTGGCCGACAAGGTCGCCACGCTGTGGGAGCAGTACCGCGACAACGTCTACCTGGATTCGACCGGCGGCACGTCTGATTCGCTTGGCGCTCTGCAGGTCGTGTTCGCGGATAAGGGCACCCCGTCCAAGGACCGTGATTGGGATGTCTACAACGAGCTGCGTGACCGGCTCGTCGAGCGAGGCATCGAGCCGTCACGGGTGCGGGTCATTCACGACGCCGGCGACGACAAAGCCAAGGAGCGGTTGTTTGCTGCGTGTCGCAACGGCGATGTCGATGTCGTCGTCGGGTCGACCGAAAAGATCGGTGTCGGCACCAACTTCCAGGACCGCCTCGTTGCACTGCACCATGTCGACGCTCCATGGCGTCCCTCCGACATCGAGCAACGCGAAGGCCGCGCGATCCGCCAGGGCAACCAGAACGACCATGTCCACACGATCCGTTACGTCACTGAGGGCTCGTTCGATCCGTACATGTATCAAACGCTGGAACGCAAATCTCGATTCATCGCTCAGGTGACTTCGTCGGGAACGATCGATCCAACCGTCCGGTCGATCGACGACCTCGACTCCGAAGTCACTCTGTCCTATGCGGAACTGAAGGCGATCTCGACCGGCAACCCGTTGATACAAGAGCACGCCGAAAGGGTTGCCGAACACGCCCGGGTGGCTCGGCTCGCCGCCAACCATCACAAGACGCAACGTCAGCTTCCCGGCCGCATCTCGAGTGTCGAGCGGCAGCTCGAGACGACGGCGCGGCGCATTGACGGTCTCGCACGTGTTGAACGAGACAGGGTGAACACGAGAGGCGACCGGTTCGAGTACACCTCGCCCTCAGGGCGCCGGTTCACCGACCGTCCAGATGCCGGCGAGAGCCTGCGCGAAACGCTGCGCGGCCTGCGTGGGACAGACGAGTGGGCGCCGATCGGCACGATCGGCGGACTCGCGATGCAAGGCCGATGTCGCGACTACGGCGAGCACACCGGTTTCGAGTTCGGGGTTCCCGGCGTCATCAACAACATCGCCGGCAGCACGATCGGCTACTCGACCCGCGAACTGTTCGACGCGTCACCGCACGGCATCGTCATCCGCGCTGAACGCCACCTCGAACGGGTAGGACCCGAGTTGAGTGACCTGCGTTCGCACATCGAAAGCCTCACCGAGCAGGCCGTGGGGGCACGTGCTCTGTTGGGTCACGAGTTCTCCCAATCAGCGGAAATCGAGCGCCTTGCCATACAGATTGCTGGCCTCGAGGTCGAAATGGCCGCACTTGAGCACGACGGACACGACAGGCCCGATGTCGGCGACGGTCCGGATCCCATGCCGGTCCCTGACCCCTCCGGTCCAGGTCCGATCACTTCTGGTCCAACGTTGGGCGCCGCGGTCGGTCCGGACGCG
>Ga0105055_10011078_pt1 | contig 11179 bp, 5 predicted proteins | sample BON03_FD_78090 | JGI IMG/M metagenome (GOLD analysis project Ga0105055, IMG submission 78090) | Freshwater microbial communities from Lake Bonney liftoff mats and glacier meltwater in Antarctica - BON-03 | ecosystem: Environmental > Aquatic > Freshwater > Ice > Glacier meltwater | place: Lake... | reverse complement strand
TAATCTGTATCGATAAATTCAGGCGGAATTGATGCGCCAATTCGTTCTCCTTTAGAAATAACAAGCGGTTGAGTAGGAGCGAGGCTCTTATCTTCCACCATCTTTTTGTATACTTCACCCACACTGTTGTAAACATCCTCAACAGAGGCTGCTTGTTCTGGAGTTTTACTAAATACTTCTTTGCTAATGGCATTCAGGAGCTGATCAAATTCGCCCTTTCCCTCCACTTGATTCTGAATGTCCATCATCATAATGGCCAATTTGGTAGAATCTTCAGACGTAAGGGAAGTTTTTCTTGAAAGAATGCCATTTGGATAAACTGCGTGCATCACCGTGCGGTTTAATGCCACCGAATCATAAGAGTTCAGCATCATTTCGTCTGTCAGTGTAACACCTTTCAAATTCACAACGTTTCCAAGTGGAGTTCCTGCTTCCTCATCGCGGTAATCCTCAATCACATCTTGATCTGTATCTAAAGGACAACCGTACTCATCTACCGTCAATCCTTCGGGAGTTTTTGCACATCTATCGTTAAAGTCACTCACACCATCCTCATCCGAATCGGCCAAATAAAGGGCATAAAAATCTACGTCTTCGTAATACTTAGTTTTGGAGCTTTTTGAATATGTTCTACCCACTCCAATACTGTAACTTACAGATGCAGAGGTAAACAGGAACATGTCATTTCTAGCATCTCCCTTTCTAGTTCCTTCTCCTTTGTCAGAAATATTGTCAATCAAGTCTGTAAAGGTGTAATGAAACGTGGCACCAATCTTAGCACTCAGCCTTCTGCCCATTTTAAAATCAATTCCGGCCGATACAGGAAGTGAGAAAGTGAACTGATCATACTTACCAAGTCCATCCAAGTTTTCGTCTCTTAGGTCGGTTTCATACACGTAATCTCGTTGAAGCACTTCTCCAGCAAGATTCACAATCGAACCTTGCTCATCGTAGATGTATTCGTTTCCATTAGCATCATAATTGTCTGTCTTACTATCGAAGTTGATGAAAGACACTCCGAATCCGATAAAGGGCTGAATGATTCCCGGACGTTTGTACAAGTGATTGAAGTTGTAGCTAACCCCAACTCCTCCAATAAACATCTCCGATTTGAAGTTTAGGTTGCGTTCGGTTGTGCGCTCGTTAACGGTAATGTTGCCGTAGATGGCAGTAAGATTGAGGTCGAAATACCTAGAAAGATTTGCGCTAGCCGAAAGCTCAACGCCATACGTACTGGTAAATATGTGTTGGTAATTGTTGTCGTTCACATCTCCGAAGTAGGTAAATACCCCACCTCCAATACCGACTCTTGGAGCCAATAAGGCGTCACGCCCTCTATTATCAATGTAGTAGGAATCGTTGGCTTTCTGAGCCAAGGAAGTGAAAACACTTGAAAGTAAGATGCAAATGCTTAGTAAAGCTTTATTCATCGGTTTTCGAATACGATTCGCAGCTAAAAGTAGCCAAAGAATCATTCTTGGTCAAAATAATAATCAATCAGGTTTTGAATGTCTTCTACGTTCTTTTCGCTTTCGCCTTCAAACAGCGCATCAATAAAATAAAGCACTTCGTCTGGCGATATCATTCCGTTCTTATTTACATCCGCCCAATGAAACCCACCTGAGACCTTTGGAGGGGTGTTTTTAATCTCCTCAACCGTGCGTGTACCTTGCTGAACATCATCAGATTTTGGTTTATTCGCAGTAGTATCATTTAGAGAAGATGGCTTTCTCTTTTCATTCCCTGAGGTTTGAGTTTCCTTAGAGGCAGATGCAGCATCCTTTTTGGTTTCGGAAGTTGCTGCTGTAGAAGAACCTTTTTTTGAAGAATCAGATGTGGCGGCCTTGGATGTTGCCGAATTTCCATCCGTATTTTGGTTGTTCGATTCAGAATTGGCCTGAGCTATTTCTGTTTCAGGCTTCACAACAGGAATTTTCACTGCTTCAAGTCGCGCTACTAGTTGCTCAATTTCAAGTCTGTCTATTATTTCATCGTACGAGGAATCCTGTTCAAGTGCTTTAAGTTCCGCCAATGCCGAATCCATTGCTTTTAGTCTGTCTTCTTCCGACATTGATGTTTTTTCATCACTCTTTGCTTTCATCTTCTCCATCAACCTAACCTTAGCACGAATTACGTTGAAGGCATTCAGTTTGTATTCTACCTTGGCCAACTCTTTCTCTTCTTTTCGCAACGCAGTAACGGAGGTCTTCAGTTCTTTAGTCAATTCAGCGAGGGAAGAAAGCGCGTCTGACTTGGAAGTAATCTCCTTATTCACATCCACCTGAGATTTCCCTTTCTGCTTTTTGGTTTCAGTATTTGCATTTTCTTCCGTATCAGATACGATAAAAGAATCAACGTCTTGAATGGTTGAACTAGCTATCTGAAATTGCCCTTTCACTTGCTGAATCTGCGACTTCTTAATTTTTGAATTACTTCCGATTTCCTGTTTGAGAATATCCAGCTCTTTCAGTTGTTGGTCAATGGTGGTTTTTAATTTAGCAGCATCCTTTTTCTTTGCCAGCAAGTTGGCAAACTTAATGTCAGAAGCAGATTCCGTTGGTATGGTATTATTCTGAGCAATGGTTGAGTTGGATGCAATACTATCTGTATCTGTAGATACCTGTTTTTGCTCTGAATCAGCTGCTTCCTCTTTTGCTTCAGATTCGTTTTTGTCCTTAGATATTGGTTTAGATTCTTCAGCAACCAAATTGTCAAATCGTTTGGGGTTAGAAGAATGTTTGGTTCTACCCAGAAATACGTTCAGACCAATGGAACCATAAAATTGATTGTCGAAACCCTTAGCAGCTTGCCTACTTCCAACGCTTTCGCTGCTTAGGTTATCAATCATATCCGTAAAATGAACTAAATACGTGAACGCTGCATTCACACCCACATTCTTCGAAACTTGAAATCGTATACCCGCATTCACAGGTAGCGTGAAAGCCAACTGCGGATACTTTCTCAGTCCGTCCAAATTAGCATCTCGCAGATCTGTTTCGTACGTAAAGTCTCGTCCCAGTATAGTTGATTCGGAAGGGTCAATCGAGCCTTCGGCCTCCGCCCGGATACTGCCGTCCGACCAATAGTTATACGCAACTCCCTTAGCATTTTTTAGATCTCCTTTTGATCGGAACGACAACAGCCCAACTCCAAATCCAACGTAAGGGCGTATAAGCTGTCTTCCATCGTCTTTAGGTTTTAATAGTGGGTAGAAATTGTATTCTACGCTCAACTGTTGACTGAACAAGGTGGTTCTGAAATTCACGTTTGTCACGCTATCGAGCATTTGCTCGCCACGTACGTTGCCTGTGTAGAGGGTGAAGGAAGCGTTCAGAAATTTATTAACTTTTTGTGTTATCGTTAATTGATAACCGAACTGCGAAATAGGGGAGGCGGCAGGTTTGTTAAGCGTAACATCTCCCATAAGATGGTTGATGCCGAAGTTAAGGCTGATGGTTGGTAACTCGAACATCACATTATCTTTTGCTCGAAGCGTGTCTGTCCGTTCCTGCGAAAACGCATCGGATTGACCAAGACATACAACTGCAAGAATAGATGTGATGATTCTTTTCATTCCTCTTAACGAAATGTTAAGGTAAAAAATAACCCGGTTAGAGCCGGGCTATTTTGTATTGATATGAATTGCGGATTATTGACCTGCAATGTCCAACGCTTCTTTTACGTGAATTCGTGTTCCGTTATTGTAAGCAGTAACGAATGGCCCTACTACAGCATTATTATCTCTCAATTCATTGCTGAAAGTTTTTGCTGGTCTGTACGAACCGAATTCACCTACAACGTATTTGTTCAGCCCATCATGCTCTTCGATAACTACGGAATACGTAATACCATATTTTGTTTGATAAAACGATGGGTCATCCCTGTTTGGACCAGCTGCGATTTGAACTCTGAAAACAAGACCTGCCTTAGATTTCATCATGGCGTCATTGTAATCGTTTGCTGCTGGGGCAGGTTGAGCGGCTTTAGTAGCTTTTTCTGCTTTTTTAGCTTCATCTGCTTCTTGTTTTCTGCGAGCATTGTCAGCATCCTGAGCTTGCTGTGCCTCCTTTGCCTCTTTTGCCTCTTTTGCTTTTTTGGCATCTTCTTCTTTTTTGGCTGCTGCGGCAAGTTGGGCAGAGTTATCTACCGCTTCTTCTTTCACTGGTTTAGCAACCTCTTCAACTTTGGCAGCTGGTTTTTCCGTTGGCTTGGTTTCGTTTACAACCTCTGCAACTACTTCTTCTACAGGCGCAGCCTCTTCACGTGCAGTGTTTGCTGCATCGGTTTTAGCCTTTTGGTCAGCAAGAATTTTGTCCATGGCGGCCTGCTTGGCAGCATCTGCTTGGTCAGCTTGAATTGTTATTATGTCCTTAGGAATCACAAGTTTTTCCGTTTCGTTGTCTTTTATGTACGCAAACGTTCCATCAATAATTTGATTTCCACTAAGCGAAGCATCAACGGCCACATTATATGACACTTTAAAGTCTTCGTTTGGCAAAGCCATCCAAAGAAATTTCACCTTCTGATCCTTAAACGAGAAGGTTGCATTTGCCGTTTCTTTGGCTTCAGCAGTGAATCCAGGAGGCAGCTGCTGTTGAAGTTTTGCAAATCCAGAAACATCGCTTTTTGCAATGTTTATTTCCACCGTAAAATTTCCTCCTGGCACTGCTGTTGCAGGCAATTTGGTTTTTACAGTGACTTGCGCCATCAGAGTTCCTGAAATTAAGAGGGCGGCTATTGAAAAGAGTGTCGATCTTTTGATCATGCTGTTCATTTTAGATTCTATATGGTTGACTAAGGTATTATTTTTTGTTATTGATCGAAGAAGTAGTCAATAAGTCCTGTAATGTAGGATGCATTCACATCCAATTCTCCTTCAAAGAATTTGTCAATGGCCGTGTAAACTTCCTCCACACTTATGCTGCCATTACCGTTCAGGTCGACCAAGGCGTAGGGGGAATCGTTCATTATTTCACTCATCAATTGCGATTTGCTCAACCTTTCTCCTTTCAATCCACCATAAACTTCTAGCATATCAGGGTAGACCAAAAACATATTGGCGCGAATAGTGGCCAATGTATCCAGTTTTTCAGCACTAATCATTTCATCGGTGAGCCCAACTCCAACTTTGTTCACATTCAAGTTGGCATCCGTTGCAGCTTCTTCGTCAGTAGGGTCGTCTACTCCGTCTGCGTCAGAATCTAGCGGACAACCTTTTTCATCTACCATTCCACCAGAAGGAGTTTCTGGGCAATAGTCCTTTACATCTGGAACACCGTCTCCATCTGAATCGGTCTTTTCGTCCATGGCAAAGAATTCCATATCGTCAAACTGACTCTTCTTTTCTTTTTTAGGAGTGAAGAAATCGAAATGATAGGAAATGGATGTGAAAAGGAACATGTCATTTGCCTTATTCCCTTTTCTGCCTTCAACGCCATCTCTGGTGTAGTTATCAATCAAATCTGTAAAGGCATAAGAAAAGGTAGAAGAAAGTTGTATGGCCGATCGTGGAGAAACTTTAAAGCTTAGTCCAAAAGTGAAAGGCAACGCTAATGCAAACTGCCTGTAGGTACCTAAAATATCAAGGTTTGCTTTTCTGAGATCAGTTTCGTAAACGTAATCTGTCCTTAATATCTCGGCATTAGGTTCGTTAGAGCCATTTGCTGGCTGGGCCAAACTTCTTAGCGTTCCATCGCTCCAGTAGTTATAGGTTACACCGTTCTCATCTTTAAGGTCGCCTTTCGCATCAAAGTTTATGGCTCCCACACCTACTGAAATAAACGGGTTCAAAAACCTTTTAGGAGGAAGAATTCCTGCAAAGTTGTATGTGGCATGAACATTAAATGCCACAATGTCGGTGCTGAAGTTCCTATTTGATTCAACGGAACGCTCTCTAGCTGTCATTTTTCCATAAGCAACGTCAAAACGAACGCCAAATGAAGGACTGAAGTTCTTAATGACACTGGCCTGAAATCCGTAATTGTTGATAAGCGGATTGGTTCTTTCGTTGTTGTTCACCTCACCAAAGTAGTTAAACACACCTGCACCGAGGCCAATGATAGGCTTATAGATGGTGTTCTCCTTGTTCCATACTTTCCTTGCAGAACGAACAGAATCTCTTGTCGCAGCTTTGGATTCTGAATCCACAGCAGAAGCTTCGCTTTCTTGGGCGTATCCATAGAAACCGAAACTGATTACAACCAGAATAAGAACAAGTCTGTTTAACATCTTATGGCCTATTGGTCAAAGAAGAAATCAATCAGGTCGTGAAGTTTCGCGGCAGAGAAATCAAGTTCTCCTTCAAAGAAAGCATCAATGGCCCAAGTTATCTCATCTGCAGAGATGAATCCGTCTCCGTTTTGATCGACAACAGTGAAGTCTCCCATGTCTTTTGACTTTTCTTCCTGTTTCGGTTTATCGAAAGAGTAATAGTTTCCAACTCTAGCCAATTCCATGGTTGGGTACGCTTCGTATATGATTGCGTGAGCTACGGAATTCGTGTCGGGCAAAACAATGAAATCTGGATCAATGGTTATACCGTTTGCATCAACCATTGCAGAATCTGCCGAAGTTTCTTCATCCCTGTAATCTGGAATTCCATCACGATCAGAATCTACTGGGCAACCTGAGGCGTCTACTGCACCGCTTGGCGTATTTGCACAAAGGTCTTCGATGTTCTTAACTCCATCACCATCATCATCTGCATTATCCAATGAAAGAAAATCGAAGGTGTCGTACTGACTAGAATCTGGTTTCTGCTTCTTAGCGCCAATGTGGTAGGCAAATCCTACAGAGGTGTATAGGAAGTGGTCTGTCTGCTTTCCGTTTTTGTAAGCGTCCAAATGGTCTGTTAAACTCCAATAATAGGTTGCGCTGATGTCTGCATGAAATTTACGTCCAAACTTATAACGAAGTCCAATACCCATTGGAAAGGCAATACCTGTGTTGGCCAATTTGCTTCCGTCATAAGATTCTTTAAGCTCGGTTTCATACTTGTTATCGATATCCAAGGCAACTGCATTGCCTTGCTCGCCTTGTACAAACGGACGATCCATAACCCTTCCGCCTTCTTCCCAATAGTGATAGGTGTTTCCATCTGCATCTTTCAAATCTGCTTTGGAGGTTGCGCTTAAAATGTAACCAACCCCACCGAAAAGGTAAGGCGACCAGTTAGAGGCGCGGTTGATAAAAAGGTTGTTATCCAAATAGACATTTACCTTGAAATCAATGTTCATGAATTCTGTTTGTACATTTCTGTTTCCTAAATTCATGTTGTCAACAGTAGAAGTGACTGGGCTTCTTTCTGTTATTCCCAACCTTCCATAAAGGAAATTTAACGAGAAACCGACTGCGCTGAAGGTTCTATGTTCGACACCGCCATTGATGCCCCATTTCCAATTGGTTGTATTGTACAGGTTGGTTCCGCTTGCAATGTCATCTCCCAATAAAGAGAGATTTCCTCCACCTACATATATATAGGGTAGCTTACTATCGTAGAACGGAGGGCGTGGTTTTTTTACCTTTTCCTCTTTCGGTTCTTTTTCTACTTTTTCTGCTTTTTCCTTTTTTTGTTTTCCTTCTTCGGCAGATGCATCTTGTGCGAAAGACTGGAAAGAAATGGAGAAAATGAGAAGTGAGAGTAAGAGTCTAAGCTTCATCCGATTGGTTCTGTGCTTGTTGGGGCTAGTTTGCTGCGCGTAAAAATAGAATAAATCTCCTAATTCACATTTGTATGAACGTGTGCGAAATTAACCATACAAAGTTGATATTGAAAACTCAGAAATTGGGCTTGATGCTGTACTTACTATAGAATGTGGTGATGATTGCTACCGCTACATCAGCCGTATCAACCAATTGTATGAGTTCAAGATCAACTTCGCTAATGTTTTTTGCTTCGAGCATGGTCGTTTTTATCCAATCTATAAGTCCACCCCAATAACTTTTATCAACCAAAACGATAGGGAACTTGTCAATCTTGCCAGTTTGGATAAGTGTCATTGCTTCAAAGAGTTCATCCATGGTACCGAATCCTCCTGGAAGCACCACATAGCCTTGGGCGTATTTGGTGAACATTAATTTACGTACAAAGAAGTAGTCGAAATTGATGAACTTGTCTGTATCTATATATGGATTGGAATACTGCTCAAATGGTAGGTCTATGTTTAATCCAACAGATTTACCGTTTGCCAATCGAGCACCTTTGTTTCCGGCTTCCATGATGCCTGGGCCACCGCCAGTAATAATTCCAAAACCGTGTAGCGCTAGTTTGTAAGCTATGTCTTCACCGAGTTTGTAAGATGGATGTGTGGATTGGGTGCGTGCAGATCCGAAGATGGAAACACAGGGGCCAATACGCGCAAGGGTTTCAAAGCCCTCCACAAATTCGGCCATTATCTTGAAGATCTGCCACGAATCTTTAATTTTTATCTCACTCCAATCTTTTGATTTGAGTGCTTGTTCGATACGTTTTTCGTTTTCGGTCATGTTAGAATTAAAAAAGGAATTTGTGGAGTTCTATTTTAATCTACTCCCAAACTCTTGAGTTCTTTATTAAGATGAAAGCCAGTATGCCCACCTTTAAATTTGGCAACATCGGCAGGTGTACCCGTGGTGAGTATTTCGCCTCCGCGCCTTCCGCCCTCGGGACCAATATCAATGATGTGGTCTGCACTACGAATGATGTCCATGTTGTGCTCAATTACCAAAACGGTGTTGCCACGGTCGGCAAGTTGGTTCAATACTTCAAGCAAAACGCGGATGTCTTCAAAGTGAAGTCCAGTTGTTGGTTCATCCAGAATATAAAATGTATTGCCCGTATCGCGCTTGCTAAGTTCGGAAGCGAGCTTAATTCGTTGGGCCTCACCGCCAGAAAGCGTGGTAGAACTCTGTCCGAGCTTGATGTAGCCCAATCCTACATCATGTATGGTTTTTATTTTTTTGAGGATGGAAGGAATGTTTTCGAAGAATTCGACCGCTTCATCAATATTCATGTTCAGCACATCCGAAATGGATTTACTCTTGTAACGGATTTCCAGCGTTTCGCGATTATATCGGTTTCCATTGCACGTTGGGCACTGGATGTGCACATCGGGCAGAAAGTTCATTTCGATGGTTTTTAATCCTGCACCACCACATTCTTCGCATCTTCCTCCATTCACATTAAAGGAGAACCGACCAGGTTTGTAACCTCTAATCTGCGCCTCTGGTACACTCGCAAACAGATTCCGTATGTCCGTAAAGACTCCTGTATAAGTAGCAGGATTTGAACGTGGTGTGCGGCCAATTGGGCTTTGATCAATGGCAATTACCTTATCAATATGTTCAACGCCAGTTACCTTTTTATAAGGCATTGGTACTTGTTGTGCTCTAAAAATTTCCCGATTGAGAATAGGGTAGAGGGTCTCGTTTATCAAAGTGGATTTTCCACTTCCCGAAACGCCAGTCACGCAAATGAACGTGCCCAATGGGAATGTGGCGTCTACATCTTTGAGATTGTTTCCACTCGCACCTTTTAGCACGAGTTTCTTACCGTTTCCCTTTCGGAATTTCGTCTTTAAAGGGATAAGATGCCCGCCATTTAGGAAAGCTGCCGTCAACGAATCCTGCGCTCGCAATTCTTTGGCAGTGCCTTGCGCTACAATTTGTCCACCATGTATTCCAGCTTTTGGACCGATGTCAATTACCTGATCGGCAGCTTCCATCATGTCTTTGTCGTGCTCCACTACAATGACGGAATTGCCCGAATCGCGGAGTTTTTTTAGCGCATCAATCAACTGTTGATTGTCGCGTTGATGAAGTCCAATACTCGGTTCGTCCAATATATATAGGACACCTACGAGTTGAGAACCAATCTGCGTAGCTAAACGAATGCGTTGCGCCTCACCACCCGAAAGTGAACGGGCAGGTCTGTCAAGAGAGAGGTAATCCAATCCCACATCTAGTAGGAATTGAAGGCGTGTTTGGATTTCCTTAATAATCTCTGTTGCTATGAGGGTTTGCTTCTCGTCTAGGGTAGCAGGAAGTGTACTGAACCAAAGCTGGGTTTCGCTCAAATCCATTGCAGATACCTCGGCAATATTCTTTCCGTTGAGTTTAAAATGCAGTGCTTCTTTTTTGAGTCGCGCCCCATTGCAACTTGCACAAGCCTTAAGATGCGTGAAACTGCTGGCCCACTTCTGAAGCGAAGCACTGTCGCCTTCTTCGTTCTGGCGTGAAATGAAATTGACAATTCCTTCAAACGAAAGTGAAAAACTGCTTGCGTTCGAGTTGGCGGCCTTCACCTTAAACACCTCGTTGCTGCCATAAAGAATCACGTTCATAGCCTCTTCCGAAATATCGGCAATGGGGTCTTTTAGAGTAAAATCATATTTCTCGCCAATGGCCTCCAACTGATTGAAGATCCAATTGTTCTTCACTTCTCCTATTGGAGTTATTCCGCCACGGGCAATGGAGAGTTTTGTATTTGGAATGATTTTATCAACTGAAATTTCCGCCACAGTTCCTAAGCCGTTGCATTTGTTGCAGGCGCCATAGGGCGAATTGAAGGAGAAGAAATTCGGAGCGGGTTCGTCATAAGCAATCCCCGTTGTGGGGCACATAAGAGAACGACTAAAGAAGCGCACTTGGTCAGAATCGTGCTCTAAGGTCATCATAGAACCTTTGCCGTGTTTCATAGCCATTTGCACCGAATCGGAAAGGCGTTTCGTGCTTTTGGAATCGACCATCAGACGGTCAATGACAATTTCTATGTCGTGAACCTTGTACCTGTCGAGTTGTAACTTGCCATCGAGGTCAAGGATTTTGCCATCAACCCTCACTTTTTGGAATCCCTGGCGCATTATCTGCACAAAAAGCTCCTTGTAATGTCCTTTCCGTCCTTTAATTACGGGTGCAAGAATGAGCAGTTTTCTGTCTGCCAGATCCTTCTTGATGATTCGGATGATTTCTTCATCAGAATACTTCACCATTTTCTGGCCTGTGTTGTAGCTGAATGCTACGGCTGCCCGTGCATATAACAACCTTACTAGATCGTATATTTCTGTCACCGTCCCAACGGTGGAGCGCGGGCTTCTGTTGGTTGATTTCTGCTCTATGGAAATGACAGGGCTTAAACCTGTGATGTTATCCACATCTGGTCTTTCTAGTGTTCCCAGAAATTGGCGAGCGTAGGAAGCAAAGG
>Ga0105055_10011077_pt1 | contig 11179 bp, 12 predicted proteins | sample BON03_FD_78090 | JGI IMG/M metagenome (GOLD analysis project Ga0105055, IMG submission 78090) | Freshwater microbial communities from Lake Bonney liftoff mats and glacier meltwater in Antarctica - BON-03 | ecosystem: Environmental > Aquatic > Freshwater > Ice > Glacier meltwater | place: Lake... | reverse complement strand
CTGTCAACTGTTTAAAGTTGCTTTTTACGCGCGATCGACTAGCCGAATTATGTGCCCATCGGGGTCGCGAATCAGGAACTGACGCTCGAATTCTACTCCCGACGATCTGGTGACGGATGATACTTCTGCGGCAGTCAGTGGAAATTGAGCCGATCCGAGGCGGTGAACTATATCCAGCGCATCAGTAGCGACGATCTTCGTTTGCCAGCACCACAGGTCATTAGACTTAGTATCAGCAGGCATCGAACGTCCATCGGTTGGCTCTAAATATGCCAACAACTCAATGCCAATACCAGCAGCAGCTTTGAGGCTACTAATTCGCACTCTCACATCAGCAATGCCACTCAACCGCTCTTGTTCCACCCCAAAATTTTCACTCTCTTGCTGTAGTTCCATCCCCAACAACTGGCAGTAGAAAGCCCGACTAGCCGATGTATCCGCCACCACGATCGCGGTATGATCGATCCCTAAAAATAGCGGGGTCGCTTGTTGCCATTTCGGATCGCCTTTGCCTGCCGGAAAGTGAATTAATTCCAGATTGTGCCCGTCAGGATCGCGAAAATACATCGATTGGATGCCACCAGCTACGGGATTAGACGCGGGTAACGTCTGGGGCTGGGGAGATACTTGGACGACCGCATGCTGGCGGAGATGTTGGTCAGCGCGATGCAGATTGCTAACGACGATCGCGAGATGCTGAAACCAGCGATCGTGACTGCGCGAATCGACAGGGATCGATCGCCCTTTGTCAGTCAGAAATTCGGTGAGTTCGATCGTTTCATCGCCTAGTTGCAACTCGACTACGCGGAGGTGGACTTTGCCCGTCGCTGGCACTGGGGCAGCTTCCGTCCCAGTAACTTGACGATCTACAATCTTGGTAAATCCCAGGACAGTGGTGTAGAAGTCGATCGATCGATCCAGATCCGCCACCGTCATCCCGACTGATTTAACACTAGTAATCGGCATCGCGATCCTCATGTACTAGAGACTTGACCGCCAGTGACTTCCAGGATTGCCCCAGTCACAAAGCTACTATCTTCACAAGCAAAGTAGACATAAGTAGGTGCGAGTTCTTCGGGCTGTGCCGCACGTTTCATCGCATTATCTTTGTCAAAATTATCGACTTGTTCGGCTGTCATTGTACTAGGAATTCCGGGTGTCCAGACGGGGCCAGGAGCCACAGCATTGATGCGAATTTTACGCTTTGCTAGATTTTGAGCTATAGCTTTGGTAAAGGCATTAACTGCCCCTTTACTAGCAGAGTAATCGATTAAAAATTCTTTACCAATCAACCCGAGAATACTACTGGTATTGATAATTGCATCGCCAGCTTTGAGGTGTGGCAGTGCGGCTTTAAGCATATAGAAATAACCGTAAATGTTAGTTTCCATCGTCCGCTGGAACTGTTCGTCAGAGATGTCTTCAATCTCGAACTGTACCGCCTGATAGCCAGCATTATTGACCAATATATCTAGATGTCCAAACTTTTTAACTGTTTGGGTGACGGCTTGCTTGCATTGTGCCGAATCGCGGACATCGGCTTTAATTGTCAAGCAGTGTTGACCCTTTTCTTCAACTAATGCTTTGGTGATATTGGCATCGTCATCATGGACATTGTAGACGATCGCGACATCGGCACCTTCCATCGCATAGGCGATCGCGACTGCTCGACCGATCCCCGAATCACCCCCAGTAATAATGGCTACTTTACCTTGCAATTTAGCTGCTGGTTTGTAGTTGGACATGTCACTGTCGGGTTGGGGGATCATGTCGGCCTGACTGGCAGGATATGCAAGTGTTTGAGCGGGGATATCTTCGGCAGTGGGACGAAATTCGGTGGTCATAATAGTTAGCTATGGGTGTGGTTTGATCTCCGATCTAGCTGGAGCCAGACTGGCTTTTCCAAGGGGGTTGGGGGATTTAGATCTCAAAACGAAGTCCAACAGACTGGTAGATCCACGGTGGGTAAATATCGCCGCTAAAATTCACTAATCTAGTGCAACTTGCTTACTTCAATCGATCGAGTAAGATATCGCCAACCCGCAGGGTATTAGCGACAATGGTGAGGGTGGGATTCGAGCCAAGATGTGAGGGAAAAAAGCTGCCATCGACAACATATAGATTATCAATCTCATGAGCGCGACAATTGATGTCTAAAACAGACATCTTGGCATCGGTACCAAATCGACAAGTACCGCACTGATGTGCCACCCACCGCAAGGGAAATTTACTACGGTAATAGCGAGAATTAGGATCGGAGTCAATCGATTTCAAAACATCAATCCAACGATCGACTAACCGATCGAATGACTCACTATTATTGTCGGTATATGCCAGCGAAATTTTATCCCCCTTTAGACTGACTCGATTATTGGGATCGGGTAGATCTTCACCCATCAACCACCAATCAACTGAATGTGAAGCCACATCGGCGGGCGAGCTATCTGCGTCGATCTTGAGCGGGACACCCTGCTCGAACATTTCGCGATTGACTTTGCCAGATAGTTGAATTTGACCCATTGGGTACGGAAAATCTGGTTCCCCCCAGTAGAAGTCATTTACACCCAGCGTTTTCTGAAATACCGTGGGGTTTGCTTTTGTTGTCATTTCAATTACCACACCGCAATTATGTTTCATAAAATTGCGTCCTACCTGTCCCGAACTATTTGCTAATCCCTGTGGGTGTCGATCGTTAGTCGATCGCAATAGCAACGCCGCCGAATTAATCGCGCCAGCAGCAACCACAACAATATCCCCGCGAAATAGCTTCACTTCGCCATCTACTTCAGTTTCTACCGCAGTAACTTCTCGACCAGAATCACTGGTATGCAGGCGTAAGACTTTGGCTGAAGTCAGGAGTGTGACATTTGGGTGTGCCATGGCTGGGCGCACGGTCATTACTTCCGCATCCGCTTTGGCATGAAGTAGACAAGGATGCCCATCGCAGGTTTCGCAGCGGATACACTCACTCAAAAACCGCTGTGATTCATTGAGTTTGATGGACATCGGCAGGTAAAACGGGTGCAATCCTTGAGCTACGAGATCGTCACTGACTGATTGAATCCGTGGTTCGTGACTGATGGCCGGATCGGGATATGCTGTGGTCGTCCACGGCTCGGTGGGATCTAGACCTCTTTGACCATGTACGTTGTAGAGTTGTTCGGCTTGAGTATAATAGGGTTCAAAATCTGCGTACTTGAGGCACCATTCGGGAGAGATCCCACCTTTATGAACGATCTCATCAAATTCTCGCGTTCGCGCTCTAAACATAGTGCCACCATAGAATTTGGTGTTACCGCCCACCCAGTAGCCTGCTGCGGGTTTAAGGTCTTTTTCGTCTTTATCGATCCAGGTTTCGGCGTTGAAGTAGCGATCTTTGGCGGTGACTGCGACTGGATTCCAGTTATCTTTTTCTCGAGGGAGAAAGGTACCGCGTTCGAGGATGAGGATGTTCTTACCGCTGGGGGCAAGGCGATGGGCGAGGGTGCCGCCACCTGCGCCGGTACCGATGATGATGATATCGTAGTGTCGATCGATCGTGTGCATATACTGGTGGGTGGCAGATTGTAGAGATGATTATGGAATCGATCGATCTGAAGTTAGCTCGATGACTGCCAACTCCCCGACTTGGCTAACTATTTTCCAGTGGGTGCGATCGGCTATCCGCCAAAAATCGAGATCGATGCGGGCATCACCAACGTTGAGATTGGTGAGTTGGAGATCGGGCAACCAGTCAGGGAGAACGGGCTGGATGTAGAGGCGACGCGCGGGGGCATCGGCAACTAGTCCCAAGATGGTACTAATCAGCCACGGCATCGAGCCAGCCGCCCAGGCTTGGGGGCTGTTGGCATCGACATAGGGAACGGGGAAATTCTCACATGTCCGCTCGATGCCACCGAAGAGTTCGGGCATCTGGTTGGATTGGAACATCCCTGCCGCTGCAAAGATGCCTTCGGCGATCCGGTTCGCTTCAGCATGATAGCCGTAGCGTTTGAGTCCGGCGGCGATAAAGGAGTTGTCGTGCGGCCAGACGCTGCCGGTGTGATAGCCGATCGGGTCGTAACCAGGATGGTTGCTTGAGAGGGTTCTAATCCCCCAGCCGCACCACAGATCGGGTTGGAATAAGCGATCGACTAAAATCTGGGCGCGGTCTGGGGGGACGATGCCCGACCATAATAACTGTCCGGGATTGGAGGCGATCGATCGAATCTGCTGTTTATCCCGATCCAATCCCAGGCAGTAAAACCCCGCATCTGCCATCCAAAATCGATCGTTGAACCGTTGATATAATTCATCCGCTTGCTGACGCAGGGCGGTAGCGCGAGTAGTTTGACCCAAAACATCATAAATTTCTGCCGCACGTCGCCAAGCATCATATACCTGTCCCTGCGTCTCACACAGAGCGATCGGAGCTGTGACAAGATTGCCATCTACGTCTTGAATCGCGTCCCCAGAGTCCTTCCAGCCTTGATTTTCAATTCCATCTGGGGAGCGGCGGCAATATTCCACAAACCCATCGCCATCAGCATCGCCATATTTATCGATCCACATCAGGGCGCGTTCGAGCGGCGCGCTACAGTCTACTAAAAATTGCCGACCGCCCGTCCAGTTATAGGTTTCCGAGAGCGTAATTATCCATAATAAAGTGGTATCGATCGCGCCATAATAAGGCGCACTCGGAATTTGACGCAACTGAGCCAGTTCCCCGCGCCGGAGTTCGTGGAGGATTTTACCGGGTTGGGCATCTAGCCAATCATCAATTTCGGTAGCTTGCAATTGGGCTAATTTTCGGAGTGTCCCTTGGGCGAGATTGGGGGCGACTGACATGGTTTGGATACTGGCAATCAGCGGATCTCGCCCGAATACCGCCATAAACCAGGGAATCCCCGCAGCGGGAATCCAGACGCTACTCCCATCCTCGGCGGGAATCCGCAGTGCGGCGAGATCGCTCAAGGCCTGATGATAACTTTGCTCGACTTCCCGATTGGAGGATTGCAGATGAGTAGCTAGTTCTAGATAGCTAGCCATCGCGGCACCTGCTGGCGTGGCATCGATCGCGGCATCGGTATGTTGGGGTACCAATTCCTCACCATCTACCAACGCGATGAAATTAATGCAGGTCTGCCAAGTTTCACCCGGATCGAGGGCAATATCGAACACCAATCGACCATTAGAGTAGCGCGGTGTTGCGCCTTCGGCTTGAATCCTTAGCCCTCTAGTAAACTCACCGTTGCGATAGGTATTAACTAAGATGCCATCCATCCAAGTCGTCTCCGTCTGACCTTGGGTATACATCTCTTGCGATTTGATCCGCGAGACATCGACAAAATCCGACCGAATTGCCAGCATCAACTGGAGTTCGACCCGCTGCTGATGGTGATTGGTCAGCTCGATATCTTCGTGCATCCCGCCCATGATATCGCGCCGGAGACTGACTAGCAGTTTTTTGGCGGGGACGCTGCTACCATTGGCAGTCAACAATGCGGCGTTGGTAAACTCGTAACGCGCCACTCGATGTGTGATGGCACTGGAGGTAAGCAGAATTAAGGGTTTCCGGTCGATCGATATTTCATAATAAGAAATCAGTCGTGTATCCCGTACAAATAATCCCTGTGCGCGCCGATCGTCGATCGCGCCATCGGCTGCTGTCAGCAGAAAGGAACCGCCATCATTAATCGTAATTTGTCCGGTAACTAGTGAAATTTTTGCTGACATAAATACTCTTCTCGGAACTGGTATCCACCCTAATGTAGTGGTGTGGATCTGGTAATGGTGCGCTGAAGTTGGGCTTGAATAATACTTGTCAAACGTCCACTGTCGGGAATCACTACCGCTTGCCGTCGATGTTGACGCACAGAAGGTAGGCGATACCAGGGTAGCGCGGGATATTCATGATGCTCCCAGTGATAGCCAAAGTGATAGCAAGTTAGGAACGACCACCAGACCGGACGATCGCTACTCACAGCATTGTGAGAATTTTGGTGTGGACTGGGTGGTATGGCTGCGCTACCCGCTCGATGGGGTAAATAAATCCCGAAGTAGAATAGTTGCATCGAACTCAATACGATCGGGAATACCCAAAACAAAAAGAGGTTGGGAATCGGGACATGAAAACCTAGATATAAAGTCAAGAAAGTCACCTTCATCCCAAAAAATAAGACAACTTTCTGGCGAAAATCTAAATAGTCTTGCATGAATTCGAGATACCATGCCCCCGGATTGTTGCGAACGCCATCATGAAAATCAGGATCGCCAATTCGACCGGGTTGGAGATGGTGTTGCCAGTGGTAGTGTGCCAATTTTTGGTAAGGTAACAGCGCGTATAGTGCCAGTGCTAATTGACCACACCAGTGATTGACGCGGTGATTTCCCGGTAGCACCGAACCATGAATGGCATCGTGAGCGACGATAAATAGTCCCGTCTGGATAAAAGTTCTCCCGAGCAGCACCGTGACGATCCCCATCGGCCCCAGCGTAGCTACATCAAGCCTAAAAACAAATACTAAACTACCAATCCAGATCCCCACGATCGCGCTCGCTACCGCAAGACTGAGCAATTGTGGCGATTTAAGATTGTGCTGCACGTAACTCTATCTCACTAAGTAACACCATCGTTTCGGCTCCAATTCTGCCAAACTCTGGCTCTCGCCCCAACGGCATTTCAACTACATATAGCCAATGTTCGTCCTCAAACTTGAAATTCCGCACGATCCCTTCTCCGCCTACAAATTTAACTTTTTGTTCGCGGTTGAAGGTATGTACTCGATCGATTGTCGGTATCGTCACTGGATCTGCTCCAATTTGTGATTGATGCTTTCCATTACAACAGAAAAATCTTCAGATCTTCTGTATCTTTATGTGGAAAAAATATCGATCGCTCTATACCTTTTGACTAAATAAAGACTTTAGATCTAGCAACCATCAGCTCCCCGATTTTTCCAAGCAGTCGGGGAGCTAGCCTCACAGAGTGAGGTTGAACACAGCGGATAGATTTAAATCCCCATCCTAGCCCCGATCGGCCCACTGACAGGGCTTTGCCATTATGCTGTTAAAATAATCATCGCGGTAGATCCCGATCGGTGCCCGATGACGAAATCTCGGTTCTTTCGCTAGTGGTGAATTACGAGGTAGTTACCATCACTACAACTCCTCTCCCGCTGAGATTGGGAGAGGGGCTTTTTCTTAGAGACAAGCACAAGGTAGTAGCGATATAATTAAGATAGTGTCAGCGATTATCGTTTCCAAGTTTAGCAAATCAAAAAAGGCTAGCTAAAAACATTCAGTCATCACCGATCGTTGCTGCGGCTACTACCACAAATCATTGTTCGGGAAGGTGTTGGCATTTATGATAGTTGGCAGATTACTACAGTCTATCCACGCTCGCCAAAAATGGCTGATTAGCATCGGCATCGCAATATTGACGATCCTGGGTAGCAATACCATCGCTTTGACTGAGAAACCCGATCGATCGATCTCAGCTCCACTTACCGCAGGAATACACCTTTATGGTGAAACCGACAGACCGGATGTAGTAGGTAAAGAATATATTATTTTTGAAACGATCGGTACTAAAACGCTCGGTGCTTTCTACCTACCCCGATCGGAGTTTAGTTGCTTTTATGGGCAGTTTAAAGGAGCAAGCTTAAATGTGACCTTAATCGACCCCTTCGATCGTCAGAAGTATAATTTCACCCTCGCGGTCAATCCCTTGGGTTTGACGGCAAGCAAGCAGCCAATGATGAGTCAACCGACCTATCAACCCCTCGGCAAAATTAGTGATAACGATCGCCGGATCTTGGCTGCTTGCAAGTCACAACTTCCCCAATAGTCACGAGCTAGGGTTGAGTAAGTATAGTTAGCGAAAGTCTAATCGATATCGATCGATTGTGGTCCTTTTAGGTTACTCGATTCGGTTTGACTGCTAGTAGGTGTAAATCCTGCTTGCTTTTCCAGCCATGTTTTTACGGGGTCATCAGTCAGATTTAACCGCAGTACTCCAGCGATGAAACCACTACAAAAGGCGGCTGGTTCTTTGGTAAATTCTTTGAGAATAGGTGTCAGTTCGTTCAAAAGCATAAGATCGATCGGGCTATCTTAGAGGATATTTACGATCTCAAGTTTAGCTCAAACAGCATTGATGATGTTAACAGTTGACATTTGCTCTAAATCCCCTGCGCTTAGGTCAAAATTTGGACGATCTCGATCGAATGCCAATACTGCGGGACAATTATTAAATCAGCTATCTTCAAGTAGGGGCAATTCATGAATTGCCCCTACTTGAAGCATTCCGGCGATCTGAATGCGACTGAAGTATCAATCGATTTGAGCATTGGTTTGAGGGTTATTGCTGCTACTTCTAGCTCTAGGTTTTGCTATGGGAGACTGTCGCACCGTATCAGCCGTTGCTGCTCGATCGATATTACCAGCTTTCACCCAACCTTGGACATTATCCATTGGCGATCGAATCAACAGCCACTGTTTATCATCACTGGTTTTGATAATAGCAACTTTGGCATTAAATGCCACACTACCCAGCTTTTCGGCACCAGAATTGGGGTCTTTCTTCAGCGATAACCCACCTTTCCAGACGACTTTGGCATCAAATACTTCAGGTGGCAGCGGTTGGGGCGGGTTAGGATTTTGGGGCTGGGCTGATGACTGAGTAGGTTTAGCTGCTGGCGGTTTTGGTTTAGATTTGGCTGCAAGCGATTTACCACCATCCCGCTCTTCTGCAAATACGGGTATGGGTGGACGATTACTCGTCTGAGTCACAAAGAAATAATAGCCCCCTGCACCCAAAATTCCAACCAATCCAAGCAATCCAGTTAGAATACCGATGAGTAATTGTAGAGATTTTAGTGCGCCATTCATACGTTAGGTGTAACAGTTGACAGTTGACAGTTGACCCTAATCCTTACCTTGTCTTGAAGCTAGCCGAGCTTTGCCAGAGTTTGCCCAGTCTTGGAGAAATTGGATTTGGGATTGGGCGGTGACGGCAAGGGGGATCATTTGACTGGCTGATTCTAGAATATCATCAGTGGTGAAATCACGGTTTTGACTGAAGCCGATGTGCATCGCTTCAATTAGGGTTTGTTCGATTTCGGCACCTGAGAAATCAGGGGTTTCGTATGCCAATCGATCGATGTCATACTGGGCGAGATTATGGGGGCGGAGTTTGGTGAGATGGACATTGAAAATTGCGCGGCGTTCGGCTCTAGTCGGTAATCCGACAAAGAAGATCTCATCAAATCTCCCCTTACGGAGCATTTCGGCGGGGATTGAGTCGATATTATTGGCTGTCGCGACGACGAAGACGGGGGCAGTTTTCTCAGTTAGCCAGGTGATAAATGTCCCAAATACCCGACTCGATGTCCCAGCATCCCCTTTCCCGTCGATACCAGCAAAAGCTTTATCGATTTCGTCGATCCACAGCACACAGGGAGATAGAGCTTCGGCGAGTTGGATCATCTGTCTGGTACGGGACTCAGACTCTCCTACCAATCCGCCAAAGAGTCGTCCGACATCCAGCCGGAGTAGGGGTAAATACCAGTGATGGGAGATAGCTTTGGCTGTAAGTGATTTACCAGTGCCCTGAATTCCGACCAGCAGCAACCCTCTGGGATAGGGAAGACCATATTGACGTGCTCGATCGGAGAAGGAACCCCCACGGCGCAGCAACCAGTCTTTGAGGTTGTCCAAACCACCGATATCAGTAATCTGTTCTTTGGCGGGGTAGAAATCCAGAATTTGAGTCTGGCGGATGGTTTGGCGTTTTTCAGCGAGGACTAATTCGATATCATCGGGACAAATTTCGCCGTGGGTGGCGATCGCCCGAGCGAGTACCCGTCGAATCCGATCTAGAGATAAACCCTGACAAGCGCGAACTAGATCGTCTAATTGTTGGTGGCTGAGGTGGTTTCCGGTCGCATTGAGTAGTCGTTCGATCTCGACTTTGATTTCGGTAGCGGTGGGGAGGGGAAATTCTAATAGGACGATCGCTTCGCTCAGATCGCTGGGAATGGTAATCTGGGGCGAGAGGATGACGATATTTTTGGGTTCTGATTTGAGCTTACGCGCTAGATTGCGTAGCTTTCTCGCGACCGAAACATCTTCGAGAAAGCGGTGATAATCCCGTAGGATAAAGATCCCTGCGCTGTCGGGGCTGAGTTTATCGACAAATTCTAGGGCTTGGAGGGGATTGCGTTTACCATAGCCATTGTCATTGGGATTGCCCTGATAACCGTCCACAAAATCCCAGATATAAATCGGACGATTACTGTGCTGGGCAACTCTGGCGATCGCGCCTTCCACTCGTTCTTCTTCAGTGGTGGGGATATAAATTAGGGGAGATCGCGCCCGTAATAGTAGTTCAAATTCTGTACTAAATGCCATATTTGGTAGCCAAGGACTTTGGATCTGGGAACTCCAGCTCCTGCTCAATCTATCTGTTCATAGCTTAATACAATCTACACTCAACAAGCTGGACGCACAGCCTTTATTCCCACATTCTTTGAACTGGATAGAGTGAAACTACCCGATCGGCACTGATAATTAAGATATCTTCGATGATTGCTTGGGCAATTAATAGGCGATCGAACGGATCCGGTGATGGAGTGGTAGAGCAGAGACTAGCTTGAGATGTTCGAGTTTAATATCTAGTCGTTGAATTCCATTTTGAATTATTTGCCGATCGATAAAATCATCGAAAGGTACCTCAAGATTTAACTTACCAAGTCCGTACTTAATAGCTATTTCCCAAATGCTGACAATGCTGACAAAATTCTCATTGTCTTCGATCTGTGCTCTCAATTTTTCCGTAATTCGGGGATTTCCCATCACAAACCACAAAAAGGTATGCGGATCGAGCAATTGCCTCACTCCATATACTCCTTCATTTCTGCCAACGGTTCATCAAAATCGTCGGACATCCACACTAGCCCCTTGGCACTGCCAAATTTTGGACGAGGTTTGACTGATTCGATCGGTGTGAATTTAATTACAGGTCGATCGCCGTTAAGCACAATTACTTCTTCACCATTGATGGCAGCTTGGATTAGCTCATTCAGGTGGGCTGCGGCTTCTGTTACAGATACTTGCATAGTTTTAGCACTGTGAAGACACTCTAATTGTAGGAGATTAGCAGGTCAGCGCGATCGCCAACTTGGGAATATTTCTCTGT
>Ga0105055_10011075_pt1 | contig 11180 bp, 13 predicted proteins | sample BON03_FD_78090 | JGI IMG/M metagenome (GOLD analysis project Ga0105055, IMG submission 78090) | Freshwater microbial communities from Lake Bonney liftoff mats and glacier meltwater in Antarctica - BON-03 | ecosystem: Environmental > Aquatic > Freshwater > Ice > Glacier meltwater | place: Lake... | reverse complement strand
CATAAATACGGACAGGCAGGTGGCATTAGCAAGCTTGGCACTTTTGAAAAAAACAAAAAACTACAAGAACTGTGCAGTATTCACAACGTAGCTCTACCCAAACTACCGCAGTGGATCGACATGTACCAGGCAGTGCAGATGCAGTCTTTACAGATGAACAACGTGCTCTTTTACGTTGTTTTTTCGCAACATTCTGGCTTTGTCAGCATGCTGGTGCGAGAAATGATAACAAACACCAAGCAGAATTACAGCCGCTTCAAAACCACCATTTTCTGTCTCGACAAGCTAATGGACGAACTCGATTCCCACACAATATGTCATTCGCATATCGTGGTGCTCTTCTTTTTTTTTCTGTCCATCGACTACAAAATGAGACACTGGATCCTCAACACGCAACAGACAAACAAGGACAAGCTGCTCAAGGACAAGTATATTCAGAAAAAAATCGACTTTGTGCCTCGCGGCACCGCGTGTCTCTCCAAAAACGTCCAAAACCCCTTCCTGGGACAAAGCGTTGTATTCGCCCCGCTTCACCCCCACGTCGCCGTATCCATCTTGTGTACAATTTCCCAGGAAGATTTCTTCGAGCAAATAACCATAACACAGAATATAGGCGGCATAGCCGAAGTCTTTGATAAAATCAAAACACTGGTGGTGCTCTTGTGACAGTATCGCATTCAAAATCTCAGTCAACACACTATTTACCTTGTAGATCCCATGACTACACATAAACGACACCATGGCAAAGTCCGAGTGCTCTCCTCCGGCCGCCGGATCAATTGTCACGAAAAAACGTGTATTGAACTCGATGCGCACTGGTATGGCATCCGAAAACATTTGTTTCAACAGCGCCTGCTTAAAACACTGGTCTACACTGTTGAAAGCCACTCCCCCCATCTCTGAGTTGATGAGATCTGGGTGATCGCTCATAATGATCTTGAGCCGTCGATGCTTGTCGGCGTCTTGCCATCGTGGAATCAAGTGTTGCATATGCAGACTGCCATCGTGTGCGGTGTCAGAGAGTGGTACATGCGTTGCCCAACAGGAGACATGGAATTTTCACACTCACCATTCGTGTGTTTTTTCGGCGTCTATACACGCTTGACATGCCAGGGAGATCTGGATGGACTTGAAAACTGGCAGATTCGTCAACTGGTCTATCTTCGAAATCAATTTCTGCACACCACCAATTCATATCAGCACATCTGTGATAATGTGGTAATCATGCCAAAACATATTAGAAAAAGCATATAAAAAGCAACACAGAAAATGCAACAGACAATTCCAAATGCACAGAGTCCGCTCACCGTATAAAAATTCATCTCGCTCGTGAGTGTCGATATCGTGATGAAAGAGGTGTTGCCAATACATAACAACGGTGCCACTGTCTCATAAAAAAAACCTGCATATTGTGTGTTTGTAATAAATCCCACACATTACGTTACACTCCAGCCATTCTGGCATGTGTGTGTGCAGAAAATTGCTGAGGTGGTATGCATGTACACTCTTGTCATATTGACCTGAAGAAACGTATGCAGCCTCTTCCAGAATAATGATATCGCCACCCGTTCCTTTTGTTGTCGACACCTGTGCTCGTCACACTGTTAGTTCCATGATTACGCATTATTATCATGTGAGGGCAGGCACTGCCTTTGCAGGTGTTTATATATTTCAGCCGGTTCCACTATCGTCTTGATGCCATTTGCACATGTTGAAACAGTATGAAGTATCGACATGTTTGATACGGCTTCGCAGAGAGAAACACATACGATCGCACATGGCTATGATTTTTATTGTATATCATGCCAAAATAAAAACGTTGCTTTCTACACTTCCAGGGAAGCAGTCTCAAACGCCTTTTCGGCCTGTTCTAGAATAGCAGTCTTAGTTTTGACACTCAAAATCATGTTCTCGATGTCGCACTTGAGCTTGATCTTTTTGGCGTTGTTTTCCAGAGTCTCTTCCACGTTGTCCTCGCGGGTGCGTGTCTTCTTCTTCCTGCCAGTAGATTCACTGTCTCCTTTGGCCCTGGACGCTGACTTGGCACTACCACCCGTCTTGTCATGTTTGGCCAACACATCATCCGTCTTGACAGTCTTGACGGTCTTGACGGTCGAGACCTTTTTCTCTACAGGGGCTTTGACATGCTTGGCAAGATCCTTCGACGACACAATTGACTTCTTGGCACTGGCACCAGCCTTGGCAGACTTGGACTTGGAACGGTGCGACGAGACCTTTTTGGATTTTTGAGCGGTTTTCAAAGTCTTGCTGTTTTCCTCCTCCTCCTCATCCTCCTTATCTTCCTCGTCCTCGTCCTCGTCCTCGTCATCGTCATCCCCATCCACTTCATCATTCTCCTCTTCACCCTCTTCACCCTCTTCACCCTCGTCTTCCTCGTCCTCCTCATCCTCCTCGTCCTCCTCATCCTTGCCATCATTCACAGTGCTATTCCTGTCACGAGCAGAGTGGTAGTCAACATCATCCTCTTCATCATCATCATCTTCCTCATCCTCATCCCCACCAACGACCTCCTTCTTGGCAGTGGAAACCGTGGACTTGGCCTTGCACTGAGATTTGCCACGAGACGCTTTGGGTTCAGCAACGACCCTAGCTGGCATCGCAGATTCCTCATCAGATGAAGAAGACTCTTCAGTTCCAGAACACGCACTGATGCCCCCACTGCCTTCCTTCAGAGTGTCGGATGGTACAGGCTCTTGCGAAGCAGAAGTAGACAAAGGTGCTTGCTTGGGAAATTTGGAGAGACTGGGAAGAACCAGGAGGTCTTTTTCTTCCTGCTTGTCAAAGCACGGGGTCTCAGAAGGGATATCCATGCTCATTGTGTGCAAGATATTTTGAAGCTGAAATTTGCCACGGTGCATGGTTTTATGCACCGTGGTGGTTAACATAAGCTATTTTGGGAGATGTCCACTTTGCATCAGTTTTAGTGTGCATGTGGTATTGTAGGGGTGTTGGCGCCTTTTTTTTACACTTTCTGTGTACATTTTTGTATATTCCAACGATCCCTGTGTCTCGACTGAATTGTGCGAAAACACACAAAGCGCAGCAAAAACGCTGCCCCACATACACTTACGCTTTATGACATTTCCAAACCGAAAAAAATCTGGCTCAAAGAAAAACCGGGAGTATCAAAGTGTGGCTACATGGCAGTGAATTGGTGCGAATATCTTGCTATGCTTGCCCTGTCAACACGAAATGTAGTACTACTGTATGCAATTGAGAGCATGTTATTCACAAGATGGCCATATTCTATGACGGAAAGTGTGTGTGCGTGGACAAATCTGATAGCCCCAGTTTCTCTCTTGGGAATCGCATGCCTACTCTGCTCATATGCGAGACTCGCCATGTATGGTGCAGATAGCACGGCGCAAAAATGCTGGCAACACACCACTGTTTTCCGCAAGGTCGCTGCGTTGGCGTATTATTCCAGTAATTTTTTGGTGGTTTTGGTGGTTTGTTGCACGGTTTCTGTCACTTTTCTCCGCAAAAGACTTTGTTGTGCTCGGTATAGTCCAGGGTATGCAGAGACTGTGTTGTATGTGCTCGACTGCGTTTTTGTGGCGTATATCATGATTTTTGCCCTCATGAACAAGGCCGTCATTCTTATCTTGGTTTATGTGACGTACTACTTTTTCCTGCAGATGCATACTGAAATCCAATATATGTTCACGCACTTTTATTTCTTGGCATTATTTCCAATGTTGTCGCAAATGGGCGCATAAACTGATTATGAAAAGGAGTTTTGTGTAGAACAAAAATGCTCGCAGACTGCAAAAATGAGACAGGAAAAAAAATACCACCAGAAGATTTTATTCACAAGAACAATTGGTATGTTTGTGCAAAAAAGCTCTCGTACGACTTCAAAAAAGTACCGTTGAAGCTGCCAAGCTAAACATGCTATTTCGGGGTCATTTTGTAGTTTTTTAAGACTCAACAAGTGTGTAAACGCACACAAGATTACACGCTTGAACACAAAGCATGCTTGTGGTCAATGTAACGCATGAGCTTGCAGAGTGTGCCGAACATTGCACCACTCCCACCATGTCAGGACACAATCCATATGAACAGATGCACAACTCCGGCTGTCGTACCACACCATCGGCCCCTAAGAAGCCTTTACATTTGGGGTTTCGGCATCGTGATGGCGTGAAGCCCGTTGCAATTCACCTATTTTGAAACCGCTTTCTCTCTCTCTCTTTACAGTATCAAGAGACTTATCGGCATGTAAACGTTTGTAGGCAACATTGGAAAGGACAACAGAAAGTATCAGTGTTACCCCGTGTATTTTGAAAAGAACAAGAGGAAATGTGTTGAGAGAAACTGTGTCAAGTTGTTGATATGTGTCTTTGCCAACTCCACTTTCAGAATTAGACTATTGACAGAAGTTTGATTTAGGACAGGACTGACAGGTTGTTGGCTGGTATGGGTTCTCCTGGAGTGTTCTGCTTGGCGAGCAGTGTTTGTTCGATTTCTAATAAAGTTTCCTCAATGTCAAACATGGTGCCACTCTTGCTCAAACCATCCATATTAGATCGCACGAGTTTGATCAGTTGAGGTATGTTGATCATGAGACACGCTTCCCTGGTCTTGTCATTGCCATGCACCATCATTTCGGATAAGTGCCTCAGACTCGTGCTCATATTTTGCATAAAATACGGGTCATCCTTTTGCAAAAAATTGGCAATTCCGAGGACAAATATCCCAATGGACGACTTGTAGGAGCCCATGTCTGCAGCACAGCTTTTTTTCGCGACAATGTCTACAGAAGGCCCCGATTCTTGTTGATCTATAGGTGTTTCGACACTCTTTATGCCCTCAGACTCCAGTAGCGGCACTGGTGTTGAAATCGATACGACTGGTGTGTCTGCTAGTGGCGCCAATGTTTCAGAGACCTTTTCACCGGTGCCACCGTCGACATCGACAGTGATGAGCTTGCTTGCCTCTGGAAAGATGGGATCTTTGGTGATGCATGCACTGGATGTCGAGGATGGGGTTGATTTTGATGACGGCAGAGCAGCGGTTTTGCTCGTCATGGTCTTGTAGTTTGCAAATGACATTTTGAGGAGGTCACGCGCGTTTTGCTGAACACTAGGGCCAGAATCAGGTGTAGTATGGCCATATAGACAGTCTTGGAGTAAGCGATCAAAACTGAGGAGCATCATTTTATGGTAAGGAAACTGAGAGTACATGGCGGCAATTTCCATATGCTCGAGGGTTGAAGTTGTTGTGCCATTGGTCTCACCGTTGACAATTTTGTCGGCAGCATCGTCTTCGGTTGCGTTTTTTTGATTCTCAAGGAAATCATTGTAAAGTCCATCGTGCACCTTGCACATGAGGGAGGAGTTCTTGCTGTTGTAGAGTACACCCTGTGAATAGCAATAGTGTGCCATGGCTATGTGGAGATCATGCTCAAAGCCGATTGTTTTGTTGTTGGGCGCAGGGCGTATGGTAACGGAGATGTTATCAGGTAGATATGTGTTGATCCATTCTTGTGATGCGGTAATGAAAATCTGGAGGATATCGTCATCCTTGGTGTCCATATTTGAATTCTTGGCGACTTTTTCGCTGTAATCCAGTACACTGGAGATGATACGCAACAGCGACGCATCCTTCTTGTGCTGCATTTCTTCCTGTTTCTTAAGTGAATTGTCTCCGGTGGATGCACTCCACTTTACAAAAAAAGAGAGCGCTGCGAATATCGAGTGTGAGTTCACAATGCCGTCGTCGGACAACGAGTCCTTGACCAATGACGAGGTTGCCATTTCAAACGCTGCCTTCAATTCAGAATCCTCCAGATGCTCGTATACCATCGTCAGGACCACCGGGATAGGCGGAATGGGCAAGGTAGTCAGCATGAGATGGATCTCGGCAACCTCCTTTTTGGACAACGAAAGCCGCATTTTGACAAACTTGTATATTGAAAACGCGTGTGTCATGCGTGGATAGTCACGGAACAGTATTGCGTTTTTCCTTTTTTGAACGGCAGATAGAATCAAGATCGAATGATGTCGCTTGTCGCAGAATTACCTTCTACGACCATGGTTGTATCAAGTAATCTCTGTCCAAAAATAGACACATGTACCGTTTTGTGTGTGATTTGAGGCTTCGTGGGTATATATATGTATTTGTTTTTTTACAATGTTGCTATCTGTGCCAAACCCATTACAGGTACTGCAGCTTCAAAACATGACTTCATTGCGGTGCGGCAGAGTCGACTTATTCCGGTCCGGGAAAATGACCGTGTCTGATTGTTTAAGTTCGATATTGCAATACACGGATGGTTTTCAGACGGGTGTAAATAGTTTGAATGACGCAGCAGAGTCGGTTGACAATAATATCAGCGTCGGGAATACTACAATAATACGCAGAATTCTTACCAACATTCGGCAAATTGTGGACAAGATGTATACATGGGTCCCTGCTGAAAGCAGCTCTGGAGAAAATGCGCCCAGCATAATAGAGCCAAACAGTATCGTTAGTGATGAATTAAAACGAAATCTACAAATACTCAAAAAATATGTGTCGTATCTGGGCGAACAGGCGAATGGTTTGGCGTTGAGTCCGTCTTCCAGTAATTATCACATGCAATATGAATTGAAATGCAAATTCAAACAGTTGGAGTTTTCCTGCAATAAATGCTCGGAAATACTAAACCAGAGCCCTACAGTCAGTCCAGCGCTGGCTAAAGCTGTTACCGTGTCCAAGAATTCAGAGCAATGTAGATTGACACAAGACAACAGCGATTTACAAACCAAACTCGCCAAAACAACGTTGATGCTTGAAAATATGGGCCAGAAATACACGGATACTCTGAACAAGCTCAAGATTCGTAATTGTAATAATCACCAGCTGGTAATCGGCATTGTTGAACTCCGAAAATCAATCGTACAATTGCAAGATGAATATGCAGATGGCGTGCTGGGAGGTAGGTTGGAAGTAATAAAAGAGTCTGCCAGGAATCTGGAACATGTCTTCTATCAACCAATAGTGAACAATGCGAAAGAAGCGCACCTACAAATCCAGGCATTGGAGTTGCAAGTGAATTTCATCAAACAGAACCAAAAAAATCTTGCAGCCGAAGCAATTGCAAAACGTGCAGCCGAAGCAGTCGAAGCCGCGGCAAAAGGGGCTACCGACGCTCTGACACGCCAGCATAAAGCAAATTTGCTGCAAAAAACACAACCCAAAACCAAACTACCCTCCGCAAGAAGAAAATTCTATGTACAGGATGTTGTGACGCAATCGTGAAGAATTAAGACGTGTTTGTGTACAATTAACAGATAGATCTATATAAGTTTCATTAAGATATCCCTTGCTAGGCTGCGTTGATTTCCAACACCTGCCGCCTTCTTTGATATGTCTCATGCAGCACAAGGTGCACAGACAAATGCGCAGACAATGCATCAGCAATATCCCGGCGAGGGTGGGTACGCTGAAAAAGCCGGCGCGCCTAACGACTCGATGTTGCAAATTGCCAATATTTTCATGAACAAAACGGCGTCCATGTCGTTTTTGGAATTGCAAGGCGTTAACGGCCGGAAATTCCACTTTGGCGAAAACATAATGAAAAAAATCCTGCTTCCGGAGCACACCTCGCAGAATCAGAATACCAGCAGCTATGCAAATAATTTATTAAAGCGCATCCATTTGCAAAAAATTTTCATCCAGCCAGGTCTTTTCGTGTGTTTATGTCCTATATTGGAGTGTAGTTCAACACACTCCCAACCAACAACAGCACAGTGTGTTAGCAGCGTAATGGGTGCCATTTATAATGAGTAATTGATGTTGTGCTCACGCATATCCGACTTATCTGAGCAGGCACACACAACGGGTTCCCCTTCCCACTGGGACTGCGTATCCACGGTATCGCCCCCAATGAGTTTTCCATGTCGGGAGAGGCATGGAACTACATTCTGCCACAGAAATGTGACATTAGCACCCCCGTGTGTATTTTTGAGTCACGAGGAGATGAAAGCCTGATGGCAACATGGGAAGAAGATTTTGCAAAATGGAATTCGGAAAATTTGGAAACACTGTGCGCCATGTCCGTCCCTGACACTGATATTGTGATGGTACACTTAGAGCATCCAGTCGTGCAGCTTTTGGATAAAAAGTTTCTAGAATTCAACACTATTGTTCCTTCTTCCCAGTTGAGCAACACACCAAACTGGAGACAAATACCACGCCATGCTTTCGACCGGGCATGCCAGTGGCTTCGAGACAACATTCTCAGCAAATCAAGCAAAACGTTTGATTTATCACAACTAACACTTCACGTCCAGAAAATCGACGGCTCCAAATTTACTGACCTGAGTGCTGGTTGTTTCACTGACATGAAAATTGTGGGTACTGAAAATGTACAGGAGATGAACGAAAAGAAAGAGAATTTTGCGAATATCATTGTGCAGATGCCCTTTAACATTGACATCAAACTATCTCTACACTATCAGCTGTCTATGAACAATCAAATGCAATATTGATATTTGTATGTTCAGGAACATGGAATATGGACGGATATATGGATTTCAATGTGGTGGCCAAGCTTGCGGTTCGAAATAACACCACAAAACACCAAGACACGCATCACCCAAGATACGTTATACATGCACATGTGTTTTCGTGCAGAGTAACAAATGAAAGTCAGTGAAGCTCATGAGTTCGAAAGCGGGTATCAACACAGTCCCTCATCACGGCTTGTATGTGTCATATCAGGGGATTGTGTGCATTTTGCGTGCCAAAAAAATAGGTGTTGTTTTGGACATATTACTGGTGACATTGCCTATAAATCAACTCCAAAGTGTGATATATGACACAAATAAAAAGTATCTTTTTGACTTGAGTGAGTTGAATAATCTCAGGCTGCCAGCAGATTCCATTTCACTTTCACAAAAATTCCCAAAACATTTTGCCGATGCCGAGGACGGTCTGAGCAGGAGTGTAAGTTCAAAATGGAGGTGTCAAAATAGTGCCTGATCCCGCCTTTCACATGTCATATCAGGGGGTTTTTGCATTTTTTCGTGTTGAATATACGGGTGTTGTTTTGGACATAATACTAGCGACATTGACTGTGAATCGACTCCAAAGTGTGATATAGGACACAAATAAAAAGTATCATTTTGATAATCTCAACTCAATAATCTCAACTGAATAAAATCAGACTGCCAACAAATTCGATCACAATATTGCAATCTAAAATTAGCACTGAGCAACACACATTTTGTAAATAATAAAAGAGTATTTTAATCACACGTCTCTCGACATTAACTCCATGTGAGTCGACTTGGTATCAGCACCGTCATTATGCTGCGGATCCATGGTGCTGACACTCGTGGATGGACAACGCTGCAGAGAAGCAAAAATTCGCAGAGACTCAACGACATGATCAATAAGCAGATCGAACACCTGCCTGCATCAGTGTATCTGGCACACCAGTCAAAGTCTCTGCAGATTGTTACTCCTGGTGAAATGTTCAACATACATATACTGAAACGGGGTCTACACCGCGACGATGAGCATTGTGGTGTCGAGCAATATGAGTATACGTGCTGGCAACTCGACCAGATACGTATTTGGGCGAAGAAATGCAAAAACGCCGAGAGTTTTGGATTCACATCATATTACGAAGAACAAGGCAATTCGCCACAGATTGATGACATAGCACTAAGACTTACTAAGATCAGTGGGACCTCCTGGATGCGTCGGATCCGCAGGAGGAAAAAGCACGCAAAAATTTGCCATGAAAAAAACTGCATCGGACACATTGTCATGACAAACTTTGTGATAACAGTGATGGCCAACATCACGCACGCAACATTTTCCAGCGACAGAAGTGTTGCTCGATACACCGAAAAAAACGCATTTTCCATACCTCGCGCTGTCAATATCTGCTACACAGGCACGGTAAATGGGCACATTGACCCGACCGCCATCAGCGCCGAGATGAATCAGGCTAAAAAAAAGGGGCCTTGTGGTAGCGAAATTCACATCGATACTAGCATGGGCGTGATGCAGATTTTTGGGAACAACAGTGGCTCGCGCAAAATTACATGTAAAGCGTTTCTGAAAATCGGCGAGGCTGACTTTATTGTTGATCGTGTTTGTGCTATGGTAAGTGATTTATTTCCTGGTTGGACTGGCATAGACTAGTCTTAAAAGTCGCATCGGCTAAAGCATGTAAATATTCTTCCTGTTTCTCACAGACCACATTTTGGGGATTTCCTGGTGATATTAGCAGAATATTGTGTATATTTTGTTTGTTTTGACCATGAACATTGTAATTTTCCAAAAAAAAATAGCTCCGAATCGAGAAAAGCTCCGACCTTGTGATGCACATGCTGGTGTTGTACGCGAATACAGGATGCAAAATGGATCTGTCGAGCTTTGGGTACACTGTTGAGGTTATTCAACGTGCACTGCCGCTATCCGAATACACTCCGTGCATTGAAGAGCACAATATTCACGCCATTTTCCGGTGGGCATCGGTCTTAGATATTTACCGCGACTGTAGCTGTAGCGGTGGCACCTCATTGGTACAAGCGACAAGTGAGGAGGAAAAGAGCATGGACTTCCTGCAACAGACAGGTCTTACGCTAAGTGTAACAACACTGGGCACGTGCATTTATCGATTTGGCAAAAAACGATCCCGTGAAGTACTGCACAATGCGGGCGAATACACTTTCCCAACAGTGTATTACACCAGCGAGACCGAGGAAATGATTTTCAAAATCTGTCGATATGTACACAAAGTTGTTTCTTCCTCTTAGATCCAGTTACGATAAACGACGTTTTACATGAATAAAACACTCTGCACACAGCCATCAAAATTTTCAACATCCTCTGTCTCGGCCGTTCACCGTTTACTGGGACTCTTTGGTTCGTATGATACGGATGATGTCAAAACATGGGGTTTTAATGAATTCAATACCGTTTTCATACATAATGCAGGACAGATGCAATATGAGAAAGCAAAACATCTTTTACAGCAGAGTTTTCTGTGAGTGCAAGGGCATCCCAACGCCATCTCCTAATCTATCCACGCCAAACGTGACAGGCGCAGCAATACGAGGTGGTGTGGCCAATTTAGCTACGAACAGGCCACCATTTACACCATCACTACTACTGCCCGCCACCGTCACCACTGCCGTCTCCAAGTGCGCCACTGT
>Ga0105055_10011067_pt1 | contig 11183 bp, 7 predicted proteins | sample BON03_FD_78090 | JGI IMG/M metagenome (GOLD analysis project Ga0105055, IMG submission 78090) | Freshwater microbial communities from Lake Bonney liftoff mats and glacier meltwater in Antarctica - BON-03 | ecosystem: Environmental > Aquatic > Freshwater > Ice > Glacier meltwater | place: Lake... | reverse complement strand
GTTCGGCGGCGAGCCAGCGCAGCTGGCGGCCGCGCTGAGCGAAGCGCTAACGCCCGGTTATCATTCGCCGCCAGCGCCGACGTAGCTCAGCTGGTAGAGCACTTCACTCGTAATGAAGGGGTCAGGGGTTCGAGTCCCCTCGTCGGCTTCAAGGAAAGCGCCGCTAACACGGCGTTTTCTCGTTCTCAGGCCTCGGGGGTGGCGGCAAGGGTAGGCCTATGGAAGCGTTATGGAAGCCTGCCAGCGCTGCGTACGTCGCTCTCGCTGGCCCTGGGCGACCGAGCTCGCCGCCGCATTCGCGCGCCTACAAGCACTACCCGCGCCCAGCTAACACCGGCCGCCAGCCCGCCACGACGAATCCGACACCGACGCAACCGCGCGCCGCGAAGCCAGCCCGAGCCCGCGCCAGATCACGCGACAACAACCGCAAATCGTCGCGACACGCCGCTTCCGCCAGAGCCTCCCAGCCGCCGCCCAGCACGACAGCCGCTAACTGGCCCACCACGAACCCAAACACCGACCGCCAGCGACTCCTGCAAGATCCGGGCTAGTACCTTCGCCAGTCGGAAGTCGAGCAACACAGGCGAACCCCAGTCACCGCTGCGGAGTGCGATGTTTGCTGGCTTGATGTCGCGGTGGATGATTCCGAGATCATGGATTTCCGCGACCCCTGCGAGTAGCCCCGTGAGAAACTCACGCAGTTCATCCCCGCTTGTGGGTGCGTCGTCCTGACGCAGGTTGTCGCCCACACTGCCGCCATCGATGAACTCGCATTCGAGGTACGAATAGTCTCTGCCGCGCGCCTCGAACACGCCGGCGGTGCGGAATGCAACGACGTTCGGGTGTTCTGCGTCCTGAAGCGCGCGAATCTCGCGGTCCCACAGGTGCGGAGGCAGGCCATCCGCGTGGATCACCTTGATGGCGTATCCGTCGTCGCCACGTGCAACACGAAAGGTGGTTCCGAAAGTGCCGCTGCCCAGCAGTTCTACCGCGTCAAACGCTCCGAGACCTTCAGTAAGAACTCGATCATCCACGGGCGGCATGAATCCGACACTATCGGAGCGACTGCCTCAAGCCAATTGCATTGCCTCGTCCCGGTAGTGGGTCAGTTCGGGGTGCCCACGAGCAGGTGCCCCCGAACGGGTGGCGTTCCCCTTTGGCCCGCTGTCGACTAGGCTATTGTGTCGTGGCACACCAAGAACCTGAAGGCATACAGATCCCAGTCGTCTGGGTCGGCGTTGAAGAAACACCGATCCAGCTTACGAACCAGTTCATTAGTCAGTTCGATCAGGACATGGAGACGTTCATCATCACCTTCGGCCAATTGTCACCGCCAGCGCTCGCGGGCACGTCAGACGAAGTCCGCGAACAGGCAGAGCAGATCACGTACCTGCCGGTTCGCCCTGTTGCGCGGATCAGCTTGAGTCGGCCGCGGATGGCGGAGCTGATCGCAGCTCTTGGTGCGAACGTCGATCAGTTGGAGCAAGCGCATAACATTCTGCCAGGAGACCCACGATGACGACTCTTGTTGTACCGCTTCGACCCAACGCTGAGCAGACGAACGCCCGGATCAGTGTCGCCGGCGAATCGTTCGCATCCGGCGCTCCCCAGCCGCCCCTGTTCGTTCCTCGTGACCAGATCTACTACTGGACGCGGAAGTGGCAGGACGGGGAGAAGGAGGCGCTCCGCGATCTGGAGTCGGGGCGCAGCCGCGTCTTTGTCGACTTAAACGAGCTGGCGCAGTACCTAGCGCGCCCAGCAGAGTAAGTGGCGCCGATCTCGGTCGAAGTTCCCGATTCCTTCAAGCGGGAGTTGGATCGCAAAGAACCTCGTCTAGTCGCGGCGATCACTGAGTGCGTGCTTCGGCTTGCGGAGAACACGCGCCACCCAGGGCTACGGACGCATCCGATGCAAGGTCACAAGGGCGTTTTCGAGGCGTACATAGACAAGAAGAACCGCCTCACCTTCCACTACGCCGAAGGCAAGATCGTCCTGCGCAAGCACTGCAACCACGACATCCTCAAGCGCCCGTAGCGATTCTTACGGTCGCAGGGGAGTGGGACCATTCGATCATGCCTAACCGCTCACGCAAGCGCCCTCTCGACGTGAACGAGCTAGCCCGTCAGCTCGTGGCTGAGGCGACCGACGAAGCGCCGCCATTCGATCCCGACGCGGGGAAGGATCCTGCCGCCGTCGCGCTCGGGCGCAAGGGCGGGCTCAAGGGTGGCAAGGCGCGGGCCGCGAAGATGACGGCCGAGGAACGCAGCGATGCGGCGCGTCGCGCTGCCCGGGCGCGGTGGGGGCGGAAAAGCTAGGCCGCGTCCTCTTCTGGCGCTGCATCGAGTGCGAGACGTCCTCGCAGACTGGTTCGCAGAGAGAGAAGTTGCGTTCGTGAGCGGCGAGGTGAACTGGGTCGAGCTCGACCGCCGCCAGGACGTCAAATCCTGCCTTCTCGAACCCGAGCGCCATTCCCCCGACGCCGCTGAACAGCTCAACGGCGGTGAGCCGCCGTTGAGCGAAGCGTAGATATGATGGCGGTCCAGACACGCGATCGGCGGATGGCTCGATAATCAGCAGCCTAGTCGGGGGAGCAGACGAGCACCGCAGCTTCGCTTGCGGCGGGGCCTGCGCCGTATACCTCTGCACCAACGACGAAGAGGGCTGCAGTGACTACCAGCCACGCCAGCCGCCAGAGCCTCCCGGCCGCCGCGCAGCGCGACAGCCCCCAACTGGCCCACCACGAGCACGATCACCGACCGCCAGCGACTACTGCAAGAGCCGGGCTACGTCGCACAGGACGAGGAATAGTTTCGCCAGCCGCCCCGTCCGCTTCTGGCGGCAGACTCGGAGTGTGTCCGGTGCCCCGCCCCGCGACCCCCATCTGCTCCACCAGGCGGTCGACCTTCCGTGTGGAGACCCCGTTCACGTAGGCCTCGACGATGACGGCCACCAGCGCCTGCTCGGCGCGGGTGCCCGGCTCGAGAAAGCTCGGAAAGTAGGAGCCTTGGCGGATCCTCGGAATCGCCAGCTCGATGCTGCCGGCGCGGGTGTCCCAGCGCCGCTCGCGATATCCGTTGCGGTTGGTGATCCGCTCCGGGCTGCGCTCGCCGTGGCCGGCGCCGGTGCGCGCCGAGATCTCGGCCTCCATCAGCTCGCGGGCAACGATCACCACCGCCTCCCGAAGGAAGTCGGCGTGCTCGTCGATCAGCGTCTTGGCAACGACCTCAGCGGTTGTCATACTCTGGTTCTCGGCCATCGTGGTGCTCCTTCATCGATTGGGTTGATGTTCAATCAATGAGTCTGGGGCCCGCGGTGGCCGGAACTACGTTCCGGCCACTACAGGCCAGTTACACCACTTATAGCGACGTGACCGCCCAGAAGGAGCTCGGGCGCACGCAGTCAGCGAGCGATGCCTCTCCAATACAAGCGCAGGGAACCTCAAGTGTCGTTGACGGCTAGCGGTGCTGATCAGGTGTCTTGCGGATGGTAGTCGCGCGGTCGCGATCGGCGTCCGCCACCTTCTAGCGGAGCTTCTTCCACCGGCTCCAGTTACCAGCCTTGTCCTGAACGCGGATCCAGGATGGCTTTGACTTGGCTTTGACCCTCAGTTTCGTGGAGTATTTCTGAGCTGGCAGGGGGCTTGCCTTCTTGCTTGCCACTTGGGCCTTTCCTACCCCGCTCGTTGCGTCGCGTGCCTTGACTTTCACGGTGTATGCGCGGGCCCTGCGGGCAACCCTCGCTGATGTCGCAACGGTTGCCAACAGTTTTGCGACCGAGATCGTCGGCGCGGTTTCGTCCAGAATGATGTCGTCCTGAAAGTTCTGCGCGGAGTCGCCGAATCGAACGTAAACCGTCTTCGGGAGTCTTTCCGGGCCAGACGAGTCAAGCCGCCACGCGATTGTCGGCGCTACGGGGAAGATGCCGGGCAAAAGGAACCCTCCGTCATTTGATACGACAACTGAACGCGCGCCAAAAGGCCACACGATCGCGACCCTAACTTCGGGATCGTTGGTGTACCGGGCGCCCGAGTTGATCGAGACGCCGATTCGACCGGCGGGCGGTGTTGGAGCGTCGTCCGACGAGCCTCCTCCGGGCGAGGGGGGCGGCACAACAGCAAACTCCGCGTTCACGGCGCGCGCTGCGCTCATTACCACCGTGCAGGCTGAAGTGCCTGAGCAGCCCGCTCCGCTCCAGCCAGTGAACGTTGAGCCGGTGGCTGACGTTGCGGTCAACGTGACCGATGTTCCGTCCTCCAGCGTCTCTGAGCAGTCTGAACCGCAATTAATTCCAGCAGGTAATGAGGTAACCGTCCCGGCGCCGCTACCGGACTTCGTGACAGAGAGCAGCAGGTCGGCGGTGAACTGTGCAGTTACAGACCGCGCTTCGCTCATTGTCACCGTGCATGTTGAAGTGCCAGAACATCCAGATCCATTCCAGCCCGCGAACGATGATCCGGTGGCTGGTGTTGCGGTGAGCGTTACCGATGTTCCAGACGCAACCGTTGTTGAACAAGTAGCTCCGCAATTAATGCCCGCCGGTGATGAGGTAACCGTCCCGGCGCCGCTACCGGACTTCGTGACAGAGAGCAGCAGGTCGGCGGTGAACTGTGCAGTTACAGACCGAGCTTCGCTCATTGTCACAGTGCAGGTCAATGTCCCTGAGCAGCCGGCTCCAGTCCAGCCAGTGAAAGATGAACCAGCTGCCGGTGTTGCGGTCAGCGTCACTGATGATCCGTCCACCAAGGTTTCTGAACAATCCGCTCCACAATCAATGCCAGCCGGTGATGAGGTGATCGTTCCTGCTCCTGTGCCGGACTTTGAGAGCGTCAAATCAAAGACAACAGCAAATTCTGCTGTTATGGCACGCGCTTCGCTCATTGTCACTATGCATGTTGACGTGCCTGAGCATCCAGATCCATTCCAGCCAGAGAACGATGAACCGCTTGTTGGTGTTGCGGTTAGCGTAACCGATGTTCCGTCCACCACGGTTTCTGAGCAATCCGCTCCACAATCAATTCCAGCCGGTGATGAGGTGATCGTTCCGGAGCCGAGACCGGATTTCGTAACAGATAAATTAAATAGTACTGGCGGCGGTAAAGGAGTGCCAAGCCATCCGCCGAGCAAAACTCCGTCGGTGCTTACCGCCGCCGCATAGTTGCGGGTGGTGCCCCCAACGGTGGTGAAGGCTCCGCCAAGGTAGACAGTGCTGCCTGACACCGTCATCGCGCGCACGCCGATGTTCAGGTTCGGATTCCAGTCGGTGAGGATGCCGTTAGTGCCTACCGCCGCCGCACGGTTGCGGGCGGTGCCGCCAACGGTGGTTAAGTATCCGCCAAGGTAGACAGTGCTACCTGACACCGTCATCGCAAACACTTCGTTGTTCAGGTTCGGGTCCCAGTCGGTGAGGATGCCGTCGGTTCGTACCGCCGCCGCATATCTGCGGCTGGTGCCCCCGACGGTGCTGAATTGGCCGCCAAGGTAGACGTTGCTACCTGACACCGCAATCGCGTTCACGCCGCCGTTCAGGCTCGGGTTCCAGGAGGTGCTGAGCGTGCCGTCAGTTCCTACCGCCGCCGCAAGGTTACGGATAATGCCACCAACGGTGGTGAACCATCCGCCAAGGTAGACGTTGCTACCTAACACCGCCAACGCAGTCACGCCGCCGTTCAGGTTCGGGTTCCAAGAGGTGAGGGTGCCGTCGGTTGCTACCGCCGCCGCATTGTTGCGGCTGGTGCCCCCAACGGTGCTGAACCATCCGCCAAGGTAGACGTTGCTACCTAACACCGCAATCGCGCGCACGCCGCCGTCCAGGTTCGGGTTCCAAGAGGTGAGGGTGCCGTCGGTTGCTACCGCCGCCGCATATCTGCGGCTGGTGCCCCCGACGGTGGTGAACCATCCGCCAAGGTAGACGTTGCTACCTGACACCCCAATCGCATACACGCCGCCGTTCATGTCAGGGTTCCAGGAGCTGAGCGTGCCGTCGGTTCCTACCGCCGCCGCATTGTTGCGGCTGGTGCCCCCAACGGTGGTGAAGCCTCCGCCAAGGTAGACGTTGCTACCTGACACCGCAATCGCATACACGTCGCCGTTCATGTCAGGGTTCCAGGAGGTGAGGGTGCCGGCCGTGTCAACCGCCGCCGCATAGTTGCGGGTGGTGCCACCGACGGTGGTTAAGGAGCCGCCAAGGTAGACGTTGCTACCTGACACCGCAATCGCGCTCACGGTGCTCCGACCGCCGCTGTTCAGGTCAGGGTTCCAGGAGGTGAGCGTGCCGGCCGTGTCAACCGCCGCCGCATAGTTGCGGGCAGTGCCGCCAACGGTGGTGAACTGTCCGCCAAGGTAGACGGTTGATCCCGACACGCCAATCGCGCTCACGGGGCCGTTCAGGGCAGGGTTCCAAGAGGTGAGCGTGCCGTCGGTTGCTACCGCCGCCGCATTGTTGCGGCTGGTGCCCCTAACGGTGGTGAAGTCGCCGCCAAGGTAGACGGTTGATCCCGACACCCCAATCGCATTCACGGTGCTCCGACCGTAGACGCTGTTCAGGTCAGGGTTCCAGGAGGTGAGGGTGCCGGCCGTGTCAACCGCCGCAGCACTATTGCGGGCAGTGCCACCGGCGGTGGTGAAGTAGCCGCCAAGGTAGACGGTTGATCCCGACACCCCAATCGCATTCACGGTGCTCCGACCGCCGCTGTTCAGGTCAGGGTTCCAGGAGGTAAGGGCGCCGGCCGTGTCAACCGCCGCCGCATAGTTGCGGGTGGTGCCCCCGGCGGTGGTGAAGTTGCCGCCAAGGTAGACAGTTGATCCCAACACCCCAATCGCCCTTACGGCGTTGTTCAGGTTTGGGTTCCAGGAGGAGTCGACTGAGCCATCGGCGTTGATGTGCGCAGCACTGTTACGGACAACATCATCTGCACCGTTGCAGCCTCCGCCAATATCCGGGCCGATGCAGTCGAAGTCGCCGCCGATGTAGAAACCACCGGAGCCGTCGGATACTGTTGCGAAGATACCGCCGTTGACTTTCGGGAATGAGGTGTTGACATCACCGCTTGACGCTCCAACCAGCGCGCCGCCGCCGGTTCCCCACGCATCAAAGGCGGTGAAAGCTCCGCCGAGGTAGCGGGTGCCGTTGCTGTCCGGCTCACTGATCGCGTTGACTGGCCCGTTGAGGCCGGGGGCCACGGAGATCCGGGGAATGGCCTGCGCGACCGACGCGAAGCTCAGCAGCAATACGAACGAGGCCAGTAAGGCTGTAGCAGCTTGAACAGAAAGTTTGTGGCTGATAATCATTGTGTGGTCGTCCTTAGCGTTTGCGTTTGAGTGTGATGGACTGCGTCTTGTTTGCCGTGACGCCGCCGGTTGGCGTGAACGTGGTTTTCACGCTGACGCGCAGTGATCGTTTGCGAAGCGCGGCGCGCGTTGCTGAGCTAAGCTTGCAGGTCAGTTTGACTGTGCCTGCCTTGGTTGCTTTCGCGCTCGTTTTGCAGACGGTCAGAGCGGCGGCGGCTGTCCCGCTGCGCGTAACGAGCTGAGTGAGCTTGCCAGGCCCGGGGACGCGCACAGTTGAGATCAAAGTTGTCGCGCTAACCTTCGCCACCTTCGGTGTCGGGAAGATATTCGGGGGCATGGTGAACTCCGCGGTTACGGTGCGTGCTGCGTTCATTGTCACCGTGCACGTTGATATTCCCGAGCAGCCACCACTCCAACCGGTGAATGATGATCCGGCCGCCGGCGACGCGGTCAGCGTAACCGATGTTCCATCCTGCAGCATCTCTGAGCAGTCTGAACCACAATCAATTCCAGCTAATAATGAGGTAACTGTTCCTGCGCCAGTGCCGGACTTCGATACCATCAAATTAAAGCTTCCCAGCGGTACAACAGCAAACGCAGCGTTTACGGCTTTCGCTTCGCTCATTATCACCGTGCACGTTGATGTTCCCGAACAGCCAGCACTCCAACCAACAAACGATGAGCCGGTTGCCGGTGACGCGGTCAGCGTAACCAACGTTCCATCCACCAAGCTTTCTGAGCAGTCCGCTCCGCAATCAATTCCAGCTGGTGATGAGGTAACTGTTCCCCTGCCAGCGCCGGACTTCGAGACCGTCAAACCAAAGAGTACGGGCGGCGCAGCAGCAAATTCCGCGTTCACGGCGCGCGCTTCGCTCATTGTCACCGTGCAAGTTGAAGTGCCCGAACATCCAGCTCCACTCCAGCCAGTAAACGATGATCCGGTGGCAGGTGTTGCGGTCAATGTGACCGATGTTCCAGACGCAACCGTTGTTGAACAAGTAGCTCCGCAATTAATGCCCGCCGGTGATGAGGCAACCGTCCCCGAGCCGGTACCGGACTTCGTGACAGAGAGCAGCAGGTCGGCGGTGAACTGTGCAGTTACAGACCGCGCTTCGCTCATTGTCACGATGCAAGTTGATGTGCCTGAGCAGCCGGCGCCGCTCCAGCCAGTGAAGGTTGATCCGGTGGCTGGTGTGGCGGTCAATGTTACTGACGATCCGTCCACGAGGGTTTCTGAGCAATCTGAGCCACAATCAATTCCAGCTGGTGATGAGGTGATCGTTCCCCCGCCAGTGCCTAGCTTCGAAACCGTCAAATCAAAGAGTACTGGCGGCGGTAAAGGAGTGCCAGGCCATCCACCGAGCAAAACTCCGTCGATGCTTACCGCCGCCGCATAATTGCGGGTGGTGCCACCGACGGTGGTGAAGTCTCCGCCAAGGTAGACGTTACTACCTGAGACCACAATCGCTAACAGCCTGTCGAGCGTTCCGAAGCCACTCCCGGGCTTGCTCAGGTTAGGGTTCCAGGAGGTGAGCGCGCCGTCAATATCTACCGCCGCCGCACGGTTACGGGTGATGCCGCCAACGGTAGTGAACTCTCCGCCAAGGTAGACAGTGCTATCTGACACTGCAATCGCATTCACACTGCCGCGCACGATGCCGTTCAGGTTAGGGTTCCAGGAAGTGAGGGTGCCAGCCGTGTCAACCGCCGCCGCATTATTACGGGTGATGCCACCAACGTTGGTGAACTCTCCGCCAAGGTAGACAGTGCTATCTGACACTGCAATCGCGTTCACGCCGTAGCTGTTCAAGTCAGGGTTCCAGTCGGTGAGCGTGCCGGACGTGTCAACCGCCGCCGCACGGTTACGAGCGGCGCCGCCAACGGTGCTGAAGAAGCCGCCAAGGTAGACAGTGCTACCTGAGACCGCAATCGCGCGCACGATGCCGTTCAGGTTTGGGTTCCAGGAAGTGAGGGCGCCAGCCGTGTCAACCGCCGCCGCATAGTTACGGGTGATGCCGCCAACGGTGCTGAAGAAGCCGCCAAGGTAGACAGTGCTATCTGAGACCGCAATCGCGCGCACTTCGCTGTTCGGGTTCGGGTTCCAGGAGGTGAGGGCGCCGGCCGTGTCAACCGCCGCCGCATAGTTACGGGTGGTGCCACTAACGGTGTTGAAGTAGCCGCCAAGGTAGACGTTGCTACCTGAGACCGCAATCACAAACACGTCGCCGTTCAGGTTTGGGTTCCAGTCGGTGGGCGTGCCAGCCGCGTCAACCGCCGCCGCATGGTTACGGGTGGTGCCACCAACGGTGTTGAAGTAGCCGCCAAGGTAGACGTTGCTACCTGACACCGCAATCGCGCGCACGCTGCTGTTCAGGTTCGGGTTCCAGGAGCTGAGCGTGCCAGCGCCGTCCGTGGTTACCGCCGCCGCATTGTTACGGGCGGTGCCTCCGGCGGTGCTGAAGTTGCCGCCAAGGTAGACGTTGCTACCTGACACCCCAATCGCATTCACGAAGCCGTTCAGGTCAGGGTTCCAGGAGGTGAGCGTGCCAGCGCCGTCCGTGGTTACCGCCGCCGCACGGTTACGCGCCTGGCCACCAACGGTGGTGAAGTTGCCGCCAAGGTAGACGTTGCTACCTGACACCGCAATCGCGTACACGCTGCTGCTCAGGTTCGGGTTCCAGTCGGTGAGCGTGCCAGCGCCGTCCGTGGTTACCGCCGCCGCACGGTTACGCGCCTGGCCACCAACGGTGGTGAAGGCTCCGCCAAGGTAGACGTTGCTACCTGATACCCCAATCGCGCTCACGGTGTTGTTCAGGTTCGGGTTCCAGGCGGTGAGCGTGCCGTCAGTTCCTACCGCCGCCGCACGGTTACGGGCGGTGCCCCCGGCGGTAGTGAAGGAGCCGCCAAGGTAAACGTTGCTACCTGACACCCCAATCGCATACACGCTGTTGTTCAGGTTCGGGTTCCAGGAGCTGAGCGTGCCGTCAGTTCCTACCGCCGCCGCACCGTTACGGGCGGCGCCACTAACGGCGCTGAAGTTGCCGCCAAGGTAGACGTTGCTACCTGACACCGCAATCGCATACACGTCGGCGTTCAGGGTCGGGTTCCAGGAGGGGTCGACTGAGCCGTTGGCGTTGATGTGCGCCGCACGGGTGCGGACAACATCGTCTGCACCGTTGCAGCTGCCGCTGGTGTTCGGGCCGATGCAGGTAAAGCTGCCGCCGATGTAGAAACCACCGGAGCCGTCGGATACTGTTGCGTAGATACCGCCGTTGACTTTCGGGAATGTCGTATTGACATCACCGCTTGACGCTCCAACCAGCGCGCCGCCGCCAGTTCCCCACGCATCAAAGGCGGTGAACTGTCCGCCAAGGTAGCGGGTGCCGTTGCTGTCCGGCTCACTGATCGCGTGGACGGGCCCGTTGAGGCCGGGGGCCACGGAGATCCGAACGGTTGCCTGAGCGGCCGACGCGAAGCTCAGCAGCAATGCGAACGCAGCGAACGCGGCCAACAAGGCAGTAGCGGCTTGAACGGGAATCTTGCGGCCGATAACCATCGCGTGAGCATCCTTTCCTCGTTCGCGAAGCTGCGGACGGTAAACAGACCATGCGACAGCAAAAATGATTGTACGCATAATCTACTTCACCGGGAAGCGATTGCGCGCCGGTTCACTGCGGCCAGCGAACAGAAACGCAAGAAGCCTTCCACCTCGCCATGCCCAACATCTGTGCCGCTGGCCTGATGGGCGATACTGGTTTCGAACCAGCGCCCTCTTGCGTGTGAAGCGAGCGCTCTCCCGCTGACGAGCGCGGCGCGTCGATCGGTGCCCTGCCGTCACAGTCCACGCGTAGCTTCGGAACGGCAGGCGGGACGACCGCTGATGGGGGTTTTGTTCGG
>Ga0105055_10011063_pt1 | contig 11186 bp, 14 predicted proteins | sample BON03_FD_78090 | JGI IMG/M metagenome (GOLD analysis project Ga0105055, IMG submission 78090) | Freshwater microbial communities from Lake Bonney liftoff mats and glacier meltwater in Antarctica - BON-03 | ecosystem: Environmental > Aquatic > Freshwater > Ice > Glacier meltwater | place: Lake... | reverse complement strand
TCCTCCTTTCTTGATTGGGGAAAGGAGGGAGCTTTGTGCTTTGTGCACACCGTGAAAGCGCACATGCGCAGGATTATTATCAGCACAAATGTCAAGTGTTATGGACAAAGGAAGGCCATGAGCCTAAATGCGGGGTAGGGAAAGGATGCATCGCCCGCAAGCGACGCACACACATTCAGCCCCACGCGCAGGCTCGACGACGACGACGACGACGACGTTGGGACGGAGGAAGGGAAGGAGGAATGGAAAGCGAGGACAAACACACAATTACATCCATACACATAATCGATGACATTATCCTTAGGGTAGGAAATGATCGGGATGGAGGGGTGGCAACAACGGGCCCCCACTCCTGCCTACTTCCTCCCCATCACCCATCCGCCTCTCTCGCTTCCTTCTCAAGGAGAAAAAGCCCCAAATCGCTCCTGCTTACCATCATGGCTTGCTGTGTCATTTAACACAGATAGAAGACGCTGTCTCACGACTGCTGATCGACAACTCTTACCGCGACGGCAACATACTTACTCGCTGCTCGGCTGTTCGGCCGCTTCCGAAAGAAATGAGAAAAGCAGATCCTGCCCCGCCCCCCCGCCCGCGAAAGACAGAGAGACAAGACAAAGAGAACGAACGGGTCACACTCCCCTACCCCAACCCAAACCCCTACTAATCCAAAGCCCCTCACACAAAAACTCCCTCCCTCCCCCTTCCTCCTCCTCCTCCTCCCCCAGCCGCCACCACAGCTAGCGCCGCATGCTTCGCCAACACCTCCGCACACTCCTTATGATTAAACTTCGTCGCAAACGTCCAGGCCGTGTGCCTATCCCCAGTCGACAAGGCAGGGTCCGCCCCCAACGCCAGCAGCTCCTTCAACACATTCAAATTGCCCTGAAACGCAGCAGCCATCAGAGCAGTCTCCCCCTTGGCCGGCCTCTGAAAATTTACACTCACCCCCGCATGTTGGACCAAGGCATAAATCGGCTCAAACCCTTTTTTCGTATCCTTGAAGGCATCCCAGATCGCCCTGTCCATACGCTCAGATAAACGATTAACATGCCCTTTATCCGAGACATTACTCTGTCTCTCCGCGCCCTTGCAAAAGATAACCGACGCACACCCTTGGCACCGCCCACACTTGCTGCAGCGATGCGTCCAGGTCTGCACTTGACAATGAATGCATTTTTGCACCTGTGTCGTCGTGCCTGGCAGACCATAAGCCTCTTCGAAGGAGTGGCTGCGGAGGTAGGTCGTGTGTTGGTAATGCGCGCCGGTCTCCTCTTCGGAGGGTAACACAAAATCGACTTTTTTAAACCCTTTTTTACGACGCGCGGCTTTTTCCTTGGCGAGCTTGCGGGGGTCCCGAGGAGCAGCGACGGCGGAAGAAGAGGAGGAGGGAAGGAGGGAGGGGAGGGAGGGATGGGGTGGTAGAGCTGCCTTATCGTCCGTCACCATCGCGGCGTCTGCCACTGCTGCTGCATCTCCTGCTGGCGCTGATCCGCGCTTGCTGCGGCGGGTGGGAGAGTGGGGTGGAGAAACAACAGGGGGGTGAAGCATGGAAAAGTCTTCCGTCGGCGAGGCTAAAGGAGATAACTTCCCACCACCACCACCACCACCTCCTCCTCCTCCTCCTCCTTCTTCGTCTTCGTCCATCACCGTCAAGGGAGGGCTGGGCGGGTAGGCGGGCGGGGGGGAGAAGCAGGAGCGAGCAGAGGAGGAGGTGGGGGTGGCGTTGGTAGGAGAGAAGGAAGTGGGGTCGGGGAGGGCTAGAGGAGGTTGCAGATTGTTAAGCCGGTTGGCCAGGCTGTGTGTTTAGAGAGGGAGGGAGGGAGGGAGGGAGGGAGGCAGATTGAGTTACGACGTTGATTTTTGCGGCTTTGCAAAATAAACCATTCTACTTATACTATTGAGAAGCACAAATCATTTTCCTTGTCTCGCATACTTATTGCCATACTCTCCTCCTTCAGAAACACAAATAAAACCCTCCCTCTCTCCCTCCCTCCCACCCTCCTTCCCTCCCTCCCTCCCTCCCCCAAAAACGTACCGTTGCATCTCCTTCTCCATTTCCTTCTCCCAAATCCCATTACTCGACAACGCCAACCTCTGAACTAACACGGTCAATTGCAACCGCCTCGTCTTCTCCTCCTCCGGCTGCTTCGCCACAGCCTCCCCAAAGAGGGTCAAACGCGTCAAGACCGACTTACGACAAAACCCAATCACATCCCACGGGGTATTCAAAAGCACCTGGACATAATCCGGCTTATTCGCCCCCAACAACGTCCCTGCCATCCTGACCGAGCGACACACCCGTTCAATAACCTGCTCCTCCAACGCATCCACCGCCCTGACCGCCTCCTCCTTCACTTTCAATAATAAAATCTTCCTCAATTTGAGCAACAACGCCGTCGACACCTGCACCTGCACCTGCCCTGCCCCTCCCTCCCTCCCTCCCTCCCCCCCCTCCTCCACCCGCAACACCGACTCACCCACCCCAGCAAGCATCTCACGGAAGCCACGTTCGGCAAAAGCTGCTCGCGTGGCAGCCGACAATTCGTGGGCCATTGGATCGTTCTTTGGGGGCAAACCCGCAGAGATATCGAGAGGATAAGGGAGGGAGGTAGGGAGGGCATGCACCCCTGCTGCAAGGCGGGGGAAGTGCGAGCAGTAGGTGGCACGGACGATGAGGAGCAAGAGCTCCAGTTGCTCGGGGTTGACGGTGTTGCTGCCGTGGGCTCCGCTCATGACTCTCTTGCTGGGTGGCCCTCCTTCTCCCTTTCCTCCTCCTCCTCCTATCTTTCCTCCTTTGCCCGAGCGTGGAGGAGAAGAGGACATTTGCTCGTCCCAGCCTCGTTTTCGAGCGCCGGGGGCAGCACCGCTGTTGCTGCTGTCGCTGCGACCGTAGTGGCTAATGCCGTTCATCTCGTTGCTACGCCCACCACCACCACCACGACCGCCTCGTCCTCCCCCACGTCCTCCCTCCCTCCCTTCCCCCTTCTTACTTTTCTTTTTCGACGATCCGAACTCTTCTCGCTCACGAGACGGGCCTCTTCCTCCTCCTCCTCTTCCTCCCCTTCCTCCTCCTCGTCCTCTTCCTCCTCTGTCTTGATAAGAATCGTCGTGCTCCCTTCCTCCATACTCACGCCGTTGCCGCCTGCCCTCCTCCTCCCTTCCGTCCTCGTCCTCCTCCCACCGCTGCTGCTGCTGCTGCTGCTGCTGCTGATAAGGAGCAGGCGCATACGCAGAGGAAGAGGGAGGGAGGGAGGGAGGGTTGAAAACAGATGGAGGGAGAAACGAGGGCACGCTTGGAAGGAGTGGTGCCTGCGGCCACTGCTGCCTACTCTCGTCATTGCCGAAGCGAAAGTTCGGGTTGGGGGGGGAGGGACCACGAGCAGGAGGGGGAGGAGGGCCTCCCCGCCGTTGTTCATTTTGATATTGATTTTGTGAAGGAGGGGGCGGGTCGAACGGTCCTGAAGACCGGGAGGGAGGTGGTGGGCGAGGATAAGCACCATTACCACCTCCGCCGCCGCCATTAGCATAGCGCGGATGAGGGGGACCACCGTAGTGGTTGTTGGAAGGGTGGGGGGGAGGGCCACGCGGGGGGAGAAAGGGGGGTTGGGGAAATTGCTGTCGCTGTTGTTGTTGTTGCGGGGGCAAAAGACCTCTTCCTATTCCTCCTCCACCCCTTCCTCCACCTGCTCCTGGTCCTCCTCCTCCTCTTCCTGGGCCTCCTCCTCCCCTCCCTCCTCCTCCTCCTCCTCCTCCCCCTCGGGGGCCGGAGCTCGTCTGTCTATTGTACACGTCCGCCAGCATTTGCGGGTTGATCGTCCAATGCGGGTGCGACGACCGCAACAAATGCGAGACCTCGTTCTGCGTGGTGCCAGCGGGGGTGGGGCGGGTGGGAGGGGAAGGGAGAGGGGAAGGGGTCAGTCAAAAGTCGCTATGATCGTTCGTTTTCTGTCTTTCCACGGCGGCGTCGAAAGCAAAAGCAAATACCCACCATGGTCAGGCTCCGCCTTTGCATCACCATCGCGACCGCGTTGTTGAGCAGCTCGAACGGTGGGTGCTGGACCCGTGGGTCACCCTCCGCACTGCGAGGGTCTGGTGGGCGTGGGCGTATTGACATGGAAAGACAGAGAAGCGGGAGGCCTCCTCTTTTCCCTATCCCGCGCTTGCCCTGCCTGCTTGTGTGGGGAAAAAGTAGCCGTCAAACAAGCGCGGGGTCTGGCTACGAAGGAAGAGGAGACGCGTGTCCGCGTGAGGGTGTGGTGTGTGGCTGTGGGGTGCTGCTCTTGTAGGTCGTGGGCATGTGATTTACAATCTGGAAGGCTTCATATGGGTGTCGGCCGGCGCGAACCGTCATCCAACACGATTACATTTGTCTGAACCCGCAGCCCCTCTTACCCTTTCGCCACACATACACAAAGACACAGGCTTCTTCATGGCCACGACGACGACAACAACGACAAGAAGAAGCATGATGAAGAGCTATAATCGTGGCAGCAGCATCAGCACCAGGTTAGTAATTGTGTTTGGGAGAGGGAGTGCAGGGGTGGGGAGGTTGTAGCTAGGTAGGGAGAGGGAGGAGGGGAAAGGAGACCATTAGCTGCTCTACTCCTCCAATTCCGGTCATTTTGGGCTCTCCTCCATCTTGTCCAACCCCTCCCTACCCCTCCTCCAACCCTTCCCCCCGCAACAGCCTCGTCCTCCTTCTTCCTCTCATCCTCCTCTGCTCCCTCTGCCCCATGACCGCCGACGCCTTCCTCCTCCAATCACCAGCACCAAGACCAGAGCCACGACGGAGCCAGCAATTGTCCATGTCCTCCTCCTCTTCCACCACCATCGCCCGCACCGCCGCCTCCCCAATCCCCATCACAACACAAGTCGTCTCCCTCAGCACTGATCTACCAATGGAAGTCCTCACCGCCAAGCCTCCTTCCTCCTCCTCATCCACCTCTTCCTCCTTCCCCTCCCCCTTCTCCGCCCTCTTCCAACCCAAACTCAAACCAAGCAAGAACCCTCCCCTCGTCTTGTTGCACGGCTCCTTTCACTCCGCCTGGTGCTGGTCCGAACACTTCCTCCCCTTTTTCGCCTCCAAGGGCTACGACTGCTACGCCATCTCCTTCCGAGGCACCTCTCGCTCCCCCTCCCCCTCCCAAGAATCCAGCATCACCATCAACACCCACGCGGCCGATCTCCGCGCTTTCCTCCGAACCACCTTCCCTCCCTCCTCCTCCCCCTCCTCCTCCTCCTCCTCCTCCTCCCCCCCCATCGTCATCGGCCACTCCTTCGGTGGCGCCATCCTCATGAAGCTCCTCGAGCAACAACAACCCTCCTCCCCTCCCCTCCTCTCCGGCACCGCCTTCCTCTGCTCCGTCCCCCCCTCCGGAAATGGACCGATGACTGTACGATTCCTCAAACGCGACCTCCTCCTCGCACTCAAAATCGTCCTTGGTTTCGTGGCCAAAAAAGCCTCTCAATGGGACTGGCTCTGTCGCGAGCTCTTCTTCACCCCTGCCCTCCCTCCCGCCCTGCTTCGTCAATATATGGAGAGGTTAGCACTGGATTCGGTGGTAGGGATTGATGTCAAAGATTTTTTGAAGGAGCTGCCCAGCTTGAAGGCGGATGAAGAGACAGGCATGGGACGCTGGGTGGGCCAGGTGCCGCATCGGTTGGTGATTGGTAAGGAAGAAGGGAGGGAGGGGAGGGAGGGGAGGGAGGGATTGATGTGAAGGATTTTTTGAAGGAGCTGCCGTCGTTGAGAGCGGATGAAAAGACGGGGAAAGGACGATGGGTGGGCCAGGTGCCGCATCGACTGGTGATTGGTAAGGAAGAAGGGAGGGAGGGAGGGAGGGAGGGAGGGAAGGAGAAAGAGGAGGGGAGAAAGGAGTTATAGCAAAGAATATGTTTTAATCTATCAAAGATACGAACCAAAACATATTCAAAAACTCACCTTCCTCCCTCCTACCTCTCCTTCCCAAAATCAGGCGCTGAGTTCGACAAGCTCGTCGACAGTGAAGGGGTGGAAGAGATGGCGGCGTTCGCTGATGCAGGGGCTCCTGTATTTTTGCCCTTGGCGCACGACGTGATGCTGGGCCCTGACTGGCCAATCGCGGCCGAGGCCTTGTTGGAATGGGTGGAGGGTGTAGGCAGCAGCAAAAAGGTCTCGAGGAGATAGGAAGGGAGGGAGGGAGGGTGAGAAGGAAAAAATGAAAAAAGACATGACTTTTGACTGATTGATTCTCTCGATGTGCGCTTCGCTCGTGGGCAGGTTTTTCACTTTGAGTGAGAAGCAAAAACTTGACGACGATAGGGAACAAACTCACGACACAACAACAAAACAAAACTCAAAAGGAAGAATGGGCCAAGGCTGGCTTCTCGCCGCTTTCCCAGCTCGCCTCGCCTAGCGGGGCACTTGAAGATCATGAGAGATGATGATCTTGCTCCGCGCCCCGACTTGACCAGCACAAGAAGGCTCAAAAACACGCCGCGGCCACCCTTCCTCTTCATGTCTGCACACGTTCTTGTCTCACACGTCTGTCCTTTCCCCTGTTGCACCCCACCCCACAGGCACCGGTTGGCGGCGCACTGAGAAGGAGAGAGCCTGCCTTGCTTTTCTGCAAGCGGAGGGAAAGTCGCATTTGGTGGAAGGACCATCACTGCTTGCCTAGCAAACTAGGGCAAAGGGACAACGACCAAAGCAAAAGGCATAATATATCGTCGGTCGAAGCATGCTGCGCACGGTCTTGTTGCCTCGCTTGCATGCCTGCAATGCGGCTGCGTCGAAGGGCATGAAGAGGACCGGAGGGGCGGCCACGCGGAGCAGCCGCAGCAGCAGCAGCAGCAGTAGCAGCTACTTCTCACAAGCGGCCAAGAACCAGCTCCTTCTGGCCTCGTCCTGCTCCTCCTCCCGCGCATTTGCCTTGACGCAACACCACCGTCTGGCCGTCCTCCGTGCCCTGAGCAGCAAAGCCGCCGGATCGGCAGCAGCACCCGCAGCAGCAGCTCCTACGGCCGCGGGCGGGATTATCGACCTCAAGGCAGGCGTGGCCTACACGGAGCTGATTGTGGGAGTGCCTCGTGAGACGTACCCGGGGGAATGCCGCGTGGCTGGCACGCCGGAAACGGTGGGGAAGTTGGTTGCGCAAGGCATGACTGTGCACGTGGAGAAAGGCGCGGGAGATCGCGCTGGTTTCACCGATGCCGCGTACGTGAAAGCCGGAGGTGTGATTGTCGAGAAGGGGGCGGTGTGGAAGGCGCATGTCATTACCAAGGTCCGCCCGCCTTCGGTGGAGGAAGCGCAGTCTTTGGGGGATCGAGCACTGATTTCTATGATTCAACCCGCGCAAAACCCCGAGCTTCTAGATGTGTTCAAGAAGAACGGCGCGACTGTCCTAGGCCTTGATCAACTCCCTCGTACCTTGTCGCGGGGGCAGGCGTTTGATGTTCTGTCTTCCCAAGCGAATATTGCCGGGTATAAAGCAGTGTTGGAGGCGGTGGGAGCGTTTCAACGATTCGTCCCGGGGCAGATCACAGCAGCAGGGAGGGTGCAACCGGCCAAGGTCTTGGTGCTTGGCGCGGGGGTGGCTGGTCTGTCGGCCGTGCAGCATGCGAAGAATTTTGGGGCAATTGTGAGGGCATTTGATGTCCGGCCGGTGGTGAAGGAGCAGGTGGAGAGTTTGGGGGGCGAGTTTGTAGAGGTGGCGCATCAGGAGGATGGGAGTGGGGCGGGGGGGTATGCCAAGGTGAGGAAGGGGAGGAGGGACGGAGGGAGAGAGGGAGGGAAGGAGGGAGTAAGGGGTTGTGCGCATATGTATTAGCATCCTTTTCAGACTTGTTTGTAAGGTAGAATTTTGAGTATATCAATCGCTTACTCACTCTCTCCACTCTTTCTCCCTCCCTCCCTCTCCTCCCTCCCTCCCCCCCCTTTAGGAAATGTCCGCTGCCTGGCATGAAGCCGCCCGTCGGGCCCTCGCGGAGCAATGCCGTGAAGTCGACATCATCATCGGCACCGCACTCATCCCCGGCCGTGCCGCCCCTCGCCTCATCCATGAAGACATGCTGGCCTTGCTCAAACCCGGCTCAGTCGTCGTTGACCTCGCTGCTGAATCCGGCGGGAACATCGCAGGCGCCAAGCCCAACGAAGTCTACAAAACCGAGAACGGCGTGACCATGATCGGGCACACCGACCTTCCCTCCCGCCTCCCCACCACCGCCTCGACCCTCTTCGCCAACAACGTGAGCAAATTCCTCCTTTCCATCGGCCCGCAAACCACCAAGGTGAAAAGCATCTTCCAAATCGACCATTCAGACGAAGCCGTCCGCGGCTGCCTCATCACCGACTCCGGCGAGCTCACCTGGCCTCCCCCCCGTCCTTCCGCTCCTACCCCCGCTGCTGGCGCTGCTGTCAAAGCGGAGGTGTTGCCTGCTGTGGTGGTGGACCCGAAACAGGCGTTTGTGAAGAATGCGATGTGGACGACATTGGGGGCGGGGAGTGTGCTTGCTCTGGGGGTGGCGGGGCCGGGGATGGCTTTTAATAGTATGTTGACTACTTTTGCGCTGTCGACGATGCTTGGGTATCATACAGTGCAGGGGGTGGCGCATTCGTTGCACTCGCCGTTGATGAGTGTGACGAACGCGATTTCGGGGACGACGGCCTTGGGGGGTATGATCTTGCTGGCGCATGGTGTGCATGATGGGCATGTCGCTGCTCAGGTGCTTGGGGCTGGAGCGACGATTATTTCAGCTGTCAATATTGGGGGGGGATTTAAGGTGACGGGTGCGATGCTTGATATGTTTCGAAGGAAGGATGATGCGCCGGAGTTCAATCATTTGTATGCTTTGCCTGCTGGGACGTTGGCGGCTGGGTATCTGTACGGGTTGCATGCGGGGCATGGCGCGGATTTGACCCCGCTTGTGTCGTTGGTTTCGGCTTTGTGTTGCGTGGGTGGGATCGGGGGGTTGTCCTCGCAGAAGACGGCGAGGTTAGGGAATATTCTGGGGATGAGTGGAGTGGGGCTCGGCACGCTGGCTACCCTCGGCTCGCTCCACGCGCCTATGCCTGTCATTGCGGGTGTGATGGGCCTCCTGGCAGGTGGTGGGTTTGTAGGAACAAGAATCGCAGCGAAGGTCGGCCCGGCGGAGCTGCCGCAGACGGTGGCGGCGTTTCATTCCTTGGTGGGGCTTGCGGCATTGGGCACGGCGGTGGGTGATGCTGCGCTGTACTTGGGAAATCCCGAGATTATGGACGCCACCCGCATGTCGGCCATTTACTTAGCAAGCGTCATTGGCTCTGTTACCGCCACCGGGTCCGTGGTCGCTTTTGGGAAGCTTCAGGGATGGTTAGGTTCTCGCGCCCTCTCCCTCCCGGGGCGAGATGCGATCAACCTGGGACTAGGTGTCGGAACGGCGGCAAGCGCTATTGGGTTTGGGTTGGCTGGATCCCCCGAAGCGGCTCTGGCGTGCTTGGGGGCGGGGTCTGTGTTGTCGGGGGCATTGGGCGCGCATATGACGGCGTCGATTGGGGGGGCGGATATGCCAGTGGTGGTGACGGTGCTGAATTCTTATAGTGGGTGGGCATTGTGCGCGGAGGGGTTCATGTTGAATTCTCCGTTGTTGACGACGGTCGGGGCTTTGATTGGAAGCTCGGGGGCGATTTTGACGCATATTATGTGTAAGGCTATGAATCGGGACATTGTCTCGGTGTTGCTGGGAGGGTATGGCACGGCCTCGACGGGCAAGGGGGAGGCGATGAAGATTGAGGGGGAGGCGACCATGACGGACGTGGCCCAGACGGTGGAGTTGTTGACGAATAGTAAGAAGGTGGTGATTGTCCCCGGATATGGTACGTGCTTTTTGGTGGTGGAGGGGAGGGAAGGAGGGAGGGAGGGAAGGAGGTCTTGTGAAGGAAGAGCCACTGACCATTCATATATATTTACACACCTACTCTGAATCACAGGGCTGGCCGTGGCTAAGGCTCAATATGCGATTGCTGAGCTGGTGGAGAAGCTGCACCATCACGGCATCAAGACTACTTTTGGTATTCACCCTGGTAAGTCTCTCTCTCCCCTTTTTCTCCCTCCCATCTTTTCTATCTCTATTATTCTGTTGCACCTTCGGGCCCGATATCAACTCACAATCTCCCTCCTTTCCTCCCTTCCACCCCTCCCTCCCTACCACTACAGTGGCTGGCCGCATGCCCGGCCAGCTCAACGTCCTGCTAGCCGAGGCTGGCGTGCCCTACGACGTAGTCCAGGAAATGGACGAGATCAATGAGCACATCCACGAATCCGATGTTTGCCTCGTCATCGGCGCGAACGACACGGTCAATAGCGCGGCGGAAGAAGATCCCAATAGCCCCCTGGCGGGGATGCCGGTGATTCGGGCTTGGGAGAGTAAGAGCGTGATTGTGATGAAGCGCTCGATGGCCTCGGGATATGCCGGGGTGGACAATCCGTTGTTTGTCAAGGTAGGGAGGGAGGGAGGGAGGGAGGAAAGGAGGGAGGGAGGGGTGTGGGAGAATAAGATTGTGATTGTGATGAAGCGCACGATGGCCTCGGGATATGCCGGGGTGGAGAACCCGTTGTTCGTCAAGGTAGGGAGGGAGGGAGAGAAGAAGGATTTTGAGGATGCTTTCAGTTCAAAAATCTACGCAAACACGCTCACTCACATACACACACATGTACACAACACACACACACACAAAACAGCCTAACACCCAAATGCTTTTGGGGGATGCGAAGAAGACGGTTGATGCCATCCTGGCCGCCACCAAGGAGCACTACGACAAGGAGAGCGGGGCCATCTAAGCCGTGGATCGGAAGGAGAAAGGGAGGGAGGAAGGGAGGGAGGAAGGGGGGAAGAGGCAATGTATGAAAGAGGACTAGGAGGAGGTGTGCAAGATAATAGTTTGTTTATGTGTAGCTGTTGTTGTGGTTGTTGAGTCCATTGCATGTGCGCAGAAGAGAAGGAGGAGTGGAGGAAGGTGGGAGAGGGAGGGAGGGAGGGAGGAAGAAATAATGGAAACATGACTTTATACATCTAGTTCTCTTTTAGACCTATCCAAAATGGAAAATGAGGAGTCAAATTATTAGAGACGACAATCAAAACGATCAGAAAAGAAGGAGGCCAAAGGCCGCAAAGGAGGAAGAGGGGAAAGAGGCAGGAGAAGGAGAAGGAGAAGAGCAAAACGAATA
>Ga0105055_10011060_pt1 | contig 11188 bp, 16 predicted proteins | sample BON03_FD_78090 | JGI IMG/M metagenome (GOLD analysis project Ga0105055, IMG submission 78090) | Freshwater microbial communities from Lake Bonney liftoff mats and glacier meltwater in Antarctica - BON-03 | ecosystem: Environmental > Aquatic > Freshwater > Ice > Glacier meltwater | place: Lake... | reverse complement strand
GGGGCTGATCTTGAGAACGACGGCCTTTTGGGCTTGCGCTAAGAAGAGCGACCAATAGAGCAGCCAAGCTTTGTACTGTAAAGTTGGGTAGGGTGTGTAGCAGTAGTAAAGTGAGCGTAAATCTCCTTGGGTTGCATCTTCACAGCCACATGGGCCGTCGTGTTTGGCACCGAATTCGGCCTTCGCTCGCCACCACTGCTTGATGACAACAGCGACTTGAATTGAATTTGCCTTGCCCTTTGCCATGCCACGCTTCCCAACCCCCCTCACGCATACCACACATAGGCTTAGGGCATTCCTCTTCACATTGCTGCTGCGAGTGCTTCTTGTCGTCGTTTCCACGTGCTCATTCCCCTTCCCTTCCCGCCCACCACCATCATCACCATCATCAACACAGGATCAGGGAGGGCGGGCTGGGGTTGGTTGCCTTGCCTTAACGCCTTCACCACCCACCCAGCAGCCATCCTTTAAGGCAGCAGCAGCAAGCAGCAGCAGCGTTATGATGCCCACTACGCGGTACACGACAAGAAGCAGAATAATGCGGCGCGTCCTCCCCCTGGTCCTCCTCCTCCTCCTCCCCACCGCCGCCGTCTTTGGCCTCAAGTTCCGCAGCACCACACACAACCCCTTTGTCGCCCCACCACCAGGAGGCCCGCAATGGGTTGCCGTCAACCGGCTCTTGATGAAAAGCAGCGGCGTGGCCCTCTTGCCCCGAAGCAGCGCAGCAGCCACCGCAGCAGCAACGGCAACGGCAGCTGCCTTAGGGGCGCCTTCGTCTTTGGTGCCCGTCGCGAGCATTTTGAGCAGCGGCAGCAATTTGTATCACCATAGCAGCGGCGGCGGGGGAAGTAGACGGATGAGCAGCGCGCGGTTGTTGGTCTGCAATGCGGCGGCCTCGTCGGGGGCAGAGGGAAGCGCCAAGGGCGGGTGGCGTGGTCTCTTTTCCGCCTTTCGCCGTGGAGGCGTGAGCGCTGCTGGTACAGGCGCAGCAGGAGGAGCAGCAGCAGCGACGCCTTCGAATACTTATACTATTTTGTCGTCCACGTACGCGGCGTGGGCGTCAGGTGGGACCTTGGCACAGGAAGGAGGGATTCTGTCGTTTCTGCCTCCGGGCATACCGACTGATACCACGGGGATGGAGGTGGCGTTGGATGGGGGAGGGGCACGAGGAGAGCCGATGCGCTCGACGCTGATGGCGGGGGCGGGGGGGAAGAGGAAGAAGAAGGTGTTGATTTTGATGTCGGACACGGGGGGAGGGCACAGGGCGTCGGCGCAGGCGTTGGAGGCTGCGTTTAATGAGTTGTTCCCGAATCAGGTGGAGTGCTCGACGGTTGACATTTGGACGGATTTTGCCCCGTGGCCTTATAATCGCTTTGTGCCTGCGTATCAATTTATGGCGAAAAATCCATTGTATTGGAAGGCGTTTTGGGAGTATGGCAAGTTTCCGCCGTCAAAGTGGGGGACGGAGGAGTTGAGTAATCTGGCGTGTCATCATCGGTTTAAGGATTGTATCGAGTCACAAGACCCGGATTTGATTATTAGCGTGCATCCGCTTTGTCAAGACGTACCTTTACGTGTTCTCAATGCGATGGGCAGTGGTCGAAGGCAGATTCCGTTTGTGACTGTAGTCACAGATTTGGGAGGGGCGCATCCGACCTGGTTTCATAAGGAAGTGGATTTGTGTTTTGTCCCTTCGGACCCGGTGAGGAAGATTGCTTTGAGCATGGGCTTGAAGAATGATCAGATTCGACAGCATGGCTTGCCGATCCGCCCGGGGTTCTGGAGGGCAGGCAAGGATAAAGTGAGTCTGAGGAAGGAACTTGGTCTATTAACAGGGGCGAGGACAGCGTTAGTGGTGGGGGGAGGCGATGGGATTGGAAATCTGTTGGAGATCACGGAGAATCTGGCCAAGGCCCTGGCGGCGGCGGCGAGGGGAGCGGGGGGAGGAGGGGGGGAGGGAGGGAAGAAGAGTCAGGTGGTGGTGGTGTGTGGGAAGAATGAGGAGATGCGACGGGATTTGGAGAGGAAGACGTGGCCGGCGAGTGTTAGTGTGGTGGTGAAGGGGTTTGTGAACAATATGGATGCGTGGATGGGGGCGTCGGATTGTATTGTGACTAAGGCGGGGCCGGGAACGATTGCCGAGGCGAGCACGAGGGGGTTGCCTGTTATGTTGTTTAATTATTTGCCCGGGCAGGAGGAGGGGAATGTGCCTTTTGTTGTTGAGAATGGGTTTGGGGATTATAAGAAGGATTCGAAGGCGATTGGGAAGGTGGTGTCGGGGTGGATGATGAGTGAGGAGGTCAGGGGGAGGTTGAGTAAGAAGGCCTTGGAGGCTAGTAGGCCGAGTAGTACGACGGATATTGCGAAGGAGATTGGAGATTTGTTGTTTGGAAATTGGCAGTTGCCACGGAGGAAGGATACGGAGGATAAGTTTAATGTGTTGCTGAAGAAGTTGATGGAGCCGGTGACGATGTGAGTGGGGGGGAGGGAGGAAGGGAAGGAGGGAGGGAGGGGAAGGAAAGAACTGTATAGATAGATAGGTTGGTGGGTAAGGGGATAACTGAGTGAGGGGGAGGAGGAGCAGGAGGAGGGGGGAAGTCCAAGGAGGAGGAGGCGATGATGAGATGTGTGTCGTGGTGGGAGATTACATACATACGGACACACAGTAGAGTAGGCCTGGCCATGCATGGAATTGCGGTTCAAGCCTGTAGCAGCAAACAGCAAGCAGGTTCTAGTAGAGGATTGATGAAAGAGAGCAACAAGGAAAGAAGAAGGCGCGGCAAGCACAAGCCTCCCCACAAAAACACACACACCATTTAATGCACCACCTTAATGCGGACCCCCCGCGAGACGAAAGAGGGGAAGAGGAGAAAAAAGAAGAAACGAAAAGAAAGAAAAAAAAAAAGAGATACAGGTTAGAAAGAGAAGGGATTTGCGATTGCCTGTTTTTTTTAATTACAGAAGTTGTTAGAAACGAGAAGGGGTTTCTGCATTTTTGTTGCTGTTGAAAACAAAAACCAAGAGATCGGTGCGCTTTGCGCTTTTCTTCCTGGGTGTAGTAAGCCTAGGAAACCTGACGTTTGGACGAAGAAATTCATTCGTTTTGGCATCAAATTCAACGAAAGTTTGCCATATGGTGTATAGTTGCGCCTCATAGATGTTTTTGTTCTTGCTTTTTGAATAAATGGCTGCTGGCGAATCCTGCCTCGGCACAAACCGATTTTTGAGTGAAAACATGTATATATATATGATGGATATGGCACAACAAACAACAACAACAACGACACAACGAACGCAACGCAACGCGACGACGCACGCACGACGACCACGACCACTCCCTGGTTTGAGTATCAAACGCAACCAAACCTCCACATACTGTGTGTGGTAAATTGCCACACGTGTGTATCCCTTCAGGTTTGGCTTTGGTGCTTTGTGTTGTAGACCTGCACTAGTCTTGTCTGTCTTGTTTCTTTAGAGTGGCGCCTCGGTCGGTGGATGATGACGAGGCACACACTTTTAAATTGGCGTGTAATTTTACCTGTCTCACTCAGACACACACACGCCTGCAAATCTTTCCTTACCGAACGAGAAGAATAGAACACACTCAAACTCAACGCAAAGCTCCCCGGATGAAGCCTGGGTGATGGAGTTCGCTATACAGCTGTCTTGCCAGCAAGGCGTTCTCCGCGTGATGAATCACGTAGCCGTTGAAAAACTCAAGGCACTGCAAGGCCGGCCAATCCATTTCCCAATGCCCACGACCACTTGTGCAAAATGGCGGTCCCTTGACCCTCCAAATGGCCCTCGGCCGGCGGCGGTGGTGGTGTCAGTGCGACCGCAGCTCACGCCAAATTCAACCACACATGCCTGGGAGCGCGCAAGCAGGAGGCTTGTTCGCTTGTTCCTCGTCAGCCGGGCTTCGTCGCCAGCACGACCACAACCTCTCATATTTCTCCTTGTTATTTCCGGCGCAAGCTTTTCTCTTCTGAACAACTACTGTCTTGCTCCGGCCTGGAATATGTCAATCTCCTCCTATAGCGCATGGTGTTTTCGTGCCTGCCCAACTCTGAGCCCAGCTTAGAGAGCCAGCCACGTAAGCAAGCGGAACAAAGCACATAGGATCGCCCCTTCTTGCGAGCATGTCCCCCGAAGCAAGCAATGAATCCAGATGGCTTTCCTCCTCACGCAAACGTACAGCTCAGTGTCTGACACGCCCCTCTCCACGTTACGTAACACAGACGCACCCTCCACCCACCGAGCCAAACTATGGGACGCGGCGGCGAGAAGACAGTGACCCCCCCTCCCCAAAAGACCCTCCTGGATGCTGCTTCCACGATCAGCAGCACGGTCAGACCAAGCAAGGCCGTGGAGGCCATGCCCACTGAGGTGCTCCGCAAGAAGGCCGTGCAGTACGGCATCGACACTTCGGCCGACAGGGCAACCCTGCTGAGGGAGCTGGTAAGTTTGTGTGTTTGTTGAGGGGTGAACATGTGTGTATGTGCTCATTAGACGGATGAAGAAAGAAAGGACATGCAATGCCCTGGGACATTATGACCTCCACGCCCTCTCTTCCCTTCGAACTCAAATAGCAAGCGGTGTGTTTATAGAGACGTGCCGGCCTGTCCTCTCCAGTCCCGCTCTCCCTCCCTCTCTCCCTCGCTCCCTCCCTCACTCCCTCCCTCACCTGCAACCTCAGCAAACCCCACTCACTCACCCCCCCCCTCCCCCCCCTTCCAACCCACTCACAGGCTCCCTACGGCGATATCCTCCTCCGGAACGACGTCCCCAAATCCCTCCCCCTCGCCCCTCCCCCTTTCACACTCTCCGACATCAAGAACGCCGTCCCCCGGCACTGCTTCGAGCGTTCTCTCCCCACCTCCCTCTTTCACCTGACCATCGACCTGATCCAAGTTGCCATCCTTGGGTACCTTGCCTCCCTTCTGGGTCACTCGGACGTTCCTCCTATGTCTCGTTATATCCTCTGGCCTTTGTATTGGTACGCACAAGGCGCCGTGCTGACGGGCGTGTGGGTGATTGCCCATGAATGTGGACATCAATCGTTTTCGCCCTATGAGAGCGTGAACAACTTTTTTGGGTGGGTGCTGCACTCGGCCTTGCTTGTGCCTTATCACTCTTGGAGGATCTCCCACGGCAAGCACCATAACAACACGGGGAGCTGCGAGAATGACGAGGTGTTCGCTCCGCCCATCAAGGAGGAATTGATGGATGAGATCCTGCTTCATTCCCCTTTGGCGAACCTGGCGCAGATTATCATTATGTTGACCATTGGGTGGATGCCTGGGTATTTGCTGCTGAATGTGACGGGGCCTAGGAAGTATAAGGGGATGAGCAACAGCCATTTCAACCCTAACTCTGCGTTGTTCTCTCCTAAGGATCGCTTGGACATCATTTGGTCTGATATCGGGTTTTTCATTGCCTTGGCCTGTGTGGTGTATGCGTGTGTGGAGTTTGGGTTTTTGACGGTGGGGAAGTACTACCTGTTGCCTTACATGGTGGTCAATTACCATCTTGTTTTGATTACGTACTTGCAGCACACTGATGTCTTTATCCCTCATTTCCGAGGGGCGGAGTGGACATGGTTCAGGGGGGCGCTGTGCACGGTTGATCGGTCGTTTGGCTGGCTTTTGGATCATACCTTTCACCATATAAGTGATACCCATGTGTGTCACCATGTCTTTAGCAAGATGCCTTTTTATCACGCCCAGGAGGCGAGCGAACATATTAAGAAGGCGCTGGGGGAGTATTATTTGAAGGATGACACGCCGATTTGGAAGGCGTTGTGGCGGAGTTATACCCTGTGCAAGTATGTGGACTCGGAGAAGACGACGGTGTTTTATAAGCAGCGGGCGTAAGGAGGTGGTGATGAGGAGGGGAGGGAGGGAGGGAGGGGTAGGTTGATTGATGAAAAGGTGAAAGTGATGTTTTGTTGGTGTGGGTGTGGGTGTGGGTGTAGGTGTGGTTGAGCGTGTGTGTGAGAGAATAGAAGGAGGAGAGAGGGGAGTGTAGTTTTATTTTTATGTGTGGAGAGAGAGGGGGAAGGAGGGAAGAGAAGGGAGAAAGATGAGGTGCTTGCATGCGCATGTCCTTTTAAGGGTGTGTGTGTGTCATTGTGTTGTGGCGGTGTTGATTTTGATGCCGTCGCTCTCCTGTTTCTGTGACTAATTCCCCGTGCACAACTGAACGAGAGGAATTGAGAATTGAGTGAGAGAGAGGGAGGGAGGAAGAGAGATATCCCTAAGAACGGTAGTTACTGACAACTAGAAGAGAAGGAGCTATTCAAAAGTAGGGAGGGATGCCCTTTTTTACAGTAAGAGTGATTCGAGTAGAATTAGGTTTTAGAAAAGGAAAAGGAGAGGAGCGAAATGCGGAAGAGCGCACCCCATTTATCCTGTCTTTTTCAGGGTGGAGGGGAGGGAGGGGGGGGGAGAAGAGGCTAGTAAGCCTGCCGCACGGCATCCAGCAACAACAACAACAAAACAACCACAACAACCAACAATTTTATACCTGATGAAGTTCTCGCCCTTTGCTTTTTCGTCCTTGTTAAAATGCGGAGAGAAGCAAATGGAAACTTGCAGCTCGAAAAGAAGGATCTGACTCGGCGTGTCGTGAACGGCCGCAGCAGGCTTAGGGCTTGTCATGTGCAATGTGTGCAATGTGTCTTGTGTGGCCAATGCCGTAGCCACCCACACACTTCTGTCCATGGCACATTTACTGTCGTCTCTGTAGGGAGCCCGTAAATTTTCAGGTGGCGCATGCTCACGCCTATCTCAATCCCCCAACGCCCGCACAACAGCAACACTCTCCGCCGCCTCGGCCTCGCCCCGTCGAGCCCCTACAAAGGACACACCCGCGCGCAAGGACTAGCCAGGGTAGCACCAAGACAACGACAACGACAACCTTCTCGACATCCCAAAGCTAGCCATGTCCGACGTCAAGTCCCTGTTTCGCAAGAAGACCAAGCAAGCGGTACGTACGTCTTACCCTATCGCAGGGGCATGAGCAGGGTGGGGAGGGTGCAAGGGCCTGTGTAGGGTGTAGGGCCTGTGGGTCTTCCATTCTTCTCTCTTCAGCCAATATATGCGTCAACATTATTCTCATCGCCCCTTACCCATCCCATCCTCCATCTGAACACAGGTCAAGGCCAAGGCCGAGCCCGTCAAGCCGTAAGTACACGCCCCCCTAGTCCTTTCCCTCCCCTTGCTCCACCCTTCTTGCCTCCCTTTTCCTTCCTTGCTCAGCCCTTTTCGCCTCTTTTTCCCTGAGAGCCCTTCAATACTTCTTCTCGCTAATACACGATTCCCCACTTTTTAAAGTACGGCCGAAGAGGAGGAAGACGACGAGTGGGGAGTGACGGCCAAGCCGACCGAGCAGCTGTACATGGGGGATCGCAAGGCCGCGGAATTGATGTAAGTAGAATTCGTTCGCTCACCTACTTAATCCACGAGGAATCTTACGACCTCTCCCCCTCTCCCTCCCTCCCTCCTTTCCTCGACAGCGTCGGCGCCTACTCGGACGTGAACCTGGCCACCAAGGTCGCGCATGACGACACCAAGTAAGTTGCAACTCGTATAGAGAGAGAAGAAGAAGATGGGCTGACTGACAAAAACGAGCCCTCGATCCTCTCTTTCTCTTTTCCTGCCTGCTCTCATCATCCTCTCTTCTTGTTCGTCCCTTTCCTCCTCCTTTTCTATCAACCCTTCCCCTCCTCCCTCTTTCTCACCGCTCCTTCTTCCATCACAACCACATCCACTCAAAAGGGCCCTCCTCCACGAGGCCAGAAAAAAGGCCGTCACCGCCACCACTACTCCCGAGCCCGAGACCCCCGTCGAGGCTCCTGCGCCCGCCCCTGCGCCCGCCGAGCAACCAGGGTAAGTCCTTTTGTCGTGTAATTTTCCCTCCTTCCCTTCCTTCCTTCCTCCCTCCCTCCTTTCTTAAAAAATATATTGAAGCTCAGGTTTTATTCAAGCAGCGATTATCGTGTCTGTCTGTCCCCTGTCTCATCTCCACCCCCTCCACCCCCTCCTTCCCTCCCTTGCCCCCGAATAACAGGAGCCGCTGGCGTTCCCGCCGTGTCCTGGCCGAACAAGGCCTCGCCCCTCCTCCCCCCGGCAGCAGCGGCGGCAGCAGCCAAGGAGGCAAGACAGAAGATTTCCCTGCCCTAGGTGCCTTCCCCTCTCTCGGTGGCGCTGCTGGTAGCACTGCTGCTGGTCCGGCGCCTGTCACAGCAGTAGCAGCGACGGGCACGTGGGGTCGTGTTGGAGGGGAGGAGGAAGGTGCACCTGTCGCAACAGTAGCACCAGCACCAGCACCCGTGGAGGCGGAAGAGAAGAAGGAACCAACGCCCACGGTTGAATCTACCCCACCAGCGGCGGAGAAGGAGGAGGAGAGCGCGCCGCCGCCTGCACCGGTCGTAGAGGCGACGGCTGCAGTAGCACCAGCAGCAGCGCCAGTAGCAACAGGAAGGGACGCGGCGGTGGAGGAGCTGACGGAGGGAGTGGCTGTGTTGGACCTGAAGAGCAAGTTTGGCGCCAAGAAGAAGAAGAAGAAGGCGATTGACATTGATATGGATGCGTAGGGTGAAGAGGGGTAGAGAGGGAGAAGGTGGGGGGAGAGGGGAAGGGGGGCGAGGTAATAGAGGCGAACGGCCAACTGATAATCCTTCTTTTGCTGCGTGTGAGAATGCATAGGTACGAGGAATAAATGGAGGAGAGGAATGCCAATTTGGTCATAAAAGGGGAAACGGACAGGCGAAAACCCAAACCAACGAAAGAAATATACGTAGGGCACGCACGTTGACCTCCTGCCTCTTCGCCCACTTGCACTTTGCAACGGCAGCACACGATTTCTATGTGTGGCTTCTCCGCCGCTACCGACCACACAATAGTCGTGCTGAGTCTCCATGCAATCTCGCTTTCAACCGGGATCAAAGTTAGGTAGGAAAAACAATTCCCTTTGGCCTTCAATTCAGGCACAGATGCGGCGCCGCGTGGATTCCTTCTTCTTATCCGGAGGCGCCGCACAGAAGCAACAAGGGCGGGGGCGCAGTCGCAGTGTCCTTGCAAACATGCAGTTCATTTGCCACCACCAGGCTCAAAGCTCTTACAGCCACCTCCTTGCGGCAACCTTGGCCCTGACACAAGGAAATTGATCCTGTTTGAAAGGCGTAATTGGTGGTCTTGCGGCGCCTCTCACATGCTAAAGCCGGCCTGGGATGGTCGTGAACATCGGTCGTGAACGAGAGAACGGCACGCCGACGCGTGAGAATTTGAGAAGTGCGTCGCTCTCAGTGCGTTTTCTGGCGCCTCATCTTGGGCGACGGCGGACCTTCTTGCTTGGGCTTCACCTTGTTGTGGTGCCTGTGGGTGTTTTGATGGCGCTTTATGTTGAGCCAGCGCAATGATTGGACACCAGCACTCGCCCTACGGGGTATGACGACGTATGTTTGCACTGACCACACCCTTCTCGCCCCTCCCCGCCCCATCACAGGAACCTTCGATACTATGCGGCCCTTCCAAGTCCCCCCACTACTCCTCGTGCCCCTCCTCCTTGCAGCCCTCCTCCTCCTCCTCTCCCCCGAGCCCAGCACTGCCTTCGTCCTCCCCGCCACCCACCGCGCCGTGCCCTGCACCAAGCCAAGGTAAGGAAAAAGCCTTGAACGCTTCCTGCATGCATTTGCAGTATGTGTGCGCATGTGTGTGTGTCCTTTTCTATACGTCTCCCCTGCCATTTATCGTATGTCTTACCCTTTGACTGCTACCGGCGCTTGGGCAGGCAGAAGTGTTTGCCCCTCCCACCCCTCTCCCTCTTGTCTTTTCGTTTCCGGAGACTCCCCTCCTTTCTTGTTTCGACCTCAACACCCCTGCGTAGAACAAGCAAGTTCACCCAAAGCAACCTTCTAGTACGTCCCCAACTCATACACACACAATCTTATTCATCCCCTCCACCCGCCCCTCGCCTCCCACATTACAGCCACGCCTTATCGCCGCTCGCCGCCACCGCAACAACCTCGACCAGCAGCACTCCCTCCACCCCCAGCAACAGCGAGAGCAGCAGCAGCAGCAGCGCAAGCAACTGGAAGAGCAGCAGCCCCAAGCCCACCACCACCACCTTGCATCCCGTCCTCCATGCCCTTCACCAAACCGCCTCTCGTGCCGCTCCCCCAGGGTCCACCCGTCGATCCCTCCTCCAAAAAGTCGCTCGAGGCATGCTCGCCCTCGGCGGTGGCGTCGGTACTGCTGCCACTGCTGCTTCTGCTGCAGGCGCCGCCGCCCCGGACAGGACCCCGGGGAAATACAAGAGCTTTGGCTCGGGTGGGACTAGCACTTTGGAGAGGGAGGAGCAGTTCAGCAGTGGCAGCGGTAAGAGCAGTAATGCCGCTGATGAGAAGGCTAAGAAGATAGTGCTGGAGACGACGCGGGTGTGGCTTCAGACAGTGACGAGTAACAAGCCAACAGCAGCTGCAGAGACTACGGCTTTGTACGCGAAGGATGCTGTGCTGTGGGGGACGGTGTCGGAGCAGCTCAGAGTGACGCCATCTGAAATTTTGAATTATTTTGAGTTTTTCGCGGGTTTGCCTGGGTTGAGGGTTGCGGCGTATCAGCCTTTTGTGAGGGTGTGGGGGGGGGATACGGCCATTAATGATGGGTACTATGTCTTCGCGTGGCGGGGGCCCGATGGGGTGGAGGTGCAGAAGCATGCCAGGTTTTCGTTTGTGTATCGGAGGGAGGGAGGGAGGGAGGGGAGGTGGATGATTGTGGATCACCATTCGTCGTTGTTGCCGACAGCGCCGGCGAAGCTGGTGAAGGCCACGACGGTGGTGTTGTAATTTTGTTAGGTGGAGGAGGAGGAGGGAGCGAGGGAGGAACTTAGTGAGGGAGTGATGGGAGAGAGTAGGAAAAATGGAGTTAAATTTGGTGTTTTTAAATGTTTAGTCAAGGCGCATGCCTTTGTGTGCGTGTGTCTGTGTTCGTATTTTGGTTTTTGGTCCGTGTTGTGAGAGGAAGAAGGCGTGTTTCCCATGGGGGGAAGAGAGAGAAGGGGCTTATCTTGTACATATTTTCATCATGATTTAGAACCGAGACGACACGGGGAGGGCCGGCGGCATATTTTCTCCCCCTTGGGGGCTCGCAGTGCAGTGCTCCCGTACTAGTCAGATTCATGGCTCTAG
>Ga0105055_10011058_pt1 | contig 11191 bp, 8 predicted proteins | sample BON03_FD_78090 | JGI IMG/M metagenome (GOLD analysis project Ga0105055, IMG submission 78090) | Freshwater microbial communities from Lake Bonney liftoff mats and glacier meltwater in Antarctica - BON-03 | ecosystem: Environmental > Aquatic > Freshwater > Ice > Glacier meltwater | place: Lake... | reverse complement strand
TCCTCCATGCGCGAAGCCTGGCAACTTCAAGGAAGGCGCGCAATAGCGCACACAAATGTTTCCCGAATTTCGCTGCGAAGTGTAAACTGCTAACAGGTCAAATACCGTGCCGAACACTATTGGTCCTGACCCCTTTTCCTCGTTCAGGAGTTACTTAAGAAACGCTTGTTGGCATCAATTCGCTGATGCAAGACTTCCGCAGTTAACGGTTTTGACTGAGCAACCGCAAACCACTGCGGATCACTGAACGCGTTGGACGACGATTCCAGTTGATAGACACGTGATTCGGCAAGTCTCGGCCCGGCCGATGTCTCAATATTTTTGGACCGATTGAAGAACGCGACCAATCCCCAGTAGTGACGTTGCTCAATCTCTTCCGCCTCGTCTTTACGTGCGTAGAGATACTAGGTGAGAGTGTCGAATTACATCACGCTAGTCCATGGACCAGTTCGCGAAAACCGCTATGACTTAGTTGGCAAAATCGACTTGAGTATTCGTGAGGTCGCTTGTGCGGCATCGGTCGAGGGGAGTGCGGTAAAGGCGATTCCGGAGACGACTTTGGTAATGTTGTGGTCGACTTTACCGGGGATTTCCCAGGTCGTTCCGTCCGCCGTTGTCATATAGATCGATAACGTGTGATGGCCGCTCCCCGGTCGCTCGCCGATGACATGCAGCAGCGTTCGCCAACCCGATCGTCCACCAAACAGGATTTCTCCTATTCGATAGCCAGCACGTACCCGACCGTTGCGGATCAACAAATGACCGGCGGCGATTCGAACTCCATCCGATTCAAGTGTATCGCGAAGTGCGGTCAGCAGACTATCGAGTTGCCCCTCGTCCGTCACCGCCAATGCGTTCAGGCCATCGGATACCACAATCAAACAATCGTCATGCTCGCCCACAATCGATTCGCGATCGAGCGTTAATTTTGTTTGAGCGGTTTTTGAAAGGTGTTCTCCGGACAGCGGATGAAGAATATAATCTTCTCGATCGATCGCTTGAGTTGCCAAAGACAGGACAGCTTTTGTATCGCGCCCAAAATCTGTCGGCAGCTCCTCCCAAATGCAGCGTTTGGCGTCCACGTAGATGAGTTGGACCTGGGCTGCCAACGTCGGTTCCAGTTCTGCGGGAGTGTTTCCAAACCCGCTGGCAAGAAAGACGCCGCGTGACCGAACTTCAGCCATCTTAACATCCGCTTCGGCCCGTATGGCAGAATCGTCACGCCAATCGTTTCGTCGACGACAGTATTGCAAGTAAACCCAAGCGGGGTCTCCAAAGTGTTCGGTTGGTTTACCATCCGCATTAATGATTCCGATCGATTGAAAAAAGCTCCACATCGGATCATTAACCCGATACCCAAATTTCTCGCGAATGTGAACGTGGTCCTGAAACGATGTTGTCAGATAGCCGAGCATTGGATCGATACGCGTGGGTAACGCCATCAGATAGCCTGGATTGGCAGGCATGACTTGATCGATACACCACCCAAGGTCATCGAGCGTGACATCCATGTGCAAAGTCGAGCAGATATCTAAACCGATCATTAAACCATGTAGCTTGCCCATCACGATATCTTCCAGGCAGCAACGAACCAGTTGTTCGCGCGACCGAAACACTTCCGGGCCTATAAAGCCAGCCACGTCGTTAAGATGAACCCAAGAAAGACCGCCCGCGTCAGCTCTGGGTACTTCTTTGGCAAGCGTGCGAGCAAATCCGTACTTACGAGACTCATGAATAACCATGTCCAGCCCGCGACCATGACCGTTGGTAAAGTCGGCACCTTGTCCTGTCTCGAAATAGAGTCCGAAGCGACCGTCGCGGCCCCGGGCATGTGCGAGCATCTTTTCGGTCGTGACATCAAACGTCGCATTGGCGGGATCGTTACCCGCGATGCTTTGAAACCAAAGTTCGGTCGAGCCTGGCACTAACTGCTCAGCTTCCGCTTGAACATCGATATGAGATAACACGCAGTGGGGTATTAAATGGTCGACTTCGAATGTTACTAACAAATCCTGCAACGTTTGCTGCACGGAAACCACCGACGCCGTCTCGCTGGAAACGGGATTGGTACCAACCAACACATCGCCCACGGCGTAAGCAAAGGCATCAAAGACTTGCCAGCGAATATCATCCGGATTGTCGGTGGGGGAATTGGGTTGGATTCGGGCACCGAGATAGCCTTTCGCTCCCATCTGGGAGCCCGGCAACGGGTTGAAAACTTTGCCACCAACTTTGATTAATTCATCATTGGTCATCAATCGAACCACGCAAGCAATCACGTCGCTCGACAAACCAACACGAATTTGGTGGATTTCCGCTTCGGGCCGTTCCAGCAGAAATGATTTGAGTTCACCGAGCGTCCAGGATCCAATCTTTTGCTGCTGGATCTTGTCAATCGACTCGGCAATCAACGCGAATAGATCGTCGGCCTGCTGCGGGTGCGAGTCAATTTCAGCGATCGTCGTGTGGGCCAGCAATTTGCGGGCATGTTGACGAGCCGTCGGATTAACCGCCGCGACCCGAATGATTTCGTCCCCCTCCTTAAATTCGTTGGCCGCGCCCAACATTTGGCAAAACAGTGTCGCGTCCCACCCGCCACGGACTCGATGAATCCAAGCAACCAGGCTTTCACCCGATTCGGGAAGCGTAGCCTCGAAAGCAAAGTCCGGTCGAGTATCGCGGTCGTCCGTTTGGTCCGAATTTATCGTGGGCGAATCGGCGGCGATTACGTTCGCAGCACGCACCACAGCGACCGCCGCGACCGTTGATAGACTAACATTCAGAAATCTTCGACGGTGCATGCCGGTCTCCCCTTAAAATCGTCCAAGAAACAAGGTCAACGAAAGTCATCATCCCGCCAGTACCGAAGACCTGCGAAAGCTCGATGGCAAATTCATTCGGGTTCGAGCAGAATCGTATCGCTGTCTTCGTAACCGGGGCAACAGCAGCATAGCAGAACCAGTTCGTCATCGCCGCTATTGTGAATTTGATGGGTCGCTCCTGGAGGAATCGAAATCGCATCCGCCGGCCCGACCAATTGTTGTTCCCCGTCAATGGTCATTAGCCCGCTACCGGCAACGATGTAGTAGATTTCTTCGGTCTTGGGGTGATAATGAGGGGGCGTGGTAAGGCCTGGTGCGATCCGGGCTTCTGCCAAAGATTGGTTACGAATACCAGAATTCCGATGCGATAACAGCTCGCGAATTTCCGAACCATCTTTGGTGGTAAAGGACTTCGCCTTGGCCAGGTTTTGAATATCCATATAGAATTAAATTGCTTTTATTGATTAGATCGATTTTGATGCGTCTAACTTCCAGCCCAGGAGACACTTCATGGGAAAGCCGAAGTTACACGATGAATTAACCACCTGCCAGTCCGAGCTTCACCGTCATCAGGGTAAAACGCCTGTACGGAGAGTTGGGGGCGGCACTCGCCCTTTTCAACGGTCCGTTGGGGTTGCTGGGAATTTACCGGGCGATAGCGAACGGACATCGTCAAGCACCCGCGCCCGATTCCGCAACCGTCACCCTTAGTTTAATCCTCAGCTTCTTGTTCTGCATAGGGATTTTGGTGATCCTTCTCAGGTTTCGGTATCGGCTGGTTTTCGACGGGGGAAGAAAATGGGACGGGGGTAATATCGCCTAATTACCCCCGTCCCATTATCCGCGCCCTGTCTCGGTCGAGCGATGATCAATACCAGAAACGAGCTTCCCGCACCAAAATCGCCTTCATCTGTCCTTCTTCGGCCCGCCGGAGGCGAGCCGTAGAAGGACGGGGGTTCGGGGCTGCGCGGCGATCTGGTTCTGAACATGAATCCACGGAGGCGAGCTCCGTGGTGTAACCGCGCCCCGAAAAACGCTTCGGCTACAACGATGCCAAACGCAGGCTTCGGCTCATTTTCGTTTCACACACGAAGCCCATGAATACGCAATTGGTGCCACCCATTGTCCGCAAAATGCGAAATTTCTGTAGTGCGGAATTGGTCGAAATGAACAGATGGTGGGTGGCACCAATTGCGAGTTCTTCTGGCCGTGAATGAGATGGCAGGGCAAATCGACGTAGACTCGCGAGTTGTTCGCGGGACGCGTGCGTCGGACTAAGTTCAGCTCGCTAAGAAAGCCGAGCACGTCGCGCACGGGGATTTGCTCGTGGAGCGTTTTGCCGAGCGCCAGTCCGCAGCCGGAGGAATTGCAAACGACCGCATCGACTTCGAGCAAGCCAAACGCACGACGGTTCTGATCTCGCAGTTGGTCGATGCCGTCCAGACCCAAATGCTCTTGAAACGCGCCGCAACAACCTTGCTCGCGCGGCACCGTGACTTGCACATTATTTTCAATCAACACGCGAACGGTCGCGAAGTTGATCTCGCGAAACACGGCCTCCATCAAACACCCGGTCAGCAACGCGACGCGCGGACCAGTCGGACGATGCTGCTCCATCAAACGACGCGCATAATCGGCGGTCGATTCCATAACCGCCGGACGCCCGGCGAATAGAAACCGATGCGGCGACAAGCCCCACGAACGCAGCCAGCGCGCGGGCAGCATCGTCCAGTTGAACAGCCACGGTCGCGCGGTCAGCGCGGCAGCCAGTCGCAGTCGCCATTGCGGTCGAGTCCGTCCCTCGGCGACGTGTTGATGCCGCACCTGCTCCAAAATTTCGCCGTACGGAACATTCGCCGGACAAGCCGATTCGCAGGCCAAGCAGCCGACGCATTCCTCCGTGTATTGAACGGTCCACGGATCCGCCGCCAATCGCCCATCGGCCTCTTCACGCCAAAGTCGCAGCCGACCGCGCGGTGAATTGTTCTCGTCGCCAGTGAGTTGATAAGTCGGGCAAACGTCTAGGCAGAATCCGCAGTGGACGCAGCTTAGCAGTGGGTCGCGATTCGCCAGTGACGATTCGCCAGCAGACCCCGGCGACGCGGGTAATAGAGGCGTTGAGGACTGTGGAACCGTGTTCACTTCGACTCAAACTCCTTGAACAGCACGCTCAGCCATTCGGCTTCCACGCCTTGAGATTCGGGACGCGGCAGTCGTTCGGCGCTGGTCTGGCAGCAGCCCGTTGAAAAACTGACCCCGCCACACCGCCGCCGTAGGGTGCGTGCAGTCTTCGGAACGCACAGTTGATGGGGTTCAATGCTGGTGCATTCCGAGGACTTCACGCACCGTAAATCAACTAGACAATGGCCGCGATGCGCAGGGCTTCGCGGAGTCCGGAGAGGTAGGCTCCGTGAACGGTGGCCTGATGTTGGCGTTCGGTTGCTTCACCGGCGAAATAGAGCGTTCTGCCAACCGGTTGAGCGAGGACATCCAGCATCGCAGAGGTCGCCCCGAGGGGGACTGTGGAATAGGCTCCTCGGCTGAACGGGTCGGATCCCCAGTTTGTAACTGTGGCCACAGTTGGGTTGCCGATGTTGGGAAACATCAGTTTGGTGGAAGTCATTGCCAGGTTGACGGTGTCTTGGGGCGTCATCAGTTCCAATCGCCGCGCCGCGTCTCCGTGACTCCAAATGCCAAGGATCGGCGCCGGCGTGTAACGACTGATATTGGTCCATTCGACGAACTGTCCCTTGTTGACTCCCGTGAAGCCAAGGAATTGTTCGGTGGGCAAGCCGTTCGAGCCGAATCGGAGTACGGTCTTGTGAGCTAGGCCAACACCCAGCTTTTGAATGGCTGTCAGCTTCGAGGCAGGCAGGGCCGGAGTGAACTTCACGACGTTGGCCTTCAACACACCAAGTGGAAGTGTGACGAGGCAGTAGTTGGCGTTAAACGTTGCTCCAGCGGCGGTCTTCACTGTGACTCCTGTCGAGTCGTACGCAACTTCACTGACGATCATGTTCATGCGAATATCGAGACCGGCAGCCAGCTTGGCAACCAGTTGGCCGTAGCCTCCCGGCAGCACGTGGTCTGGTCCACTGAACGTGTCGGGCGTTTCGTCGTCCCAGTAGTACCGGAGCGAGAGACGTTCAGCGTCCTCGGCGTCGGAGTTTTCGCCCTCCCAACTGACGGCCCATTGAAGGAATCGTTTCTGTTGTGCGGTCGTGCCGACCGTCCCCAGCCCGGTCTGAGCCAGCCCCTTTGCAAACGTGACATCCGGCAAACCTTGGTCGATTCCCTGCTGACTGATCGCCTCAGTGGCGTTGATGATTCTGGAGGCGCGGGCAAAGAGCGTGTTGGCAGTCGAGGTCGCGTAGCGTCTTCCATCGATGTCATACGCCGCATATGAATCGCGGTTGCTGAGGACGGTGGGCAGTTTGAGTTGTGTGCAAAGCCGATAGATGGGATTACCGGTAATTCCCTCGATCCATTGTGCCCCGAGGTCAACAGCCTGGCCTCCGACACTGGCGGTTTGAATTCGCCCGCCGACGCGATTGCGAGCCTCCAGAATCGTCACGCGGTAGTTGCGAGCAACCAACTCGCGAGCAGCCGCGATCCCAGACATGCCCGCTCCGATAATCAGAACCGATTTCGCGGTCGCCGCTTCCAAACGCGACAACCCCGCTGGCGAAATCCCTCCCAAGAACGCCGAACCAGCCAACATAGACAGTGTTGAACGGCCGAATTTACGACGGGAGATGCCTCGCATTGGAATGAACTTTCAGGAGAGTGAATATAGGCAAAACTCATCGCGACAGCATAAGCAAGCATAAGCCTAGTGACAAGTGCCCCGATGATCTCAGAGGAAATTTCGTAACCGTTCACGGCATCAGCCGTTCAGCAGCGATGGAGCGGTCTGTTTATTGAGCTTTGCTTCGATGGAGGACTTGAGAAAGTCGAAGAAGTTGCGTTGTTGTTTTCGGCAGGTGGCTAGAGCAGTCCACATGCGTTCGTGATAGCGCTGACCGGCTTCGCTGCGAGTCCCTTGAGTGATCATGCGGTCGATCACGCACTGGCGGATTTGTTGTTCGATGTGATTATTGGTCGGTTCGACGCCCTCTGCAAACATGAAGCGGAAGTAGTCCTGAGACATATCGTACGACTGCACTTCGTTGCTGCCTTCCACGACGTATTCGCGAATGGCGAAGCGCGCAGCAAGATTCATCGCCTCCTTTGATGAAGGAGGATTGCGAACCAGCTCGAGAAAGCGGTCGCGATGGATCATCATTGAGCGGCGAAAACCTTCGACCGTCATTGTCTCGCGGGTATGCCATGCCTGAAACAGCCGCCGCGAACGATCCTCCAGCTGTTCGGCCCAGACTTTTGTTTTCTCGTCCGGGAGCTTCTTCAGGAACCGGATGTCGCGTATCAAATGAGCCCAGCAGTACTGGGCTTTAATCCAATAATTCCACGCAAACGAGCAGTTGGCTGAGAAGTAATCGAAGTTCAGATAGCCCGCGAATTCCTCACCGACAAGTTCTTCGAGCACTTTGCGAGATCGTGTCGGAGCAATGTGAAACACCGTGAAGAGGGTCGATGCGATGCACCAGATCCAGTGCGTCTTGCCGTTGTTTTTGAAGCTCGTCTCATCGCTGCCGAGCTGTTCCTGCTGAGGGATCGCATCCTTCAGCTCCTGATAGCTCTTGTCCAAGGAATTCGAAATTAACCCCGTGCAGAGCTTGGCCAGATAGCCTCGCGAAACGGGAACCTGCAACACGTCTTCCATATACGTTTCGATAGTGGAATAGCTGCAATGAGCTGCGGACTTCATCCATCCGATCATCGCCAGCAGTCGCGGCCCGAAGATGGGGCTATTGAGGATGTCGCCAATGTCAGCCACATATCTTTCACCGTCACCCGTGAGATAAACTCGCAGCCAATGTTCGGTAACGAAGACCGGCGACTCGGGGAGCTCGATGAACTGATCAGGCCGTACGCATCAAAACGGTAGCCATAACCTCTTTGTGATTCAGGGGATTTGATGTATACGCGTTGGCAGTGTGAGCCGCGAGCGCGGCTGGAGCGTGGAATTCTGGCAGCAAGGAAGCGGCCTGATGAGCGATCGTTTGGCGATGGAGTCGTTGTCGGAGTCGATCCGGCGCGTGACCGACCCGCGTGTGGCGGGGCGGAATGACCACTTGCTGGTGGATCTGGTGTGCATCACGATTTTGGCGGTGCTGTGTGGTGCCGATGACTTCGTCGCCGTGGCGTCCTTCGCCAAAGTGCGTCGCCAGTGGCTCGAACAATTCTTCGAGCTGCCCGGCGGTGTTCCCTCGCACGATACGTTTGCGCGGGTGCTGGGCTGGATTGATCCGCCGCAGTTGTCCGCCTGTCTCGTAAACTGGACGGCCGCGTTGCAGACGGCGTTGCAGGGGCGGCAGGTGGCAGTTGATGGCAAGACCGCGCGGGGGGCGGCACGCCGGAGCAAGGGATTGCGCGCGCTGCATTTGGTCAGCGCGTGGGCCACCGCGGAAGGACTGACACTCGGGCAAGTCGCGGTCGAAGAGAAATCGAATGAGATCACCGCGATCCCGGAACTGCTCGATCTGCTGTCTCTGAAGGGGGCCATCGTCTCGATCGATGCCATGGGAATGCAGAAGGCCATTGTCGAGAAACTCCGCGAAAAACAGGCCGACTTCGTGATCGGCCTGAAGGACAATCAGCCCACGCTGGCCGCCGACATGAGCCAACTTTTAAACGAGGGTTGCCGAACCAGCTTTCAAGGGTTGACGACGGACCTGCACTCGACGACCGAGAAAGCGCATGGCGGCATCGAACAGCGCGAGGTCCGCGTCATCGAGATTCCGAAAGACTCACCGCATCGCCAAACTTGGCCGGGCCTGAGAACCCTGGCCGTCGTCCTCAAACGCCTCGAACGCGACAACATCGAGACCTATGAGACGCGCCTCTACCTGAGCAGCCTGCCCCCGCAGGCGGAACTTCTCGCGCGAGTCATCCGCTCACACTGGGGCATCGAGAACTCGCTGCACTGGACGATGGATGTCGCATTCCACGAAGATCGCCATCGCCTGCTCAACCGCAATGGCGTCAGCAATCTCTCGGCCATCCGCCGCCTCGCCGTCTCGATCCTGCGACAAGACACCCGCACCAAGCTCGGAGCAAAAAACAAACGCTTCAAAGCCGCCATGGACCCGGACTATATTCTCAACGTACTCGAAAACCTAAGAATTTGATGCGTTTCGCCTGATGAACTGATATGTCTCGAAATCGTCGGTGGGTGTCAGTTCGAGCCGCTGAACGTCTTCGTCGGTAATTTCATAGTCGTATGTTTCATCGACACGTTCCGGCGGCAGGTTTGCCCGCAAATGCTGCTGATGCCCCGGCTGACCACCACGTTTCGGCTTACCGCGTCGCCCCGGCTTTTTTTGAAGTCTTCGGCTTGGTGATATCACTGGACGGCGGTTTCGATGATGTTGATGAGTCTTTTGTCGCTTTGGCCAGCGCCAGTTTCAGTTCAGCGACCTCTTGTCTCAACGCAGCGATCTCTGCCGATTGCTTTGCAACCAGCTTCTGAAAGTTCTCTATGATCTTGTCTCTCGCATCCATGTCCGGACGCTAACAAATCTCCTTAAATTGACACAAGAGCAAGTTGATCCCGTGAACGGTTACAAATAAAATGAGGCAAGCGCGGCAGGATGAGCGTAGCGATACCGATCGTTGTTGTGTGCGATTTTGATGGGTATCGCAAAAGACGCTCCACTCATCCACCGCCATTGGCCGATCAGTTTTCGGAAAATCACGACGAGCAGCTCACATGCGACAATCCACCGACCTCAAAGAACTCAGACGGCTTCCGCCTATAGTATTTCTCCTCCACGTCCTTCGACTGCTCGGCGTATGGCTGCGTCATGACTTCCTGCAGCTCTCGAACTAGAGCGTAGTTCCCCGCGGTCGCTTGCTGATACGCAGGCACAAGGAACCACTCTCGCAAACTGTATTTTGGGTTGACGAGTTTCATCTGCCTGGAGAGCTCCTCACGGGAGCGGGGTGGAGCAGCATTCGCGTCGGTCGTGCTGGCGCTGGCGCTGCCGATGAGCGATTTCCATTTTGTGAGCCACTCGGACCAGCGCTTGTCCATCCCTTCGGGGTCCTTGTAGAAGCTTTTTTTGAGTGGGCCAATGTCGTCAGGTACCGTTGAGAGCTCGCGGAAGAAAATGGTGTAATCGACAGGAGTTTGCACCATCAGCGTTTCGAGCTCACTGAACAACGACGCGTGAAAAGTGCCAAGTCCAAGTTTGGCAGCCCACATCTTCTCCATTTGCGCTTGCATCACTTTCGGAAAGCCACGTCGAATCTCGTCGAGCTGTCGCAGATCGTCCTGATGCGACGTCAGCAACGGCCGCAGCGCCGTGCAAAACATGTGGAAGTTGCGTTCCGCTGCCTCTGGTTGGTTCAGGAACGAGAAGTGATGTCCGCCCCCCGTCCATGGCTGGTAGTGCGGGTTGAACACTTCGCAGAATCCGAATGGACCGTAGTCGAGTGTGAAGCCACCGGCCGCGCAGTTGTCGCTGTTGAAGTTGCCCTGGCAGTAGCCGACGCGGATCCAGTTCGCCACCAGCGACGTAAGGCGGCTGCGGAACTCGCGCGCGAGCAACAGCACTTTTTCGCCGGTGCTTAGCTTCTTGTCGATGACGTCACCGTACTCACGATCAATCAAGTGCAACACAATCTGCTCGAGCTCCTCCATCGCTTTCGGGTGTTCCTGCTTGCGGGCACGGCGACCGAAGAGCTCAAGTTGGCCGACCCGAATGAACGACGGTGCGACGCGCGTCGAGATGGCGACTGCCTCCGATATAAGCATGTCGGGATCCTGCGAGCGCGAGCCCTCTGAGTACCACGGCCGTTTGACCTGCTCCGTTTTCGAAACGTACAAACTCAGAGACCGTGACGTTGGCACTCCGAGCGCGTGCATATGCTCCTGTGCCAGGAACTCGCGGACACTCGACCGCAGGACGGCGCGACCGTCCGCGCCACGGCAGTACGGCGTCCGGCCGCCACCTTTGAGTTGCATTTCCCAGCGTCGACCGTTGATGACGGCCTCAAGCACCGAAACTGCGCGACCGTCGCCGTATCCGTTGCCGGTTTGGAACGGGCACTGCTGGACGTATTCGGTGCCGAAGATGGAAAGTGCGTACCCACACGCCCAACCGACCTTGCGCAGCGGCTCTGGAACGTGCGAGATGTCGCCGGAGAACATGCGGACGAAGTCGGCCGACTGTGCCATGCTGTCGGCGAAGCCAAGTTCGCGAAAAAAGTTTTTGCTGTGCGCGACGTACTCGGGGTCTTTGATT
>Ga0105055_10011056_pt1 | contig 11193 bp, 10 predicted proteins | sample BON03_FD_78090 | JGI IMG/M metagenome (GOLD analysis project Ga0105055, IMG submission 78090) | Freshwater microbial communities from Lake Bonney liftoff mats and glacier meltwater in Antarctica - BON-03 | ecosystem: Environmental > Aquatic > Freshwater > Ice > Glacier meltwater | place: Lake... | reverse complement strand
TATATATGTATAAATATACATATATATACATATATATATATATGTATATATACATACATATATTTATTCATATATATATATGTGTATACATGTTTATATATGTGTATATTTGTATATATATCATGTGTGTGTGCACTCATCAATGGACCACCCTTAAACAGATATATATATATGTATATATACATACATACATGTATATTCGTACACTTACATCATGTATATTTGTATATTTACATATACGTGTGTGCACTCATCAATAGACTACCCTTCAATAGATATATATATATATATGTATATATACATACATACATGTATACTCGCATATTTATATACATGTATATTTGTATGTTATATATATATATATGTATATAATGCACCCATCAACGGACCACCCTTAAACTGTTGTGTGTGTGTGTGTGTGCGTATGTGTGTATGTGTGTGTGTGCATACCTTTGCGTCCGTCAATGCACTTGACCATGTCGCCTTCTTTGAGGCCGCACGACGTGTTGGGAATTCCGACTACCGTCACCTCCTTGTTGCGGGGGTCTCGCCACAGTTGCACACCCGGAGACATGACGCTAGAGGCTCTCTTGTGGGTTTTCGACCCCGGTATGCTCGACATGTATGCATGCGCATCATTGTAATGGCTTGGATGTTGGTTTGGATGTTGGTTCTGACCATTACCTCCACCCTGCATGCTGTTAGTGTTTTCAATGTAGTTGTTGCCGCCATGCTGCTGCTGCTGTTGCTGCCGCTGTTGCTGCTGCTGCTGCTGCTGCTGTGGGTTGTTGTGAAAGGTTCGGGTTGACATGAGAAATTGACCGTGTCATTGACGTCCTTATGTTCATACGCAAAGACATGCGCGCACATAATACAAACACACACACACACATACAGGCCTCTGACAAGCTTGTGTTGCGAGGATGTCGGGGCTGACGAGTAACTCTCTCTAACTACGTCTAACAATGTCGAACTATGTCTGACTCTGCCTACAAGTAATTCGATGTCTGGTGCTACATGCATCTCATACACATCATCTGTATATACATTATCATACACCTGCTGCTGCTGTTGCTGCTGCTGCTGTTGCATCATCTGGAAAAGCGTTGCCACGTCTGCAAAGTCCATGGCAGGGCCCTGGTCGTGCATTCCTCTGCTGCACCCATGACAGCAGGCACATGATGAGAAACGACGCAACAACGAGTATGCACCACAGACAGTCAATAGCATGCCAACTTATGTGGAGGGGGAGGCGACAAATGAGGGATTCACCTGTTGCCTCCCCCCATCAGAAAATTCTTGGCTCCAGTCATCATGCCAGTCTTGCCCGCCATTCCAGCGCCAGCGTTCATACCTGAAGGAAGAGACACCAAGGAATAGACAAGACACTCACTCAAGCGATCCACCCAATCAAAAACCAATGGCATGCCGAAAAGCACTAGGCAAACACCAAATCAAACTCTTTTCGAAAAGAGCAGGACACACCCTGCTGATTGGCACCCATATTCTCCTGGTTCATCCGCTCCAGCATCTGCGCCATCATGTCTATTTCGGGCATCGCAGGGAATGCTGGCGGTGCGCTGGTTTTGCACATCGACATGCCAAGCGACGCTGGCGGCAAGTTGCCCATCATATTGTTCATTGAGTTATTACCACTCATGCCGTGCATATTGCTGCCACCCATCGCACCACCCATACCTCCACCCATACCCATCATATTGCCTCTTCCGTTCAAGTGAGCCATCATTTCATTGGCAGCGCCCATGCTCTGTTGCTAAGCCAGCGTTAGTATTCGCGTAGACGAGGCGTATCGCGATACGCGTGTCAATACACGTATCGCAATACGCGTGTCGATACAAGTGTTGGGATACACCTGTCGCAATACGCATGTGGATACAAATGTTGGGATACGCGTGTCGACCCGCGTGTCGAGATACAAGTGCCTACCAATCTGTAACCGCAGCAAGCACATACATGTAGGCATGAGCCGAGCATGCACACAATTTGGCGCTGCGAAGGAAGATCTGCAAAACAAACTAAAGCTGTATTTGGAAAAGAGCCCTTTTTGCACTTATTTGACATGTAGTAGGCATGGGCCACGCAGGTACGGTAGGCACCGGCCTAGCTTTGTGCATGCCAGGCAAAGGGTATGCATTGTTGCGTGTGTACATGCAAACGTGCAGTATTGCAAATATGCAAATGCCCTTTGTTGCAAAGCATATGTGCACTCTGTGCATGATGCATGTCCATATGCACGAATGTGTGCATATGTATATTCGCGAGAGAAATCCATGTATGCGAATTTCATCCGTCACATTGTGCATACGTGTAGCAAGAAGAATACACTTAGACACGCGCACAGATACACAACATGCTTGACATCGCACGACGCCTCGAGCCATCATTTCATCTGCTGCACAACCACCTCTCTCTCGCGCACACGCACGCGCACGCGCACGCGCACGCGCACGCGCACGCGCACACGCACGCGCACGCACACAAATATTCACAGATGCACGCACACATGCACACACACACACGTATGGCGATATATGCGTCATATTTTCACACAAGTATGGTAGATGCATCATGTTTTCACACAAGCATGGCAAACCGGACTTTGCATCGATACACACAAATGTAATCGTGTACACATATATACTTATGCGTGTGTGTGTGTGCGTGTATGTGTGCAGGACAGAGGGAGAGAGAGAGAGCGAGAGCGGATTTGACTTGGCATCCATGTATAGACGTGTTATCGTATACACCTACACACATATATACATGCGAGCGAGCGTGTGCATGTGTGTGTGTGTGTAAGTGTGGACCGGATTTGGAACCCATGTATATTTATATATATAATCGTATACATATACAGACATGTATGCATGTGTGTGTGTGGGAGGCAGAGAGCTACAAGGAGGCAGAAAGAGAGAGAGAGAGAGAATAAGCATGGGGTAAACTCACATGTGCGCCCCCGCACATTCCCATGCCACCCATACCGCCACTCACACCTCCTGTATATATATACATATAGGTATGTGTGTATGTGTAAATACATATGCGTCCACGAACCAAACATACGGTCAGACGTATTACAAGTACACGTCAAAATACATCATGTCACACGAATACATACACAAACACACTAAATGCATTTTGTGCATACCTCCCATGCCCATCATGTTGCCACCCCCGCCCATTTGTCCCCCCATCATGTTTCCTCCACCCATTCCCATCATATTTCCCATATCGCCACCCCCACCCATTCCTATCATATTTCCCATATCGCCGCCTCCACCCATTCCCTGCATGCTGCCACCCCCACCACCCATGCCATTCATCATTCCACCGTGAGGCATGCCACCTCCTGTATATGTATATGCATATATTTATATGTGTGCCGCTGCCGTCACCGCCCATGCTATTCGAATCTCAAGAACGACAAATCATACAGATTTATATAAACTTGAAGAAGTAAGAATCTCATTGGCAGTATTCTGAAATCCGAAAAACCCGGGGTAAACCGCTCATACCTCCTGTATATATGGGTGCACGTGTGTGTGTGTGTACGTGTATATGCATCTGTAATTGTACGTGTATGTTTACGAGTATTTGTTTATGTGTATGTGCATGTGTATATGCATCTATATCCGTATATGTTTGTTAATGTGTATGTATGTGAATAATATGTGTATATGTATTTACATATGTACAAGTACATGCATATATGTACATAAAAAAATCAGACAAATTCCAAGTATCCGTGAACAGATATACTGTGTAATATATATATATACGCAAATACACCACATGGATTTTCCACGCACCGCCCATGCCCATCATGTTGCCGCCCCCGCCCATTTGTCCTCCCATCATGTTTGCGCCACCCATTCCAATCATATTTCCCATATCACCACCCCCCATGCTGTTGCCATCCATTCCTGCCCAGGAAAACAAGATGTTACGTCAGCAGGTGTGAATCTCACAATCGATAGATCATACAGATTTATATAAACTTGAAATCAGAATCTCTTCGTCAGTTTTATATCCGGGAAAAAAACATACCCAGGGTTTTAACCAAAAAACTAATGGGAACATTGTTGAGAAAAAAATAGATAGGAAAAGGCCCGGGAAGAAATTGAGATACCCACTATCAGTTTTCAATAAAAACTCTACTCTCAAACAGCCGGCTCTTGACAAACACGAACCCGGTAGACGAGGATTCATGGGGTCAAAAAGACGTAGCTCAACTCAGTTGGAGAAAACACAATGCCTGACTCAAGTCGTGATGTTAAGAAAAAAAAGTGGATCAACGCGTTGACCAGCTGGGTTTGTGTGTTAACCAGGCCCGGAAACAGAGGGAAAAGGTTGTGAAGATCGTTGGATGTATGAACATCCTTAGTGAAAAATGCGACTTCGGGTGGCGCACGGTAGCGTCGAGGCTGCCGCGCGCCACCCAAAGTGTCTGTTAGTGTCTGTTCGCGTCTGTTAGTGGTCTGTTAGTGTCAGTTAGTGTCTGTTAATGGTCTGATTGCGTCTGTTAGTGTTTGTTAGCTAACACACTAGCAGATCCTAACAGATACTGATAGATGCTAACAGACTACCCGAATGACACACAGCAGCTTCACCGCTGCCTCACGCCACCCGCAGTCAGCCGCGGCCAATACCGACGTCTGACCTATAACGACTTTTGGCCCGGAAAACACTTTTGCCCGCCAAAAATCGACTTGAGCCCCACCGCGCGTTGCGAATGTCAAAGGGAGGGATTCCCTTGTCCATGCCCAAAGGAGTTTTTTGGAATTCTGATTTTTTTGCCTTGGACACGGACAATTTCACTGCAAGAAATCCATGGACTTGGCACTGGAGGGAAGAGACGAGGGTGATCCCTTATGCGTGGGGAAGTGAGCTTTTGGCAGGTCCTACGGGCTGGCCAGCTTAGGGCTGAGCCGCAGTATCAAGTTCCGACGCATAAGGGATCAAGGGAAGCCCTCCCTTGGACATTTGCAACGCGCCGCCGTCGTGTGCCCTCGAAAAATCTCTCTGCGCACTTCCGTGTCTATCTTACTTGTCGATTGTTCCTACCCACACGCTTGCTCGAGCATGCGGCAGGTGCGTATGCTTCTTTCTGATCCTTCAGAACTTTACCTCCGATCTTTTTCTCGAGTCCCCTCCAATCTTTCAGTTTTTTCGACCATCGCCTGCCGCAGGCCGATTTTTAACAATCCTTTGTCGCTTTTTCCGCACATAAAGCCCCTTGCCGCCGCGCGCCACTTCAAGTTCGGAATTCTCTCCGGAGGATTTGCGCACTTTAACGGATTTTGGATGTTTTACAGGCTGTTTTATTCTGTGTTTCCAGGCATTCCTTAAGTCTCGATCGTGCGTCTTTTCAAAATGGACGTTTTTTTGAAAAGTCGCAAAACGCACTATTTCTTCACTTATTCTTAGTTCCTCTGTGCGAGGCACGGGATGGCCATTTTCGGGGTGTTTCATTGTTTCGGGAGCGGAAAAACGAGGGGAAAAAGCCGCGAAAACAACATTTCAAAAAAATAGGTGAAAATCGAAAAAAAAACCAAAATCTGGAAAAAGTAAAAATCGCAAAAATACATCCAGCCCTGCCAATGGAGTGCACGGCATCCTGGGAGGGTTATGAAAGGGTGGTGGGAGGGTTGTGTGTCTCTTCAGAAAAGGCAGAAAGGACATTTCGAAAAAATAAAATCGGTGAAAATTGAAAAAAAACATGGAAAAAAAATTAAAAGTGAAGAAATTCCACTTTTTTTCCCACAACACTTTGATTGATTCTTCCCCTTACATCCCACAATTTTTGTTCGAAAAGCTGAACTGCGGCAGCCGCAGGTCGGCTAAAACGCGACTTGCGACGGTGTTGAAGGTGTCTTGCAGGTGGGGCAAAAAGTCGACCAGCGGCTGCCGCAGATCGAATAAACTCCTTCATTTTCCAGGGTTTTGTGAAATTGGACGTCTGCAGACTTCTGATCTCAAATCGGACGTCGTGTCTTGGCTACTTTTTCCCCCCTTTTTTGAGAGCAGGCCTCTCCCATCCCGGGAGATGTTCAAGCCGAGATCGGACGTCTCCTCGACGGAGACATCCGATGAGAGATCGGACATTGAATTGAATTTAAGTCCGATCTCAACAAAAAGGAGAGGTCTGATCTCAAAAAATGTGACCGAAAAAGGGGGGGAAAGAGGAATCTGGAAACTCGGGTCCGACCCCCTGTGGCGCGCGGCGCTGCGGCTAAAGCCCCTCCGCTTACTACAGCCCCTCCCGCTTGGGCCCAAAAATGACATCTCCCCACAGTTTGGTCGTGAGCTTTCGGCGCGCGGCGGCTCCGGGGCTAAAGCCCCAATGCTTGCCGCGCGCCCCGCACCTGCCTAGTCGATTTTTCCCACAGGCTCGCTTACGCACCTGCCATGCCGCCACTCATGCTGTTGCCTTGCCCGCCGTGCATTCTGCCGCCATGCATCGGCATACCCCCCATTCCTGCACAAACAAAGGTAGGGGAACGTTATTAGGCCATGCAACTAGATAACAGGAGAGATACTCCGACGAAAGGGGAACAGAAATGGGATTCAATGTGTTGCGCATAGAATGCAGATGGTGAATTTGCTGCCGAATGCCACAGCGCGCAGGTCGGTGCGCTCTGCAGGCAAGAATGACGTGGGACACAGACGCAGCGATGTGCAAATGCCAAAATGCCACAAACACAAGGCAAACGTGTTAATGTCGTCGTCGATTGCAGTCCGTACACACGCTCGCTGCGTACCTGCCATTCCGCCACCACCCATAACACCACCACCCACGCCGTTCATGCCTTGCATGCTGTGCATGCCTCCGCCACTGTTCAGTCCGCTGCCTTGCATTTGCATGCCGAATGAATCATTCATCTCCGAATTGAGAAGAACGTCCTGTCGTGGGAAACCTCCAGATCGCTCGAGAGAAGCGTGTGTACGTCGCGTGCAGTGCAGTCCGTAGGTAGAAGATCAAGATGCAAACGTCGTGTGGCCGCGGAGATTGTTCCACAAGTTTGAAACTACAGTTGAACAGTTGGAGTGAGAGACAGGGGCGGTGTAGTAATCTGATAAAAACAATGCTGATTTTTTTTCGAGCCAAAATGGTTGAAACGACCCTTTCGAGAAATCCTTGTTGGCGCTAGAGGAAGAGGCTACACCGGTGGGGGGTAGCATAAATTTTTGTGACAAAACATGTCTGTAAATAATATAACTTGGATCAATTTGTTTCTCATCAACGTTTTGCATAAATTTAATTTCAAAGCAAGATGGGACTAAAAAGTTACGTACTCTTCTGCTCCACTCTCAAAGTCACCGCCCGTTGAGTTGAAAACTTATCGATAGCGCCAAGAATTCCTTGCGAAACGCGTTCGCCGAAGCGAGCAAAATGCAGAAGCACCGGCGCCTGTTCTCTACTGAGAACAGAGATTGCAATCTCGTCGCCGGCGCGCCCTCAGTGCAGGGCATGCGCGCCACGAGCGTGCACGCTGTAGTGGGTCTGTGTGCGATGATGAGCCTGACACGCGTCGCTGCTCTGCCAGTGAATTGCCCGGCGCTGATGTACGCAGCGCCAGAATCCGGTCAATACTCTTTCAATGACTGCATCTGTCGAGGCGGCGCGGTGACACGTGACTGGGAAGCAGAAAGGTGCACGCACTACGCGCTGGAGATGGACAAGGGCTGCTCTCAAAATACTTTGACGTGGGTGGAGCTTGGGCCTGCGAGCTCACCCGCTATCTGCATGCATCTGGTCATGGACAATAACGGCTCACAGTGCAAGGATCGAACATTTTTCCTGTGGAAAGACCGTGGAGGAGACGTTTGCTACTGTCCCGGTGGCACTCCCGCGGCTGTGGATCAGTGCGACTATAGCAAATTTCCTCTCTTGCTGATGGGCGCCTCTACATACTCCATACAGACTCCGTCGTCAATCACTGCTGAAGTAGGCGGACACTCGACCAGTTGTTTTGCTTCCAACCTATCTCTTTGCGAGCTGTGTCGAGCAGGCACCTTCACCAACGAGTCAGACGGCATATACAACACGGTCAATTGCACGGAGTGCCCTATGGGCACGTATTCACAAATCGTCGGTGCAAATGCTAGCACTCTCTGTACGCCTTGTGGCGCAGGATCGTATTCGGAAAGCACCGGGCAAGCCAGCGTTGAATCGTGCGTGCAATGTGTTGCTGGCAAGTTCTCTGCACTAGCTGTTGCGAGCAGTCGGAGTCGGTGTATCTCTTGCGCCGCAGGGCTTTATTCGGAAGAAGATGGTGGTAACAGCAGTGAAACTTGCATGCAGGTAAGAGTGCCTCTGTCACTTTCAAAGCTCCAAAAGCACACACCGCCTGCTGGGCACCCCGCTACCCCGCGAGGTGTTATCTGAGATTTCCCCCCGTTCTTCACATTCATTTCCCTCAATTCTCCTGTATTTTGAACATGTGACAATGCGCGACTAAGTCTATCTCCACCCCTATTTTGTTATTCTCCTGCACTCTTCGCTCTCTCCTGCGCGTGTGCAGTGTCCCGCGGGTACTTACAACGCGAAGAGTAGCGCAAACACGACAATGTCGTGCTTGCCTTGTATTGTCGGCAAGTATTCGGAGACGCCCGGGGCCAATTCAAGCTCGTATTGTGCGTGGTGTCCTGTGGGTACCTACAACGAGAAGACCGGCTCCAATTCCAGTCTTGCCTGTCTGCATTGTCCAAACCACACAAGCTCTCCAGAGGGTAGCGCACTACTCGCACACTGCATCTGCAATCTGGGCTATTCGCAGGGGTCCACCGGCCAAGAGTGTAGTGCATGCATCGCGGGGACGTATAAGCCTGTTAACGGAAGTGCGTTGTGCTCGCTGTGTGTCCAGGGTAAGTTCTCGAGCGTGACGGGTGCAATCTCCGAGACCACTTGCGACGACTGCCCATTGAACACATTCTCTAGCGATGGCAGCGGGCAGTTGACCAATTGCACCTGCATCCTGGGACACACGGGTGACGACGGAACAATTTGCAACGGATGCATCGCAGGCACCTGGAAGTCTGTGAACGGAAGTGCGTCGTGCTCACTGTGTACGCCGGGAAAATACTCGAGCGTGACTGCATCGATTTCCGAGGCGACATGTGAGGAATGCCCCGCCCATACGTACTCTGGCGACGGCAGCGGTCTGCTGATTAATTGCACTTGTAACTTTGGATACAGCAGCTCGGACGGCGACGGCATCGAATGTAGCGAATGTATCGTTGGAACCTGGAAGGATGTCAATGGCTCCTCATCGTGCATTTTGTGCGCCTCGGGGAAGTGGAGCAACGAGACTGGTGAGATTTCTGAATCAACATGCACAGATTGCCCGGCGCACACCTACTCTGGCGACGGCAGCGGTCTGCTGATTAATTGCACTTGTAACTTTGGATACAGCAGCCCAGATGGCGACGGCATTGAATGCAGTGCATGCGTGTCAGGGACTTACAAGGACGTCAATGGCTCAAGCGTGTGTTTGCTATGCGCGCGTGGTAGCTACTCAAACAAAGAAGCCGAAATTTCCAAGTCTGCATGTATTGTGTGTCCCAGCCACTCGTACACGCCGCACGAGGGTTCGGCGAGCCTCGCCAACTGCTCCTGTGATCCAGGATTTACAGGGCCAGATGGCGCCCCAGACGAGTGCTCTGCGTGCATTCCCGGCACGTTTAAGGATCTGAATGGGACTGCCAATTGCACAAAATGCGAACCAGGAAAGTACAGTGAAGAATGGGGGGATATCAGCAATATTACGAATGCATCGCAGGTGATCAATGATTTTCAAACGTCAGCCCACGCACACTGTCTAAGGAGGAACCTTTTGGAAGGCCCTGTAGAAGACTGCGACATGCTGCTACTCCCAGTGCTTGGCTGCTCATCATGTCCATACAGCACATTTTCACTCGAGGGTAGCGGAAACCGCACCATGTGTATATGCAACGAGGGGTACACTGCGCCGGATGGTAATCCTTGCGCGGCGTGTGTTAGTGGAAAATACAAACCTGTCAATGGCTCGGCGGTTTGTTCATTATGCCAGCGAGGAACGTACTCAACTGGCATTGCTATGCGCAGCAATGACAAGTGTCTTGACTGCCCTCACGATTCTTTCTCCGTGCTGGGAAGTAGTAACATTACAAGATGCCTGTGCAATGCTGGGTATCACGGCCATGACGGCGGCCCCTGTGCTGCTTGTGAGCCAGGCACCTTCAAGGCAATCAACGGCACACAAGAGTGCACCAGCAAATGCGTCATCAGCACAGTCTGTCCGGCCAATGTTACATGGATGCTTGCCATTAGCGCCTTTGCTCACCGTTTCCTCGACCAGATAGTGTTTATCAAAGACGGTGCCACTCCTGAGTTTGTTGATGTGAATGGCGTTGTACGCTTGGGCTGCACGCTCAAGGTCAACGTGCCAACCGACTGGAGGAGCAGCGGCAATTTCAGTTGCATGGATTATGGAATTTCTGGATTTTGCAAGGATGGGGGCTATGGGACGAATTGGCATCCCTCGTTTGGCTTTTTCGCCGACTATGCAGATACTGTCGGTGTAGATGCTGGGCAGGCTTGCTGTGAGTGCGGTGGAGGCGTCCTCAATTTGCCATCTCCTTACCTCTTGCTTGATCATCTTATATTTGATCAGGGTGCAACCACACCCAGGATCAAAGAAGGGCTGGGTCACGTTAGCATAATTGGTGTCAGCGAGGGTTGCACACACAAGGTCGATACGCCAACTGACTGGAGAAGCAGCGGGAATTTCAACTGCATGGATTATTATGTCACCGGATTCTGCCAAAATGGCACGTATGGCGCCGACTGGCAACCATCTTTCGGCACGTTCGCAGACTACGCAAATGCTGACGGTGTAGATGCTGGGCAGGCTTGCTGCGAGGGCGGTGGAGGTGTGATTGAGCTGCCATCCTCTTACTCCATTGAAATCACAGCTCCAGAGTATATTACAGCTGTCACGTTCAAGAGCATGAGTAACTCGTCGTCTGCGACTCCAGCATTCTCTGGCAGCGATAAAGGCGCAGGTGACGATCGAGGCTCAGAGAATGGCTCAACATCACATTCCTACATGGGCTGTGGAATCTCATTTTGCACCAATCTCAATCGAATCTTTGCATTTGAGGGTTCACAGTACAGCAACAGCTCATTAT
>Ga0105055_10011052_pt1 | contig 11196 bp, 8 predicted proteins | sample BON03_FD_78090 | JGI IMG/M metagenome (GOLD analysis project Ga0105055, IMG submission 78090) | Freshwater microbial communities from Lake Bonney liftoff mats and glacier meltwater in Antarctica - BON-03 | ecosystem: Environmental > Aquatic > Freshwater > Ice > Glacier meltwater | place: Lake... | reverse complement strand
GTGTTCGCAGATGGACGCACCACCACACTCTTTACACTTGGATCTCACGCGGTTGTGTTCGCAGATGGACGCACCACCACACTCTTTACACCTGGATCGTTCGCGGTTGTGTTCGCAGATGGACGCACCACCACACTCTTTACACCCGGATCTCACGCGGTTGTGTTCGCAGATGGACGCACCACCACACTCTTTACACTTGGATCTCACGCGGTTGTGTTCGCAGATGGACGCACCACCACACTCTTTACAGGTGGATCTTATGCGGTTGTGTTCGCATTTCACCCGAACCCGTGTAGGCTTTTTCGTCTGTACATCAACTTCACCTTCACGTTTCACACTGTGAGATCGTTTCGACATGTTGTAGACAAAAAGAATAAACAGTAAACTAAATAATTATATGTTATATTAAAGGGTATTTAATGCACATGGAACGAAGATCTATTTGAACCGTAGTGAACGGGTTTATTTAAAAGAGAGGGGTGGCACCAACACCCCCATTGGCGCCACGCCAACCCATGCGACCACGGCGGTACATTTTCATAGGGTTCCAGTTGAAGGCAGTAAATCCAGCAATAATAAAGACAAGCGCACCCAGTAAAAGGAATGAAGAGCCCAGTGCGTAACCGACTAATAGATTCTTTGCCTCTTTTTTATGTTCCTGCTTCTCCTTGTCAGTGCTACCCCTGGGGTTTTTACTGTAAGTGGAGGTCACTGAGGCTTGAGAGGCGGTCACCGCCCCAAGCCCAGCGAGAAACATTCCCATCGAAAGATTTATGACACCAACACCATGAACGATTTTAACAACCATGTTTGTAGTGCGAGGTTGTTTTACCAACATGACAATATATTATTTCTTGTTGGACCAGCTGGACACACGGGCCTTTGAGGCCGAACCAACACCGGCACCAAACAGGATGAGAGCACCAAGCAGCAAGAAGGCACCACCCAGTGCATTACCAATAAGTAAATCGTTTGCCTCACTCTTGAGATCCTTGTCAGCCGCATGTTTCTTCATATTTGCGGCAGCCACTGCCTTGGAGACAGCCACCGATCCCAATCCGGCAAGCAGACATGCTATTCCAAAGGCCAACGGGGAAATGTGGTTTAAGAAAGAACCAAGCATATTCTGTGACGTGTTTACTTTGGGTAGACAAAAAAAGTTTAGTGGTGAATGTGATCAACGTCACAAATTGAATGTGTGGCCATAAGAGGTAAAAGTAAAGTGCCACAATACAAAATACACTAATCTGGTGTTCACCGTCCGTTTTTAGTCCATACCCAGGCACACACCCAGGCACACACACAGGGAGTTAAAAACCATTCAATTTCAGAATAACAATTGTATACCGGACCGTAGTGAGTTAGAAAGCTCATCAGCTTTGTCCAGTGGACACAACACGGTCCAGTAGAGTCAATTTATTGTTTAATATATATTCCAGCTCGTTTGATGTGGATAATCTTTGTGGCGTTACACAACGTCATCATACGGTTTTGTGATACTATGGACATAATGTTAAGAAGTTCTGTGGTGTGGTTGGTTACTCTTATGATGTCCTTATTTTGGATAAACGTGGGAAGCTGTGCTAGATGAAATCCTTCCAACTCAAGAGCCATGCACACCAAGAGGTGGTGCAGCTTGCAGTTGATACTGGGCCGAAGTTTTCGGCTAGTATAAATGTGTTGGCATTTTTTGGCCATGTTGGTGCTTACAACGTGAAGAAATCTGGTCATCTTGGTCATCTTGTTTTTTTGATGCGAAGTTTTGTTAAAACGTTGAATTATGAGTGGTTCTCAGATGTCAACAATGAGAATTTTCCTGGAATGTTTTATGTTACCCATTGTACATTGCATGGAGAGCACTTCCTGGAGCATGACACCTAATGTATATGGCCGCAAAATCCTTTTTCGAAGTCGCCCGGATAGACTCCTTTTTTTTGCATGCACCGATCGGTATTAAACATTGTACTTGACATGTCGGACCACGCGGCATTTCTCGATGGGTGCGCTCATTGTTGAGAAAAAAGAAAAATGAAAATTATTGGATTTCCCCGAGTGTTTGCGAACGTTCCGGGAAAGTTCCACCGGAACGTTCTAAGACCATGGCGTGTGGTGGTCCCTCCCTTCGAAAGTAAGAAAATCAAGTTTATTTTAAGCAAGCAAACAAGATCTATTCTACTTAGTAGTTTGACGTTGCACCTGACAGGGGTTAGAGGCCTAAAAAATGCACGACACCCCCGCCGCAATTCCCTGGTCATACTCGGCGTTGCTGCAGATGGCGGGCTTTCCCGCCACGGTGTCGTAGTACATGTACACAATCTCCATGGAGCCTCTCTCGCGGGGAACAAAGGTACGGATGAGGGTGGCGAGCGCGGCCGCCCGCTCTACACACGGCTTGCGCACCAGCTCGCCGTCCACACAGTACGCGTCGGGGTTGAAGCGCACCCACAGAAGGGTCGCCTCCGTGCCGGCAAGACGGATTGCAAGGCCCGTATCGTTCATACGCCGCACATCGCACGCAATACCGTAATTTTTGTCGCATTTGTGTTGGGTCTCGTCAACTTCCAACAACACCCGCAGGTCGCGCCCGGGGTACTCCAACACCGCATCGATTTTTGAACATGATTTGTTGGTGTCGAAACACTTGTACGAGATTTCGATCTCCCGCTCGAGACAAAACCCCGCCTCGGTCAGGTAGTTACACACACGCGTCTCCTTCTTCTTCATGATTCGTTGGTAGTGGTCGGCGTGCATTGCTTTCACATGACTCGATATGTTACCAGTTTGGGTCGACGCGTATTCACACTTGGGACACTTGTACGGCTTCTTGCCGGTATGTATGCGCATGTGCACCACGAGACTTCCAGACTCTGAGCATGTGTGGTCGCATCCATCAAAGTCGCATTTGTACGGTTTTTCCCCGGTGTGCGTGCGCGCGTGCCTCACGAGAGTTCCAGATTCTGCGAATGTGTGGTCGCATCCATCATAGTCGCATTTGTACGGCCTCGCCCCGGTGTGCGTGCGCGCGTGTTTCACGAGACTTCCAGACTCTGAGCATGTGTGGTCGCATCCATCGAATTCGCATTTGTACGGCCTCTCCCCGGTGTGCGTGCGCGCGTGACTCACGAGATTTCCGGACGTTGAGAATGCAGAATCACACTCGGGGCATTTGTACGGATTCTCGCCGGTATGTATGCGCATGTGCGTCACGAGATCACCGGACTGTGAGCATGTGTGGTCACACCCGTCGAAGTTGCATTTGTACGGCCTCTCCCCGGTGTGCGTGCGCGTGTGTCTCTTTAGTTTAGACTTACACGCGAACGCTTTCCCACACTTAGGAAAGTCACAGTAGTGTCGAGGTGGCATGATTAATTTATTATGAGGATATAAAATGTGTATGTCCGGTGCCGCGCACGACATTCATAGTCATTCGTACCGCGGCACATCCTTCCCTATCTTCGCCAAATTGTTGATCAATAGCCCCTATGTCACCGTTTCAGAGGAAATGCAGTTCATCACGCTCGCCTCCTCGACCGCTTCACCACCCTCAATATTGAGTTTCAGAACCCGGACGGTTCTCTTGTTGACTTCAATGGTCAACCGCACAATTACACGTTGCTTTTTACGCTGAAGGGCGACCGCGCGACTTTGGCGTGCATGTAATAAAACATCTTTTTTAATTTTGGGGTTGAGTTCTCAGGTTATAACTGCAAACCAGCCGACCACGCGCACCGCCACACGCGCCCCGGAGTAGGACCTCCTGATCACCATCTCACATGTACGTAATGGATGGTGGTCTTGCTGCTGATCATTTTACCTTTTAACATGGAAGGATATGTCACCACCACCATTACGTCACCACATGAACCCATACCACCACATGTACTTTGGTTCTGCCCAGGCCTGTGCCCAGCGGAGTTGCTGAGTGGCTGATGGTCTGGACCACCACCAGCTGCGCATATTCATGACTTGCTAGTAATGTACCGTACCACCACCAGCTGCTTGTAATTAACATCATATCGCCTGACCTCAAACAACACCACATGTACTTTGGTCCTACCCAGGCCTGTGCCCAGGGGAGTTGCTGAGTGGCTGCGTTCTCCCCTGGGTGGGACCAAATTTTATTTCAAATATTTCTTTCGTCCCACCAGGTCACGTGTGGCAGGCAGCACGAGGTAATACGAGCGATACGAGTAATACGAGTAATACGATTGGTGGCAATAATATTGATATCTTTAACCCATTCTATTGCCCAATGAAGCGGTTGAACAGTTGGCTTTCCAGGGTCGCATCGGCGATGAACCAGTGAACGTTGACCTCCTTTTCCTGTCCCATACGATGCACCCTGCCTAGGGCTTGCACGTAAGTAGCTTGGCGCTCTGCAGCGGAGTGTGACACCAACGCGTGGGCAAACATGACGTGATTAGCTTCAGTCAACGTCAACCCCGACGCCCCGTTCTCGAGTGACACCATCAACACATCAATGTCACCGGAACGCAGGCGGTTGAGAGCCGCTGCGCGTGTGTTACTGTTGCCGTCCATGCTGGCTATACGAATCCCGGCTGTCATGAAAACTGCCTTCATGCTGCGCATCAACCGGCTCCACTGTACGAACAGCACCGTCTTCTCGCCCTGGGCCACCACTTGCTGGATCGTGTGGATGATCTTACCCATTTTGGTTCCGTACCCGGGGTTTTGCTCCTCCACACCCAACACTTCTTCGTGTAGAGTAATCACGCCTTCTCCCTCCTTCTCCTTTTCCGTCGTGTTGAGTTCCAGCACATCACCCAGTGTCAGCTTGCGTTTGCACATGGCACACTTGTGTTGAGCCTCCACCATACGCTGCGCGCACCCCCTGCAGAACCAGTGCCCACACCGGGTGATGACAGTTGTAGGCTCCGTTAGGCAAATGGGACAGTCTTCGAGTGTGGCACCACCTTCTTTTTTTTCTTCATGGGCACCACCTTCTTTTTTCTCCTCTTCTCCCAACAGTTGGCGCTCAAAGAAAGTGTACTCTCTGCACGCGCTCGTGAGCTGCTGTTGGAGCACACTAATTTTATCTGTCAGGCTGGTTTGTGTGGTGCGCAGTTGTGCGACGGTGCGCACGCGGTTGGGTGCACCTGGGTTGTGCTGCAGATCCGCCTCCACCACAGTCAGCGCCGCCACAGTTGTGGCCACTTCCTGCTGCATGTCGATAAGACGCTTTTTCATCTTGTTGATGTCGCTCTGTCTCCCGTGTTGGACTAAGTTTTGGATTTCCGCCAAGCTCAGCATCCGAATTTCAACACCAGCATCCGTCTCTCTAGAAAACTGTGGATCTAGCACAGAGTAGTGGGTGGCAATCTGGACAATTTGCTCCGGTTGCTGCGCGGCGTACGAGTTTAGGAGCGCCCGCTCCTCAGGTGTGAGGTTCACCATGTGTTCGTGGACGTGGAGCGGCGTTAGTGGCACCGTGATCTCATTTCGATGGTACGACTGGCGTAGGGTGTTGTCCAACAGGGCTGGTGTAATCCTCGTGGTACCATAGATTAGCTCTATGTACATTTGTTGACAGTATTCAGATAGTATAGTGGGAGTACCTGTAAATCCCCACCTTACGTTAGCACACAGTTGCTTTATGGTCCAGTCCCACACTCTGCATTGCGCCGTACTCGTCACCAGCACCTCATGCACTTCATCATAAATGATGCGCCGCCACCAGATCAGCTGGAGAATTGGCGATGATACACAGGAGGTTGTCTCCTTAGCCAGCAGATCACGGGCTATGCGCGGGAATTCGCCGGACATGACGTGATTCCGGCCCAGTATCTCAGTCAGTACCGTCTTGTAGTAGCCTCCACATAGGAAGGACATTGTCGTGACGATACAGTCAGCCGACAGAATGTCAGAGTACGTCATCTGCGTATGCTCCCGCTTGTTGGTGAGCTTGAGTACGGTGCAGCCCGGGTGGAATTTGGCGAACTCACGGAACCACTGGTGGGGTAGGTTTACTGGCACAATGATCAGAGTTGCCCGAGACCGCAGGGTGGTCATCATCTGTGGTCGATACATGCGCCCCGCCTCAACATCGGACCATGGCTCCTCACTGGCACCACACGCCACCAAGGCAATGGCAAGCGCGGTCTTTCCACTGCCGGTGGCGTTGGCGAGGATTCCACCACGTGCGGTTAAAAGGGGGTTTTCACAACAGTCATCACGCATAACCATGGCCGTCCCAGCAGTGAGGCAGTACCCGCTGCTGCCCAGTGACAGTTTGGTACCGTCAGCCACCTTCACATCACGTCTACGGATCTTGTCCTCGTAGGCCAGCATCCACTGGAGAGAAGCCAGCTGTGCTGGAAACAGCGCGACTTTCCAGTTGTAGGGAAGTGGGGGTGTGAAGTGGCCGGTTGGAACGGAAGAGTAAACGCTGTACTCAGTATTGGCCGGAGTTATACTACGGTAGCGCATGTGCATGTGCTGCCTGTTCATGGTGTTGTAGAATTCGCGCAATAGGAAGTCCTCCCCAGGGATCGCCCACCCTGCTACCATAAGCTCTGTCAGCCGCTGTGGGTTGACGAACAGGTCAAACTCTGTGGGATAGTGCTGCGTGTCAATGGCTGCCGTGCTTGTCGTGACACGCATGCGGAAGGGGCCGTCGCGACGGGTGTACATCGTGCATGGGGTCATTATGTTCGCTGCCAGCTTGGCCACGCCCGTCTCCACATTCACTAAGTGCATCTGGTCGTTGACGCTCTCCACCCACCAGTCCTCGGTGTCTGGTCCGGTAATGACAACGGGTCCGTGGATGTTATAGCGCGACAGGGGCATAACATACTCGTACGTGTCAGTCTCGTACTCCACTCGACGGCGTTTGATTCGTCCTTGAGTTTCCATCATTACCTCAGGCCTTGGTTTTGTTTCAGACTGGATGAATAATTTTGTGCAGCTTGGGTTGACCGCGCTATGTGTGCTATGTTTTCAACACTTTTTTTCTTCCCCGGAATTGTAAAACAAGACGTGGCAGTTCCACAAATGTTTAACTTTATTGGGCACGAATTGAGAGATATTGAGATTATGCGCCGTATGGACGACGTAGATGGTGACATCGCACTTCTAACACAGGAGAGAGATTCCAGGCGTCGTATGCGAGTTTATGGTAGAATCACGCTTGCCAGCCAGCGCCTTCGGTTTGTGCTACAGGCGTACGACCGGCTTTCCGAAATTGGCTACAAAAAGTGTTTGGAGATGGCGGTGGTGCTCGCTGACGAGGCAATTGAACGAAATGTAGATGTAATACTTAGCATGGCCTCGAAAGATTTGGAATCCCAGGTGTCTGTAACAGCTGCCACTGACCACATAACTTCTAGTGGTGGAGAATCCGGATATTGTGTGGTGTCTTAACCCCATATCCTGAAGGTAATGCTGGCCACTGATGTGTTAATCCACACGTTAGACTTTTTGGTGCCACCCGTCACCAACACTAGTGACCTTGACACTACAAAGGCTTGGCGGGCCGCCCAACTCTGCTTGGTCTGCAAAGAGTGGAGACGCGTCCTGTTACACTTGCCTGGTGCGTGGGACGTCTTCTCCACGTGTTGGGTTGTTCGTGCACACCCCACGCTTACTATTTCTACCGCAATACGGGAGGGGAATTTTGTGACACCAGGACCCATACTATATAGATCCAGAGTAGTCGACGCGTCCCGTGAGTTTGTGGAGGCGGGCGTGACATTGCACCACTACCCACAATTTGTCCGGGCGCTGCATTGTCCGGAAAACACCAATATGCCCCTTATGGTGCTGCAAGGACTGGGAGAAGCCTTTCCGGGAGTGGTGCACCTGTCCATACCCAAGCAACCCTTTAACAGCCTAGGATTGCCGTTGCAGTCTGTGGAGTGTCAATGCATATCAGCTATGGTTGTACATATTATGCGGCCCTACACAACTGATAGAAACAACAACTGGGTCTCCGCGACCAGTTTAAAGTGGCTGTCACTGCATGGTAAGATGCTTGCGGGGGAACTGGTACATATAATGGAGCTTCCATCACTAGAGACAGTCGTTATAGATAATCAAATAGAAGCCGTAATTGTTATGCGACCATTGTGTGAGAGGGGGGTGCGACTGTTGCTTCGAATTTAAGTTCGACCCATCAACCAGGTGCAATAAAATATTTTCCTACCATAGTATTAAAACCAATAGCCACCACCCAGTCATGAGTATGGAAAAAAATGAATGGATGGTATACCAGGCAGGTGGCCTCAAAGATATGGTACGCGAGTGGGAGCAAAAATCGACGAAGAAAATATTCAAAAGGGGTGGTCCCCAGTGGGTCTCAGGGCCAATGGTTACTTACCAGTCGATTCAACAGTACAGGGAAAACCGTGACAAGTGGTGGTCGAATTTTGAGAACCTGTACACGAAGTGGTTGGCTGCTACCAAAACCAGTGATGCGAAAGACGTAACCGCAGATGTAGCCGCGGCCGCAGCTAAGACCGCGAATACCTACGAGCCGTGGGTGGATGCCAACATAATGACCATAAAAACGTTGCCATTTGATGCGGGGCTAAATGCAGAAAATCAGAAATTACTTGACATTATGTCATCAGAAGTCAATAGGCAAGAACTTGCAGAGCGTGACAAAGAATGGAGGCAACTCCAGAATGGTAAGCTCCAGTATTTAGCAGATAGAATGCGTAAATGGGTGCAACGTTCGGAGCGTGTTAATAACGTGTGGGTCTCGGGGCCCATGGTGACCTATGAGTCGATTCATAAGTACATGAACAACCCTGAGCAGTGGTTGTTAGATTTCGAGTCCAAGTTAAAACAGTGGGATGGTTTTAGACGATTAGGTGACTCAGCACACGTGGAAACACGCGCGTTCCAATTGTTGTTGGAGGCAGACGCTACGGCCATCGACACGGCGCCACCCGGTGGTTCCGCGATACATCGTAAAGTAGTTGATCGCTACAGAGCTCTAACTGCCGCATCAAATGTAAACTACAAAAAGGAACGGAAGGGGGCGGCAGAGTCTGTCAATAGGCAAGAACATGCAGATGAGGTGAATTATGATGCAGTGGGTAAAAAAGAATGGACGCAACTCCACAACGGTGAGCTCAATGATTTACCAGGTAGAATACGTAGATGGGAGCAACTTTCGGAGAGGGCTAATAAGCGGTGGGTCTCGGGGCCCATGGTGACCTATGAGTCGATTCAGGAGTACAAGACCAGACCTGAGCAGTGGTTGTCAGATTTCGAGTCCAATTACAAAGAGTATGATGTTGTTAGCCGATTAGGTGACGCGTCAGCACACGCGTCAGCAGACGCGTACCTATTGTTGTTGGATGCAGACCTTATGGCCATCAAAACGGTGCCACCCGGTTCCGACAGATATCGTGACGTATTTTTGAAGCAGATCATTGCTTTAATTTCCGCATCAGATGCGAACTACAAAAAGGAACTGAAGGAGGCGGCAGAGTCTGTCAATATCCAGAAGGAAGCGGCAGCTGCAGCGGCAGCGGCGAATGTTAGAAATGAGGCGTCTGCTAATATCAGTACGGCAACTCGGGGAAAAACGGGTAAAAAACTCACGCATGCCGTGAGCGAGCTCCTGGCGAGTGCTGCAGGGAAAAGAGAAAAGGCTCAGACTGTGCTTGAGTCGGCAAAAGTCAAATATGAAGCAGCTTTGCAAGCCAACCAGAATAATCGTAGGAAAAATGACACAGTGGATCTCGATAAAGCCCATAAAAATTGGGTGGATGCAACGAAGGATGCGCATGATGCAAAGGCGGCTGAGGTTGCCCTTGAACAAGGGTTGGTTGAGAGTGGTGTGACCCATGTGCCAGTGGACGGCATTCAGTGGCATTCGAGCCGTAATATTGAGGTCAGTAATGATGGGAAAACGCTTACTCTGAAACTTGGATCTGGGGACAAAACGGCGAAAGAGTACACAACCATACACACGGTTCACGCGTTGCCTGTATTTTCAGTCACGATCAAGGACCTTCCTCAAGTAGAAGTGGCTGAAGGAAAAAGGTCTCTCTTATCTATGGGATTGAAGTCCACCGTACGTCCCCACTCTGTGATGAGGGTTGGTGTAAAGGAGTTTGGGCGTGATAAGAAGGGATCGGTCTACTTGGAGAGCAACGGTGACGTGGTAGTGAACGGGAATTCACAGAAGTGGACACGTGCGTGGGTGACTGGTGACGTGGTAGGGTTTAAAGTGGCGGGAGACGGTCGCGTTGTAATGTTCCTCAACAGCTTCCAGGTAAACGCCCCGAAGGACACAAAGATGTCTAACAATGATGTCTATGCAGTCGTTAAGTTCAACAAAGCTTATGGTGACTCTCAGGTGGAGGTGCATCCAAGCATCACAAAGGGTGTCGATGGTGCGGTGTACCTGTCGGGCACAGGGACTCTCTACGGATACAGGTACGACACTCCGTGTGAGAGTGGCTGTTTCTTAGATTCGAACAACGAGGTGGGCACGACTGCAACGCGAAAACCATTTGTACACGCCACCATGCCATTGTGCCACACACCGGTTCATGGACTTAGGAGTACTGAGTGGGACTACTGTGGAGATAATGAACCTGATCCACAGACCCGCATCGAGAAGGTGAAGCGGTTCTATAACCCATGGGTCAGTCGCCAAGCAAGCCAGGCAATTGGAACGGCGCTCGCGTTGGGGTTGACCACCATGGCTGTGGAAATGGTGGCACCGGGGACGGTGAGTGATGCTGCGACGTTAATGGCCAAACAGCTTACCGAGTATGGAAGCATGATTCCTCAAGGGCTACACAGTTCGTGGACAAGCCTCGTAGATGTTATCAAAGAAAATTTGGTAAGTGGTGGAAGCTCCGAGACAGTAAAGCAGACTATGACCGCTGCCTTCGATAACGTTACTTCTACTGTCCCGGTGGATTTCGTGCCGATGTGGGTAGAGATCGTGAACGGAACTGCAGCCCATTTGGGAAACTTTGGGAATATGACTATGAGTATGATCCCAGAAAACCTGACGGCAGTAGCGACGGTAGCGGCGGCGCTTGCCGCGGCGGGGGAAACCACCGGTTACCAAACTTCCTACGCCCCAGACATGCAGAAATTCCATAACAATAGCTATGCCGCGGTGGGGGAAAACACCGGTTACCAAACTTCCTACGCCCAAACCATGCAGGATTACCCCTTTAACATTGTCAAACAATCCACATGGGC
>Ga0105055_10011051_pt1 | contig 11198 bp, 14 predicted proteins | sample BON03_FD_78090 | JGI IMG/M metagenome (GOLD analysis project Ga0105055, IMG submission 78090) | Freshwater microbial communities from Lake Bonney liftoff mats and glacier meltwater in Antarctica - BON-03 | ecosystem: Environmental > Aquatic > Freshwater > Ice > Glacier meltwater | place: Lake... | reverse complement strand
TTGAGATATCGTCGATGAAACCTATGTTATTAAACTGATAGCCGTGGTCGGCGTCTTGACTGCTGTCATCCTGGTCCTTGCCAATCTGCAAACCATGACTGATCCCCTGATTCTGCCCAGTCGTCATGAGCATCCGCAACAGAGCGTTGATAAAGATGTTCAACAGTTGCGGGGATGTGATGCTTCCTTGCGCTACACCTATATCAAACGTGATTGTTGCACTTTCTGCGTCGTTTGGAGCTAGACGGACTGTTGCGCTGTCGTAATATGCTTCAGTAAGTCAATGTCTGGTATATGAAACATGTTCATCACGTGCCAGAGAGCTGCTTGTAATTCTCTCTCTCTACTCCCTCCCTCCCGGGAGTCCCCCCTTCCCTCTCTCTGTCGTTTTCACTCTTTTTCTCCCGCTAACTCTTTCACACTCTTTGCACCCTCACACGCACACACAATGGCTCAACCGAAATACAATTGACAGCAACACTTTCAATTGCGATGAATTCCACACTCAAACAGAAATAGTTCCAATTGATTATTGCATCAAATTTCTGTGTGCAACGTCATACACACAAACACACATTCACAGACACTCAAACACTCACTGGCAACCCTTGCTCTCTGTCACAGACAAACTCTGTCTTCATCTATGACACACACACTCTTTCTCTCTCTCTCTCATTCACACACTCTTTCACACACACACTCTCTCATACACATGCACCCACCCACACGCACGCAAGCGCAGATTCACACCCTCTCACACACCCTGTCTCTCTCTCAAATACATCGACCGTAAGCATTTGTACATCGTGGACACATGATGACAAAATCTCCATTTTGTGCAAAATGTTATAGAAAACACCCATATGACCCACGGGTGCTGGACAGCGTCGCTTGCTTATGATTTGTCAACCCTTACGGGGCTCCAATTTCAAAATCAGTCTATTACGACTCGTATGCTAATCTTGCGACCAGTATACTGAATGCACGCATTACAATATATGTTTTATAAGAGAGAGATAGCAATGCTGCGAGCGAGAAACAACAACCCAGGCACAGATATAAGCAATATAATGACGCCGCAGAAATGTAGATTCGAATGGTCTTCCTCTCCGTTTGAGACGATTGTGGCGGACATACGATGTTCCGTGATGTGGACATTCTGGTTTTCGCCATTTTCAATGGTGTCTGGCATTGGTTTGGCGAAAATGACGTCGGCAATGACAGTGCGCATTCCGGGCATGCCCATGTCTACTTTTTTAGATGTGTCAAAAGGAAGCATTGATTTTATTCAAGTGGGTTTTTAGCTGCCCCATCTGGGGCCTTTTAGGGTCTCGCGCCGGTTACAACTCCCACTGCCCCAGGCTAATCCCTGGATCTGTTTCCGTCTACGATACGCCCGGTGATGCAGGCTTCAAAATCGTCCAGAATGGCAAATAGAAACTGAACATCACATTCTTGCAGAATATTTGTTTCGAGGATGCAATTGGTGTAATAGGCTTGTGGGGCCAGACCCACCTGGAAGCGCCCGGAAGTTGATAATGTAAACAAGCTCGTTTAGAATGTCGCGAATGGACAGATGTCCTTCAATCACACTCGGCACCGGTAGCATGCCCGGGTACAAGTGTTCAAGAATCCACGGATAAGTGCAGATCTCGAGATAAAGCATGAGGTGCGACGAGGCTATGCACACCAGATGCAGTATACGGCTGGACAATCGGGGGGATGTTGTGAGCCATATTCTGATGCAGGAAAAGTCGCTCCGTTTTTCGACCAGAAGAGCCGTCTCGCTGTATGTGGGGTGGATGTAGTGGTTCACGAAAATATGCATAAACTTGGAATGTATGAGCATTTCGTGCAAAACGTCTTTGCGGTGCAGGGTGGCGTCGTGTATGCGCTTGTCTGCACCATTGTTGTCGATGTACTTGTCGCGATCCAGGGCGAACCTCAGCATGAAATTATACAACACCACGTTAAAAAATTGATGTGCTGGCACCAGCAGCACCGAGCGCGAGTTGGGAGCCATGTCTGAAATACTGTGCTCAAGTGCTTCGAGCTGTGTTTTTAGTGATAGCGTGGCGTCTTTTGGTCCTGCCGTGTCATCCTGGCTCTCCGTTTGAAGTGTTGTGCATCCTTCTTTGTTTGCGAGAAGACACCAAACACACACACACACACGCACAAGTGAATAGACTGATTTTGAAAGTCTTATTGACAAGCACGCAAACAAAAACACACACACCTGTGTAATTTTGGTAGCTACCAGCACCGAATGAGATGTATACGTGCTTGGACCCGCTTGCCGCAACGCACTCGAAGACCATGTAGGGTCCCACCCATAAGATGTGCTTGTATCGCTGTGACATCATCTTCTTGTTCATGACATGCATCTGTGTTTTATTGCCATAGTTGTTTGCGAATGCATCCACTGCTCTTTGCCCTGGACGTTGAGCACTAGGATCAGTGTGACGCATTCGACAACTGAGAAGAAGAAATTGCGCCCGCGCTCGTGACCCATCACGCAAAACGTGTGATTCTGGTCAATGCCATGTTCGTCTTCGTAGATACGGCGCGCCATGTACGGTGTGTTTTGCAACATCGAGGTGCTACACAAAACGTCTGCCGTCGCTTTCGGATAGGCGCCCTGCTCGTCGTTGAACTCTTCTCGCGACGTCTGTTCCTCTCTAATCTTATGCTGCACAAAGCTACGGGAGGAGCGACCCCACACGCGCACGGGGCGTCCCCCGTAAAGATATGCGAGTGTTAGGCGAGTATGCAGGCCGGAGATATACGAACACGTCAAGATATGCCCCTCTCCTCAACAGCGCGTCCTTATACTTCCCAGCAGTCTGTTTGATCTGCAGGAAAGACTGCACGGCATCCTCGCAGTCAAACCCCTCGAATAGTGTATCCTCGAGAGTAAGCGGCAATGCACTACGACCACTGTTCCACCTGTGCATTTTTGACAACAAAATTGCATTGTGAGGTGTATGCGGCGTGGGGGTGCGACAAGTACGCGCGCACCATAACGTACCGTTTGCGAATGTCCTCACCAACAACGTCGAGTTGATAACCACGATGGCCCAACATGCCAATGTGTATGCAATAGCACAGGATGGCGAATTTTTTTTTGATAAGATCCTGACTTGACACACGGGAGGCATGGCCAAATATTTTGACGGCTGCCAGCATCACATTCTGAACAATCGACATATTCATGTCGTGTTCTGTCATGAGCTCTTGCGAACGTCCAATGGAGACCAGCGTCTTGTAAAGCATGAAATACGTCTTGGTATTTGGGCGTAAAATCATGTATTGGTTTCATTCGAGCTGTGGACGACGTTCTCTGCAGTTTTCAATATTGGTAAAGGGGACCAACAATTTCTTGCCCAACATCATCAAAACCCGATCGCGAAATACCTTGCGCAGGTGCGTCACTCGCGCATCACAGCCGCGCGTGTCCGGGAGCACTTTGGACTGGATGAAACAAGCCTCCTGCTTGTTCATCGGTTCTTCCCAAAGACAACCATTGAACGGCAACATTGCCAAAAGCACGCCGTTTTTGCAGATGATGGGCACCATTGCCGCAAAGTTATTAGTGAAGTCCGGAGCGTTGTCAATGCTGAAGGTGAGCTGCATGAAGGCGATTTCGTGATGCACTGCTTCGACCTCTTCTTCAACAATGTTTTTGTCCCTGTCATCGCCGTACGGGGCGAGCGCGTGGGGGGCGCTCAGGCCGTCCGTTTTTGGATCAACGCATGTGCTGTACAGTGAAAGTACACTGTGTAGACAATGTCTGAACTTCGTCGCATACTCTGTGAGGTGGGCATTCCCTGTAGAATTGTCGTGCAACACTCCAATGATGTCTTTGAGTTTTGCCACCACACTGTCTTCACTTGCCCCACCATGTGCAGAAAAGTGTATGTCGTGTTTGCACAGCGACAGAACGTTGTCATGCACAGAGACAGGGATGCTCTGTCCAGTGCTCAGATAGAACGCGAAAAAACGAAATTGGCTTTTCTTGTTGTTCGCAAGTGCATCGGGGTGGTAGGAGCATATTTCGAGATTTGCGTAATCCTTTCGCATCGCCATCGTCATCGTACTGCCAATTGGTGTCTTTTCTTATATACTTGCGAGGCAGGGCAGCCAAAGCAATGGTATACGCGTGGGGGTCAAGATTACCAATGGACATAAATAGTTGTGTGGGTACATGTAGTCCATTGTTTTTACACAGAACCACTGCGCGCGTGCGGCTTGTAATGAGCACGTTTTCACCCACCACTGGTGCAATGCAGCAAGACAACCAGGATGGCGATGAGCATGACGGCATTGAGGAGCACGATAATAATGTACAGATGTCTAAGCGCCTGAAAATCACAGAGGACGCACCATGTTTGGTCGACGTTTACACGCAAAAAAATACACAACACGCGACGCTGGTATCTCTCTCAAATTGCAAAGACACTGCCCAGTCTATTGCACTGATGGTCGTCGACTATGCGTTTGTACAAGCGCTGGCTATGGGCCTTTACGAAACGCTTGGACCTGGCTTTTCAGAATCGGTCTACCAAAAGGCATTGTCGTATGATCTCTGTGAACATCACATTCTGCACGAAATGGAGCGTGTGATCCCTGTCATGTACAAGCAGCTGCAGATTGGTGTGCTGCGCACGGACATTGTAGTGGACAACCACATGGTTGTTGAACTCAAAAGAGTGCTGAAAATCACCCGGGCTCATCTGCAGCAGGCTGAAAGGTATGCAAGGTTGCTGAATCTTTCAAAAATCATTGTAATCAATGTTCCATGCCCGTCACCGCCACTGTAGAAGTGAGCATATTTCTTTAGGATGGTGTGTGGGGGAAGGTGCCACAGGACGCAAAATAAAGACTTTGTGGGGGCATTTTTTCGCGTGCTCATACAAATAAATCATTTCAAGTGTTGGTAAATTTATGCTTGTTCATTGGTACTGGGGGTAAAGTTAAGACATCTTTTGCTCCTATATACACATGGCCTGAAACACGTATTCGAAGCCGGCTGCTGAAAATTCGTTGTTCTCAGCCCAGAATTCCATGTTGGCCTCGAGGTTGTGTGGGATGTTACACAAAAGGGTGGGTTCCTTGTTACTAGTTTCCAGGTGGCGATTGAATGTCTCGACGATATGTTGGTAGAATTTGAGGCGCATGGGCATTTCCAGGTACACAATGACGTACATTTGTGCCAAAAAGGAGAGCGTCATGAAGGTTTTATGAACCTGCCCAAAAATGACACTGAAACACTCGTCGACAAAGCGATTAATGAGCAGCACTAATGTGGTGTTGGCCATGTCGATGTTGTTGCTGATTTCTGAAGAAGACACATTGTGGTGGAGATGATGCCCTGGATGCGTGTGTGTTTCACGGTGTAGGAGTCTGCGTCTTGCGTAACAATGTTGCCAAACAAGGACGTAATGAATGCGAATTTCCGGGATATATACGCCGGCCTTACGCTCATTATGAGCAGAGTCACCTTCTGTTCAGTCGACGACTTGGATGCCCATGCCACTGCATGGATGGGCATATCTGGGAGCACGTATTTTCTTTCGGGCGAAGCGGTTGTCTGGTGCTCGTGCTTCGCACTTTGAAACACTTTTCGCAGCGAGACTCTGCATTGTCGAGGTCACTGACTGCTCGACATAAGAGACGTGGCTACCTGGCGGTCTTGAAAGTAATTCTCAACTTTTGTGCACAGCAAGGCATAGTGTGGAATGCTCATACTCTGCAAGACCAAACACAGATCAAACATGATGTTGTCCGCAGTGATGTTTGTCCCAATGTGTCCTAGAATGTGGAAGAGCATCTCAGCGTGGTTTGCAATCTGTGCATCCTGCAACAGAATTGTCACCACATTCGCCCGGTGTATTTCACAGTTGTAGATGGCCAAGAATAGTCGAATAGTCAAGTTGGCAATGTTGCCCTGTGCTACGTTAATTTGCTGTACTTGACGCAAGCGCACGCACACACACACACACACACAATATTCACGTCACAGCTGCGTTATATGGAAGCATGTGTATTTGTGACGCATACACGCGCACATGCATGCATATGTACACAAACACATACTAACACATACAAACGCACACACAAAATCAAAGTCACTGCACCGCACAATTTCACCGGTGCTGTAATGTAAACATTTGCAAGGACATGTTTGTACCTGTAACGTGGCGTATATGATAAAGACGGGACTGCTATTCCGCTTGTTTTCTTGGTATCTTTCGCGCATCTCGGCCACTATCAGCATAAACGTCTCGACATGCAGCATGTTGATGAGTTCCACCCATTCACTAATATGTATCGTGGTCAAGTTATGCACAAGTCCGGTCTGTGTGTGGGTTGTACAAAAAGTCACAAAAAAGAGATGGCTGCTGTGCGACACAATGCGCCCTGTCTTTCTTTCGCATTGACTGTCAATGTTGAATTCAGTTATGCCGTTGCGTTATCTGCCCGTGAATATTGTCTCTCTGAAGCTCGTGGACGCATGATTCGTCCATTTAGAAATTTGTCGTTTGTCTGGCCCGCCCTCTCGGACGCAATTATTGAATTTCGTTTCCTTCGTCTCCTTGCTAGTGCTTGTGTTGCAGTGGGATGTGCGTCTGGGTCTGCCAAGTTGGGGGTGTCATTCAATGCTCACTTGGGCGTTATTGATGTGTGCCAAATTTAGTCTCAATTTCATCGCTGTCTTGGGCTTTTTTCGGTTGGGTGGTATGCCGTCGATCTGCAATATCGTGACAATCGTGGGCATCCTGTTGCGATGGCTCTTAATGTCTCACGTCTCGCGTTCGGGGCCTCTCGTGTCACCACGTTTACAGACTATTTTTTTTGTGGCATCACTGGCTCTTTGTCCGTGTACAATGTGTCTCCGACCTATGACATGTGTCGCGGTGCACGAACACCAAGCAAGCGTGAAAGATGACAAACTGACCAACAGAACCGTACGATGCAAGTGTCCCATGACATCACCCAACAGGAATGAGTACAAGATAAGGATTCCGTTAGCACGTCTATGTAGAGGACTGGACGAGGGCATAGCGACCAAAGTACGATCCATATTACAATGAAAAGTAAGGGTTCTTTTGCGCTGTGGTACAAATCCAATTCCGTGTGTCTCTCACAATAAAATCTGCGGCGGATGGGCTTCCCCAGGCAAAAGGCAGGTGCCACCGATGAATCATCTACTACAAGCCGAAATGGCATTGACACAGGTCGAGCAAATTGGATTTGGCGAGCAGGTGGGGATGACGCGACAGGGACAGCGCCGTTGCACTGATATGTTCACCCCCGGAGACATATTCATTGTGAAACAAGAAGAAGAGTCTCTGGAGCAAGAAATGGAGACAATGAAGGCAGATGAGGGCGAAGACCAAACCAATTCAACCCCATCAAGAGGCGAGGGCGAAGAGACGATGGACGCAGATCCACGGGAACAAGAGCCAATACAGGAGAGGGAAGAAGATGACGAGAATGGGGGAGACACAGATCACCATGACGAATTCAGCGGTGACATTGAATAAGAACGGGCCTTTTGAAGTACCACGATGAACTCAGACTACAAGAAGGCGGACATGAATCGTAATGCCTATTTATTGGATAGGAGGGAAATGGAGAGACATGTGCAATAAATGGAGCTGCACCGTGGGTAGATGACTACATTGAATCGAGTATGTGAGACGAACCTCTATGAATACGTGATTCAACAACTCCATCGTAACAAATAGAGCAAGTGATCGTTTCTCCGAGCGCAGCAAGTGAGTAGTAAAGGCCCGCACAAGGACTCATGCGACTGACAAGATTGAGGGCTGACCCTGGATGCACTCCCGCCGCGCGGGGAGACAAAGAAGGATGTCCAGACAAAATGGCAAGACGAGAGGGAGTCCCGGGAATAGAGAACAAAAACACACATAACACACAACTACATCTGAATAAACAAGAGCTCGGAAAACCCTGAGTCTGTCCCGTGTTAGAGTCCACTGAAATCCATCTGCTCAAGATGTCTTTGCGAGCTTTCCTGCGCATGTAGCGTCCGACGGGTGCCTCTCGTTGACTGTTCCGCCCTTTTTGTATGGTATTGTCACGCTCAGCGTCCATCTGGAAGAGGATTTTCCATCGGTTGTTCGGTCGTGGACAAAGTGCACATCACAATCTGGCGAATCCCGCCTGCTCTGAGTTTTGAGTTGATTTCTTTTTACGCGGCTGTCGGGTACACCACGGGCATCCACCGCATGGATCTTGCAAACGTGACGGGAACAGAAAACGCAACCTTTAGTGTCGTCATCTCTAACCCGAGCATTTTCGAAAATCCGCATAGCGCCGGCTACACTGACGCGCAATGCCACCTGGTACTTGAACTCGCAGTGCTGCGGCATGGCACCAGCACTGTCTCGGTCACGCTCTCGGAGCCTCAAAAGGCTCCGAAAGCACAGCGTCTCCGCTTACCAAGGTTTTGGTGCTGAAAGACTTTCCAAGCCCAATTTTAACATAAGTATCGCCTGAGGACACTCAATATGTTCGCACTCTGGGTAAGATATTTGAGGCTGGTGGACAACCAGTCAAAAACAGAGAAATGAGAAGCCTGGCACAGAGAGGCAATCAGGCCAAGTTTTCCCACCGTATGCCGGGCATACAGCGATCACCAGTCGCATACAATCTCCAACATCTGAGGGAATACAACTCGTGCCGAATTTGGCCTAGTCAGTCATGCAGACCGCCATACGTGGCAGATGTGGAGGAGCGCGCACGGATAGAAGGTGTGGCGGCATCGATACACGAAAGTTACATGGACGCTCGCGGGAACAAGGTGGCAGAAGACGCCGTCTTCAAGACTCCTTGCGTGGTGATTATCTTCGACGAGGCCCCCCGATACCGGGAGGTCCAATCGAAGCTCAAGAGTAAGCATCCGATAATAAAAGCATATCGAGACAGAGCGAGCAGTCAAACAGAGACGCGGGAGGAGACACGTCCACGAACAAGATCTGCTGTAGCCAAGGGCGGTCATGATAAGTTTCCCAAGGAGATAGCTACTGGCAGAAGAGACTCTTGATCAGTCGGGAGAAAATGGAAATGCGATCGGCTGCAGTGTGTGTGTGGATACGTGGAAAGAGTGATTTTCTTTAAAAAAAAGAAAAAGTCAGCACCGTGACCCAGCCACTCTTCCTTCTCTCCTCTTCTTTTTCTTTCTTTGTTTGATTGGTTATGGTTAAAACCCCAACTCATTCACCCAGGCCAAACGTGAACATTTTTTTTTCTTGTCATCCAAGTTTTGGGCTGATGTTCTGCCATTAGGAAAAATCCCATTTGGAAAATGGTCAGGGAATCGTTGCATGCTTACTATAATCCGTGCAATCCCAGTCCATTCCCTGGCTTTCCCTCAAGGGGGGAGGGGGGATAACCGAGCCAAAAAATTTCCCACCAGAATGGCGTTTTTCTACCTTTGGCCTTCGACGCAAAAATTGAGGAAGAGATTGCGTAGTCTGTACGCAAAATTGAGGAAGAGATTGCGTAGTCTGTATACAATACGCAGGATTTTCTCTTCTCTCTTCCTTCTTTGCACCTTAGCTAAATACCTGCATCACACACGACAACTATCTATTCAATGGCTTTCAACGTACCCTGCATGTGTCCTAAGTCTTTTCCAATTCCGTCGTTCGAATATCATTAATAACGACATTGTCCGTTTTATAGAGAAGAAACCCATTGTCTGATTACCCCAAGTCTTCAGAAGAACACATCAATTCAGCCAATAGAGACGGCTTTGAATCACACCATGTTTCGGACACAGGCGCAGGCAATATTAGGCAAAGCGATTGGCGAGCATACAACGCAACAAATCGTACAGGTTAAGGGTATCATCAACAAAGACCGTCACGGCAAATGGCGCCCAAACAGATGCCCGGGCCACTTGGCGCGCGCTTAGCGGTAAACACACATAACATGTGGAGGCGGTTTGTAGAATCAGAGAAGAAGGCTTTGTGGTCGATGAGTTCGCAAGAGGCGGGGGATGGACTTGAAAGCATATTTGAATCTCAAGTTCAGGTCCGGATCAAAGGACACAAACAGCGAGAGTATGAGGACAAATGGCAAGGATGGCAAACTTGGATTGATGAAAAGCTTGCGACAAAACTCACGATGGATGACCAGCGACCAGTCTTGTTGCTACCAGCCAGGTGGTGGCCTGACACGTTGCCAGAATTGGAAAATGAATGATGGTGGCAAAGGCCACACAAGCGAGTAAGGTGTCGGCAGTGTAAATGTAGCTTAGCTGAGAATCCTGTTTTAGACATAGCAAGTGTCATATAAGGAATCAATGAAGACCAAAGGTAAAAGACTGGACGGCATATTTTTCACCAATGCCGATCTGCAATATGCAGGGAAACTCGATGATCCGCAAGGATGTGACGTGACACTGCTGATCACGATTGAGAGTGACCCCAAAATAGCGGTGAAGCAAACAACTTCTCAGAATCTTTGGCCCCAAATTCATTCGAATTAATTCATTAATTAAAACCGCGCGAAAATTTTGAAAACATTATATTAGTAATGCATCTGAGAAAGCATTTCCGGGTTTTGGGGGCCATTTTTTTGGTTGCTCAAATCCCTCCAAAAAGGTGTTTTCTACGCAAGAATTCAGTCGCTTCTTGTCAACGGTGTTGTCATAACGTGTACAATCTTGCATTCCGTGGAGTGCATGCGCACCCGGCAGTCGCGGTACGAAACAGTTGGAGACGGTAGCGACGAGGGTGATAGCAGCCACTGGATCGTTTTATTCTGCGAGAGGTATTGGCTCGCACGCGTTGGTGGGCGCGGCAGTGGACGAAGAGCGTTGGGCGGGCAAGACTCACCTAATACATGGTTTTGGCATTGAAATGGTGTTGTGTGATTTGTATCTCAAGAGGTTTGATTTGACAAAGGGTTCGTTATTTGACACTAACTACTATTCAGTGGGCCTATAAATCAGAAGCGTCGGAAGAATACAAACAGATGACTCTCAGGACGTTTCAAACGGGCCCGCAGTGGTTGTCAGAAAGGAGGATCAGCGCACGATAGACGCCACTTTCGGAATCTAGCGAACTGGAGCGGAAAAGCTCGATCTGTATCCGTGTGAAACAGATCCGCACTGATCCGACTACATCTTCTCTGCACGAGGTTGCACGCCTGATGGAAAGCTT